>Ga0126342_10014936_pt1 | contig 13653 bp, 12 predicted proteins | sample Cyp1metagenome_FD_92528 | JGI IMG/M metagenome (GOLD analysis project Ga0126342, IMG submission 92528) | Coral microbial communities from Lord Howe Island, Old Settlement Bay, Australia - Cyphastrea 1 metagenome | ecosystem: Host-associated > Invertebrates > Cnidaria > Coral ...
ATATGCTAGATAGAATGCCAAATAGAATGTCAGAAGATATGTCAGATAGAATGCCAGAAGATTTGCCAGTAAGAAAATGTATAAATGTCATGGTGGGGATCACACGAAGTAAAGTAATTTTTTGAATTTAGTGGTCAGGTCGTAAGACCCTAGATGTGCCACTGTCAAAACTTGGGTCAATCAATTCATTGTAACTTTGATTTTTCCTGGAACTAGCAACTCCCATTTTATTGATGCCCACATGGATTTAGTTTCGCAACTATAATCCCATCACCCTAATAGTAAACACCGTCCCAAAAAAATGTGGAAATTACATGAAATTCCCTACTAAACCGTGGTTTCGTTTAGGGGGTGTTTAATATATATATATATATATATATGTGTGTGTGTTATTCCCATTGTGGCATGCGCGCCGAGATGAAGGTACCTGTCCTGTCCCCTGGGTCAATTCCGCCAGCTTTGGGTATGTGGCACCTGGAAAATAACATGGCTGTGGATTTTTCGGAGTAAGAGCAGATAGTATAGCTACCCTCTGGTCATTTCACATAGCCATGGAAAATGGCCCATCTATAGATCATTTTCCCATTAACACCTCCATTCATGAGGGATTTTCCATGGCTATGTTAAATACAGTAACCAGATGGTATGCATGGTTACCCTTTGGTTAACAATTAGGGATGCCTATTTTTTGTGTCAAGAATTTCACTGGGGGAAAGATACATAATAAATAACAAACATTAACAAGCATACCCTTTGGTTATTTAACATAGCCATGGTATAGATGGCCCATAGAAATAGTTGGTTTACCGTTCGTTCTTAAAAATGGTGATTTTCCATGGCTATGTAACAAATAACCAGATAGTAACGAACAAACATAGCCCATCTAAGATCATCTAAGTATGGTTGGATGTTCATGTTTTTTTTTGCGTTTATAGATGGTGTCCCCATATGTTCCTATTTAAACCTGCGTTTATGCGGGATGTTGATGGACTTGTCCAGTTTTTTGCATGGTTCTACCAGCCAACCAACACAACCATCGACACAAAGCAACGACCGGAGAGGTGAACCTTGCCGCTGAGGTGGTCGTAGAGCACCCTCCTTCCCACTGGAGTGACAGATGGGCGATCATCCCGGGCCATATGATGTCGCATGGGATCCAGCAATTCAAATATGCATTGCTACATATATATATATACATATATATATACACATATATATATATATACACACATATATATATATATTTATTTATATATATATATATATATACATATATATATACATATATATATATATACATATATATATACATATATATATATATATATATACATAGATACATATATATACATATATATATACATATATATATACATATATACATATATATACATATATATATACATATATATATACATATATAAATATATTTACATTTATATATATATGTAATATGCATATATTAAATACACTATATATATATATATATATCACATGACATCCATGATATATATATATATATATACATATGCATAGACACATGTCCATCAGCGTAATTCCATTGTAATTCCGTCCGTATGTGTATATATATATATATACACATGTATGCATAGATGTTTTTACTTGGTGATAATACATGTATGGTGGTGGATATAAAATATGATAGTGTTTAATTGTGATGATAATCAGGACGGATACTGTTGGTCATCATAACCATTACAATGGCACGTCGGAGGCATGCTGGACGACATCATTTGACCCTGCCTTTTCCAACATTGTTTCTGCCCGGTTTGTTTGCTGCAGGCACAGATTTTCTACCGGAGGGGAGCGATTTTTTTTTGTTTGGGAACTGTTTGTATTACCGTTCCTCGAATGTCCAATCTCTAGCAAAACAGAAATATCATTATAATCCGTTATATATGGGGATTCAACTACACCCCCACCCCAGAAAAAAACATGACCCCCACAATGAAAATAGACTCAGCGGCTGTTGGCGACTGTTGGCGGCTGTTGGTTGTTCATATGTCCTGATTTTGGCCTTCTTGTTGCTGAGATTATATTGAGTCGACTTTGTGGAGCATAGACTGAGCAGAAACCTTCGTGGAACTGGCCACGCCTGACCCGACTCATGGATATGTTTTTTTCAAAAGTGGATGCAGGAATGAAAATAGAACAGGCCCAATGTTTCTGAGGGAAGACTGTGGTATTCCTATGGTTTCCTCTATTTTTTCCCAACCAAACAGACCCAATGATAGTTGCGCTCCCCTCCTCGCAGTGCTCTTCTTTGAATTCACCAATTTTCAGTCGCCGGACCCAGCGGAGAGTTTAACTAGCGGCTTCACTGGCCGACCGAATCAGGGGATTCCTCATCACGAATCGTCCATGCTTACGATCTGTTTGGGATTGTAAATAGTCCAGATACCCTCTGGTAAACTAACATAGCTATGGAAAATCACCATGTTCAATGGGTAAATCCACTATAAATGGTCGTTTTCAATAGCTATGTTAGTTTACCAGAGGGTAACTTGGTAACAGTTGTCTGTCAGTGAGTCAGTGCATGCCAATTTCGCGCAATGCACTTGGATGCTTCGGGAAATGATATGGATATTTCATCAGAGGTCTTTTAGTTTAAAACAGGAGGGTATGTCGATGTATGTGGATCATTTGTATATGATTGGTGGGAATTCTATATAAAGTCCCACCAAATCCAGTCGCAATGCACTGGTTATTCATCATTTTCCCAATGTTATCATGGGGGGTAGACCGTCGGTAGACCCCCATTTTGGGACTGACCCAAATGTCATATTGATGCATATCGCATGACATCTTCATGTTCAATGGTTATTGAATGGTAGTTTTATGGTGGTTTTACCGTGGTTATATCATGTTACATAATGTTCTCCTGTTCTATAATGTTCTACAGCATTACATGCATGTTTTTTTTGGGGGGGTGGGAGGGACACATAGTTAGCTCCGAATTCTATACCCCATCATTTTGTGAATCCTATTTCATTCTGTGTACCTAAAACTGACATGTCCGACTCACAGCCAGCGAGCTTTCGCTGGCAGCGTTGGCGAAAAGATTGAGGAAAGAACATGGGTTCAATGGGATGTTGGGTGTATAATGAGACTTAACAGTGTTTAATTGGGAATTATAGTGGAATTCATATTTGGGATTTATATAATTGGATGTTCATGGTATTTAACGATAAACTATAACAGGTTTCATGGGGGGCTGCTGTAAAAGAGATGGGATTGATACATGGTGGATGGCTGGTTATTGATGATATCACATCGTCTAGTAGTGGGATACACGACCTATTGGGGATTTAACCAGCACATATGGGTTTTAACCACCAAACATGGGGGATATGATATTGAATTATGATGGTTGGACTCGTTTGCTGGGGCTTGTTTTAACCGATGATCAACAGGATGCCTACTTACCAACCGTTCAACGGGAGGGGATAGGTGTTTTCCTTAGCTTCTTTGGCCGAAGTTTGAGGTGGTTACCCTCTGGTATACTAACATAGCTATGGAAAATCAGCCTTTTAATAGCTAAATCATCTATAAATGGTCCATTTTCCATAGCTATGTTGAATTACCAGAGGGTTCTGTAGAATGATGGAAGCTTGAGCATTTTGTTTGCACCAGGGATGTATGTATATATCCCGCTATTGCAGAGCTCTATTTCTTGTACGGGTACACAAGTTTAACCATACTTACTGTACCCATACTTAGAAGGTATGGCGTGTGTGTTTTTTCATAACATCTCAGCACATCTCAGCAACAGATATGACTTTTGTATGGAAAAAATGGCCAACAGTTGGGTGCACACTGGGTGCTGGACTGATGCACATCCTTTGGTCATTCAACAGTTTGCTTTGGTTGGGATGGCCCTTTTATCCATTGATTATGTTTACCTATATTGAAAATGATGAGTGTCCATGGCTATGTTAAATGACCAGAGGGTAATAGTTTATAAGAATTGAATAGCATTGATATAGCACAACCTACTTGAATACTACTAGAGTGGACGTGGGGGTTGCATATGTTGCATACTTTTACAGCATACCATCTCGAGAGAACTTCCATCATTGCTGGTTGTCCATCCAATCCATGATGGATAAAATGGGATACACTATGACTTACCACATTTAAAACTTGTTGGCTGGGTGGTTTGGCCATTGGCTCTGCCTCGAGTTGGCTCTGAACTGAGAAATCAAGAGCATTCAGGCTGGCAAATGGGCAAACCATTTTGAAAAAAAATAATCATTTCGAAAAAGACAGGCGCGATCATGTCCATCTCAAAATCACCGCTCACACTCATCTAGACTTTGAATCCACCACCTGTCACCTTTCACCTGCAACAGGTTTTTGACAGCAATTGATATTCGAGCGGGCAGGGTTCGCCATGTCGTTTGCCTTTGCTTACTAGGCATTACTAGGCGCTTGCTTCGGCTCTGGAATCGTCAGCCATCGCCTCCAAGGAAGCCCAAAATGATCCATTTGGGGCGGACCATGCGATTAGCTGGGCAGATGTCTGTAATAGTTTGCTTTACATCCAACCGCATCAAGGTTTCTAGATGCTATAGTTTGCTTTTGACCATGTTCATCCATTGTGCATCATTGTGCTAATATCCTCAGCCCATTTACAGGACAAAAACCATGCAATGCTTTTCTTGCAGAGAGATTTGACACTAATGTCACGAAACAGATTTGCTACACAGGGGTGCCATGGCCGGCTTGAATCGTGCATGATTGTAGCTCTTATCCCTTTGCGATACTGCATACATACATGGGAGAGACATTCTCTTACTTATGCGCTGTTTGCATGTGCAAGTGTAATCAATTATATACATTTCTGTAGATATGTATATATATATATACATTTGTGTGTGTGTTTGTTTGTTTTCTTGGCAAATCCTGAAGGGATTTCGGGTGTAGACATCCTGCTAATTTCATACTCCCAACGGCCCGTACAAAATTGTTTTTCGTCCGGAGAAGCCCGGCCTTTGGCCAAACCAGGTGAGTCATGGCGCAGACACCCGAATTTGTCATTTTTGTCGGGAGTTTCTTGGCAGAACTGGGTGCCACTGGCCACATCTCGCCGTCTGAGTGTTGGGGGACAGTTCGTGCAGTTGGTAACAGGAAATAGTGAACTCGCTGGGTAAGTTCGTTAACATAACTAGCATAACTAGCTTCACTCGGGTTTATGGTGATTGTAAGTGTTGTTTGTACATAGGGTACGAGCGGCAGCACCTGGTCATTATCTCAGGTTAATTATATAACCAGGATGGCGATGGGCAACTATTTTATGATAGGAAGATGATCTATAAATAGGGGGGATTAATGGAATAATTACCATGTCATTTTTAAAGAGAGAGAGAGAGATATATATATATATAGAGAGAGAGAGACAGAGATAGAGGAACAGGTGTGTTACGGTGTGTTACAGATGTTTTTAAACCGCAAAACTGCCAGTGCTGCTTCAGGTTTGCCCAGTGACATTACTGAAGAGGAAGCGTGTTGGGTTTCCGGGCTGTTAGGTGGTTTCAAATGGCACCATCCATGAAGTTAGATAATCAAACATCACCTTTGTCTGGTTGAATGGTGGTCGACAATCGACGCTCTAAATGTTTTGTGTTGTTGTGGTGTGTTTGTTTTTTTGTGTGCGTTTGCTTTTTTTGTGTGTGGTGATTTTTGGTTTAAACGGTGGATCTACAAGCATTCCTGTTGATGGTCGTGGCCTTTTGCCTTGCCAAAGCAGGAGCTCCAGTTTGTGTTCAAGGCATATGGCAACGTGAAGAGCCCGCAGCTCAGAAGGATAACGACAACGAAACTTCTCACGACACTGTTCGGAATGTATAAATACATATTACATAATATATATATATATATACATATGTATATGTGTGTGTGTTTATGTTTTTATATATATATATATATAATATATATATATGTGTGTGTGTGTATCGACGGACATGCACTTAGAACATACTTTGGACAAAATAATGAGCCTTCAAAGGGGGGATGTTCTAAGTTTGCACTTAGAATATAAGCTGAAAACCATACCCAAACTATACACTTAGAACATCCTAGCTGGGACCATATAGATGTTCTAAGTGTACGTCCGTCAAGCTAATGTACACTAAACTAAGATAGGGAGGTCTCCAGGAATGATTATCCAAATCACCCAAAACTAGACTCCTAGACCATTTTAGTATTGAAACCTATGGTTTTGGGCTACCCCCATCAGGAAACCTCCAAATGATCAGAGACCCTTCCCATGAAAGCAAAGACTGTATGGGATATATTTTCCGGAAGAAAAGGCAGTTGGTTTCAGCAGCAGTGAGTGGAGAGAGTGCTCTAAGTGTGGCTTTTACATGCAGATTTGCAAAAATCAAGGCATGTTCTAAGGATTAGTTCCGGATGTCTTCAGTGTGCACTCAGGACATTTGCCCATGTCTAAGTCTAAGCGTCGGGTTGGTTAATGTTCTAGGAGAAGGTTTGATTGAACATTTTGGACACCTGATGTTCTAAGTGATTGTCCTTCAATATAAAGCATCCGGAATAAATATGTAGAACTATACTATATGAAATTTACTGTATTGGATGTTGTATAGTGGCCGCATTTTGTTTCGCAATAGATAGTGGTTCTTGTGCGTTCTCCAGATAGATGGATGGTCTGTATTGTCAAGGCAACAAGTTGGCTGGACCTCTCACACAAAATGGGACATCAGTGGAGATCACAGGATCAATATTATTTTGACAAAGCTTCCCACTTCTGTTGACTAAAATCAAGAAAATCAACTAGCGCAAACCCATATATATATATTATATATATACAGATGATTCCTCTAGCTCTGCTCATTTTGTGATTAAGTGTAATTGTAGTCCTTACTTGGAGTTGCATCCCAGACAATTTAAGTGGGTCATATGTAATAACAATATACTCCAGTTATATGTGGAACCAGGGATCCTGGGATGCATCCAGGCCTTTTTTTTTGGATCCCGCACCATGAATCCATGGCTGAGATATCCGAATTCTGAAGCCGGAAGACCGTCTAGCTGGCCCGAATTCTGCGCCTGCCTTGTTTGGATGATTTTAATGATCTCACTTGATGTCGTGAGTAAAGGGAATCATCCCTAATGGCCTTTTTTCGGTTACCATTCAGCCAAAAATATACCTAAATCCGTTGCTTGATCATCACTTTTCCTAGCAATGTGAACAATGATATGCTGAAGTAGCTCTACAGAATATCCCTCAAGTTAACTTGCTTGTCAGTAACTCAGGGTATGGTCTGAGTTTATTTTCCCTCCCCTTTGGTACTTGCGATGATCCACAACTGTGACACCTTGGCTTTACAGAAAGAACGGGCGCGATCACGGATGCTCATTTCCGCATTCATTTCGTGCCCATCTCTGCTTGTTTCACATGCATCGCAAGCCACAGAGCAGGATTATCGGGGATGCCCCAAGCCCATTTTTTCGGCAAATTATCGCCTTAAAAGGGTGAGATATTTTTTTTTAGTTTTAGATCGCTAAAGTCACCCGCTTTCCGAATTTCCCTCCAAAAGTACCTGGGGTATTTTTGGAGCAAGCAGGTCGCTTCAACAATCAGTTTGATGCTGATTTAACCGACAAATACAGAGTTCTTCCCCCAAATGCAACATTAATTATTCCAAAATATTCCAAACATTATGATCACGATGAAGACATCCCCAAAACCATGAATCCACTTGCTAATATTCTTCAAGGGGTTGAATGCATAAACCAGTTCCAAACAAGGGACAAGTCAGTTTATACATTAACCTTGGATCCATTGTATCCTGTCCACAATATACAAAGATGGAATCATTCACTCAGAATCCTTGAAACATCATTTCTACCAGACTTGACCATGGGCAGAATCAGTTCAAAAAGGTAGCGTTGGAGTTGAGCCAGCAGGTGAACCCTCAGTGGCGAATCTTGACCCATCAATTGTCGGGGTAGTCACCGACATGAGGGGTGGGGCCTTGAATCCCCTTGAAAACAATTTTAATTTTGTTGAATAATCAATAACCATAATAAATCTATAAGTGCGATATTTTCTATAATTTTGTTGATGGTCGAATCCATTCATCTTCACTAAAAAAACACGTGTCGAAACGCCTGCTCCATCCACTTGCTCCATCTCTGCCAGGGAAGGGCGGCAAAGGTCCTCTCCAGAAGAGCTGAATGGGTGGTAAGACCTAACGACATAGCTTTGGAACATTATGGAACATCACAATTGAAATAATAGGTGAACAACACAACCCATAGATCCAACAAGCTGGACTGGGCCACTGGATGTCATATTTAGGTAACATATTTATGTATTCATACACCCATAGTCATGGTGGTTGCAGCCAGCAATCTGATTTACTTTGCTGCTGCATGAGTGCGAACCAGAAAGGAAATGAGAATAGAGCTGACATAGATTCGATAGATACCCATGTTCGGTACCCTCTGGTAATTTAACGTAGCTATTGGAAATGGATATTTATAGTTGATTTACCCATTAGTAGCATGGTGGATCTTTCCATAGTTTTTTTTCAAACGTTTTCCAGAGGGTATAACCTCCATTTTCCTATGGTTTTCCTATGGTTTTCCTATGGTTTTCCCATGAAAACCTCCATTTTCACCAGGAAATTCACCATTTTGTTTGGAACCAGTAGCTGGTTGCACATCCGAACATATCCGAACTGAGAGGATCCCCATTCATCGGTAGCATCCGGTGGTGCCCCCCTGAAGCCAACGATGGTTATTGGCTGGTTAGTAATGGTTAATTAGGTATGATCATAATATTGATTTACTAATATTGATTAACCAACTATTGGTTAATCATAAACAGTAATTGTGATTTATTGGTGATTAATGATGATTAATGGGATATACCATCCCTGGCAAATGGAGGTTTATGGCTGGGAAAATCAATTATCATATGGGTTTAATAGGCATGTACCCTCTGGTCATTTGTTACAGTTTGCTTTTGAAAATGGCCCATTTATATATATATATATATATATATTGCATTCACCTATATTTACCTATTAAAGGTGGTGATTTTCTATAGCTATATGTTAATTTGCCAGGGGGGTAAATTGGAATGTTGATTGGAAAATCATCAAACTAAACGGTGGATTTTCCACTGCCACGTTTGATTACCGGATGTCATTGTTCATCACCATAAAGCCATCAGTTAACTTAGTATATAATCATCTTGAGTAACGAACTGGGGCACACCACTTTGAACCGGCACAGTCCATATCCCTAGCTGATTGGGTGATCCAGAATTGACAAGTGATCCCCCTACGAGTAAAGCCAACATAAAATACTATTGTTAGTGTCAGAGTCACCGTTTGTTGTTGATTCTACCCACCCACAGGTAAAAACGGGTAGATGGGCTATGGCATATGTTTCACTATTGTCCCAGAACAGCGTAGAACCCCCACTCCATTAAATCCCATCAAATCATCACTTTCCCATCTAAAATCCTTTGTCAACTCTTCATTTGACGTAAAACGACATGGGCTTCGGCCCCTTTCTGCCGCAGGTGCCGTCAATAGTGACTCCATCGCATGGGTCACCTACTATGAAAAGCTCGCTTGCGAGGCGCTGGGCCCATGGAAACCATCTATCAATGGGTCCCTTTCATCCATATTCCAGACTAGTGTATGATGTAAATTGGCCATGATGTTGGAAATACCGGTATCGGTACACCAGTGGCATGTTTGGGTGCGAACTAAATCCACCTGTGGTGTTTGTGGCATTGGCGTCGTTTGGGCTTGCACGGCTCAACCTGCAGTTGTAGTTTTTTTTGCGCAAGAATTCGCATGAATCAAACCCAACAGCCTTCATTTTGGGTAGATCATCATCCCTAAAACTATTCTGTCATTCAGGGCTGAACTATGCTGAGTGAAGTTAAACAAACAACATACAAACAAAACACGGTGGGAGCGGAAAATTGCGCTGCCATGCAGATGTGATCCATCATAGTGTTGTTGGATATATATATATATATATATATATATATATTAGTGGCCAAAAGAACATCGTTAATGCGGTCCACATTCGAATCTTACACCAGCGAAAGGAGAACAAATTAGGATCCAACTACCAAAGATGTGAAGTGGTAGCTAATGTGCAATCCTCCATGAAAGTCTGTATGCATTTGTTCTTGAGACCCAATTCGCTCTTTGTACATGTATATCTTTTATTTACATGTCTAATTAAATTATACATTATATATATATAGGTATATATGTATGTTATATATGCAGATTACAGGAAACTGATGGAGTGTGGCCAAAAAACATTAAAGGAATTCGTGCGTTTTTTTTTTATTATGCGGAAACGATGATAATCACCTATCTCAGGTCACCAGAGCACCGTGGAATTCCCAAACCTTGCCAGGCTTTAGGAGAAAATGACTTCCGGTGTACATATTGGCATCCGGAAAGAGATAAAGCAGGGAATTAGCATGAACATGGAGGTTTCCTGAAGTGGGGGTACCCCTAAATCATCCATTTATAGATGGATTTTCCATTGTAAACCATCCATTTGGGGGTACCCCCATTTATGGAAAGCCTCAAATAATCAGGTTCCTGATTTTCCTCCCTTTTTGGGACCCTTAAAAGCACTGAGGAAACTTAAGATTAGATCCCATGTCCCATGGCGGCTATGTCGGGCGCTTACCGGCGGTGTGGCAATCAGTGCGGGCGAAGATCGTGGAACTGCACACAGCGGTCTCGCAGGCTGCGGCGTCACGGTGAAACATGGGAGTTTCGGAAGGTGGTCCCCTAGAATTGCAAGGTGGGACACCCCCAGTTATGTTTGTTGGTTTATCGGTTTATCATCCACATCATCTCCAGGTAATTCCACATAGATCATCATAGATTACTGTACATGATGGTTAGTTAACTTGGACTTAGTTTTAAGCCAGCTTCGCTACCATTCGGTCCCCCAACCCTTGGCTATGTTGGTTTAGAGCCAGGTTAAGCAGACAAGTGGGGTGCGTGCTGGACATATCTATTGTTCTTTAAGTTTATAAACCAACAACTGGGGGGGGCCACCTTTTGTGGATTCTTTGAGTCAAAAAAACATTGTAAACACATGTAAACACAGTGATGTATCCTCTTTGGATTTGTTTGTTTGACATTTGGGTGCGGCACTTCATTTCATGGCGCATCAGATCGGCATGTTTTCTTTGTTTAAAAGGCGTTTCTTGAAAAGGTGGAAAACCATATCCTTTGGTAATCAACCGTGGCAATGCAAATTTTGCATAAATATTTAACTATAAATGGGACAAAACACGATATGTTTGCTAACAATTTTGAACATCCCCCATAAATAAAGGTTCATGGGGAACATCATCTATAACTGGTGGTTTTTGATTGCCACGTTTGATTACCAGAGGGTACAGCTCATCGTCTCCCATCAGTTGTTGTAGTCCAATTTATTGCTGGTTAATCTGGTGATGTTTTTTTTGGTTGGCGAAAACACCAACAGTTTCTAAGACATCATTCTGTCTATCCATATTTTGATGGACTGTAGCCAATGGTTCATTTTTTCTCAGCTTTCTACCGTTCACTTTTCAAATTTGGTGGTTCAATTCCAACATGTTCAATTTGCTTGCTGGTCCTCCTTTAGCCATGAACATGTATTTTCAGCTTTCTCTGGCTTGATATAGGTTAACCACTCTGTCGTAGATATATTTCTTAGTTTACCGTACGCAAAATTGATGGAACCACATCCAAGAAACTCCAACGTAAATGCCGAAAACACAAGCCAACACCAACCAATTTGCCTACTTTTTCCTGGTGAATTTCTTAAATTTACAGTAAATGCCAAATTATGAGTAGTAAATTTAACAAATGGTTGTTTTACTGGTGTTGTTTTGTTATTGGTAAATACCATAAATTTCCCAAAGACCAACCGAACTTCCCCAACTTCGCCAGGCGGCTCGGCAGGAGGCGGACCAGACGCTGCGGCAGTTCGCGGAGACCGAGGCGGCCTGGGACGCCTCCAAGACCTTTCTGACGGATGCGGAGCCCACGATGTAGCGAAGCTGCGAAACGTCGGAAAAACTGGGGGAAAACATGGGAAAAACACGAATTGATCCGAGAAAAACTGGGAGAAACACTGGCGATTCAAAACTACGGATTTCATGGGGCTGACCTAGCAAACAAATGTTGTTTTTGTTTCCATGATTTTCCATGTTTATTTTATAGGATTTAAGTAACGAAAGGGTTTAGCAAAATCTAGCCAAATTGTAATTGATTTTCCCTGTCAACATATGGGTTTGCCTACCAAGAATTGTGGTTCACCTCGCGTAGGAGCTGGGGATCAAGTTTATTTGGCCCCCAGGAATTGTAAGTGGGTAATAGCAAGCGTATAACCCAGTTGTGCACGGGATAAACTTAGCCATATATATGATGTATGGTATATTGTATAAGGACTTGGTAAGGAGGGTGCACATCGAAGTAGCTAGTGGGGGAGTAAACAAAGCGCACTTGCCATTAATGTTGAAATCTGGGACTTATAAGTAGGAATCCAATAGGACTGGCGGAGCAAGTTCACTTGGTGAAGCGATCAACCTGCGGAATATAAATTTGGAACTACCCAGCAAAGATATCGTTGACAAATGATGACCATGGCACGTATGAAGAAGTGAAGATCCTCCGGTCCCTTCTGAGAATGGCCATGGCTTGATGGTACCCGACCAATTTAAGTGCCATGTTTGGCATGCAAATCTCAATGTTTTCGGATGCAGAAATTGGTTCACTAATGTTTATAATTTGGTATAAATTGGATAAATCATGATAAATCATGATAAATCCCCTTCCCATAGAACAAAATACCTTATTTCCCCTGGGTATAGGAATCCATTCTGGTCAGTACGCAAAACCAGTATTTCTAGACAAATCTCACTTGACGAGACAAGCGGGACATATTCTGGTAGCTGGTTGGTGGTTTCTCCTAACAGAGGGCAGTATTTCGGTAGTTAAAACATCCAGCCACGCAGTCCGGGGGTTGCAAAATGTCTTGCTCTGGGGATTTTGAACACAACTTGCGCGTATTTGTTGCAGAATCCTGAATAGTTGGGTGAAGTTCAATTTGGACATTTAGCAAACCCTGTACTAACCTGGGTTAAGGCCACTCCACTTGTTTCGGACTCCCAGCCGCCCCCCTGCGAAAACCTAAATTAAGGCCATTTGGGGATGATTTCCCTTATTAACTATGGCATCTCACCAACCCCTTTTTTGATGGGTCACGAAGATTGCCACAATCCATGGCCGCTTTTAGGCAGTTCTTCGGTGCTCAGACCTTGCGAAGAGTCTTGGCCACGAAAGAGGCAAAACTGACGACCATACCGGGTACTTCGATGGACCATGGTTTGTTAGTTAACTAAGAAGTGGACGTGACGTGTTTTAGATGGGAAAACTCATCTATAAATCCAAATGAAGCATGATGAAATCCTCATAATCCCTTCCTCCTAATACTAAACCCCCCCCCTAATACAAAACACGGCAAGTAGTTTTTAGTATTAGGGGGGTATTTATTATTAGGGAACCAAAATATTGCCAAAAATGGCAGTTCGAAGCTTACCCCTAATACTAAATTAAAACC
>Ga0126342_10014937_pt1:0-12500 | contig 13653 bp, 14 predicted proteins | sample Cyp1metagenome_FD_92528 | JGI IMG/M metagenome (GOLD analysis project Ga0126342, IMG submission 92528) | Coral microbial communities from Lord Howe Island, Old Settlement Bay, Australia - Cyphastrea 1 metagenome | ecosystem: Host-associated > Invertebrates > Cnidaria > Coral ...
GGACGACAAGGAGGACGAGGAGGAGGCAGGAGGCATGACGAGGCAGGAGGCGGCAGGAGGCGGCAGGAGGAGGAGGAGGCAACTGACATAAAATCTAACAACCCTCACCTGGCAGGTGGGGAACAACACATCCTACTTGGTGGCGAACTACCCACGGCTCATAAGTGGGTTATAACCCCAGTTATACATGGGATAAGTAGGGTTAATCCACTTATAACTGGGGTTATAACCCACTTACTAAGTGGGATGAGCCACCAAGTATGAAGTAACATGAAGTAACTATTTAAACTGTGACTGACGTACCTCATGCACCCATGTTAAGAAACACGGAAAAACATGTACATTGAATTTACACCTCTTCGAACCCATGTCCCTGCACCGCGGCCACTCTGAAATAGCTGCCTGACATGGGATCCTGTTGAGTTTGATGCTCCACTTCGTCCGCTTTGCATTTAGATATCCAGAACACAATCACGCCACACGACCTGGCAGCTGCAGTCACCCGACCATGATAGAACGCATCAGTTGACGTCCCGCCGCATGCAGATTGCACCTGATCCAACTGATCCAACCGAGAGATATTTTCGAAAAGAGGCATCATCTCTGGCGGCGCGCGTGGCATCTGAAGTTCAAATACCGAGGGGGAACTCCACCCTGCTCTCAGGCTTGAATGGCCACCTCTGGTGCTGGCCTGGACTGAAAAATCCTTGTACTTCCACATTCAGACATTCAATTCTAATCAGATCACAAATCACAAATATCATATTGTATCACCATCATAGTTGCTTAACATACTTTATCATACTTTCTTTGATACATGTTACCCTTTCCATCTATGGTTAGGGGTTGTTATAAGTTATGTATTCATGATTTTGTAATTATAGTCCATTTAATATTATACTATACCACCCTCGTAGTTGGTTATAATATGATATACCCAAAGATGTTCATCACATATGTGTCCAACATATCGCCTATGATCGGGGATTGTTATAATCAAACATGGAAATGCAGTTGTTCAACATTTATAGCTGATTTACCTACGGAACATGGCGATGTCTCCTGGCAAATTGTTGAACTAATAGACTATCAAATGGTATAGGGAAATTCTTAGTAGCTCATAGGCTCCTCATTGACTCATTGACTAAGGAATATGGATACCCATACCTCCTCATCACCGATAGTAACTTTTTGAAACTCGACTTGCTTGTTTCAATCATTTTAAATCATCCAAACCAATAATCATATCATATATATACATATATAAATACATTGGAATATATTGGATAGATTTTGGATAGTACAGTCCTCTTTCCCTATCAACATGCCATCAAACCTTGCCAAAGCCATCACTTCACCACACCTTGCCCAGCAAGCCATGGAGTTCCAATGCCTCGGACGGAGCTGGGTCAGGGCGGTCAGGGGTCCCCCCGAGGTCCACATGAGTCACTGGTCCTGTTAAAGTCAGGAAGACATTACATGATGAAACATATATTGAAATTAGTTATAACATATTAGAATATACATTAAATCCATGTCAAACTCAGAAATTAGTTATATCATGTTATACCACAATTGTTGAAACGTAAACAATGAACTTGATCAAATGGTTTTGCAATTGCAACTGCGCATGACTTGAATTTAACCTAAAGAAAACATTTTAAAAACATTTGGGATTTATCCAAGAAGCATGAAGATGTAACCAGGAATCTGCACGAAATAACAGCATCAAATTCGCATAAAACCATCCGCACTGTCGTAAAACGGAGCATGAACCTCATGTTTTGGGTGGGACACATATTCTGGTTGGTGGTTTCAACACCTCTGAAAAATATGAGTTCGTCAGTTTGGATGATTATGCCCAATATATGGAAAAATCAAAGTCATTCCAAACCACCAACCAGATCACCATGATATTCCCATTGTTGTTGGTTTATAGCCTATGAAAACCACTATTAACCACTATTAATCACTATTAACCATCATTATTAACCATGTCATGAATAAACAAAGCCAGCTACATCGGTTCAGGACCCGGCTGTGTGCAAACGCGTTCGCTTCTGTGTCGGGGAGATGTCGCCACCTAATGACAGAAGCGCTGCTGGGGTTAACGAACAGATAATGGCTGGGTAAACCATCTATAAATGGTTAATCTATGGGTAATCTATGGATGATCTATGGTTAATGGTTAATGAATGGTTAATAGCTACCCGACCTGGTAAACATACAAAAAGCTATTGAAAATGGCTATTTATAGTTAATTTACCCGTTAAAAATGGTGATTTTCCATAGTTATGTTAGTTTACCAGAGGGTATCCTTGACTAAATCCTTGCCTGTGTATTTCATCGCGGGCATAGAAAATACGGGAAACTTGATGACTCCCGGCCGCTGGCCAATAACCCGATCGGAATCTTCAGACCTTTCAAGAAGTGCCATAGATTGAATCGCGTAATGCCTGAAAGGTCTGAAGCGTTGAGCCTCCGAGCCCCAATCCATATGCTGTGAATCAGCACAAACATCAGATCTATTTGTGGATATATTTCTTTGCATGTAGTGGGTTTACAGAAGCTCTTCTCTTCTCACACTCGATTTGAGGCATACCGGCATACAAATACAGTACCCAATTTCTGTTCAACTTCATGGCAAAGAAAAAATTATGTTTCAAACCATGGCGATGGTTTTTTGTCCAAATCTTTCATGTAGCAAGTATATAACTCTAGTTAATGCTGGTTGGTGGTTTCAACCCCTCTGAAAAAAAAATCGTCAGTTGGGATGAATATTCCCAATATATGGAAAAATAATCCAGTCATGTTCCAAACCACGAACCAGTAATCGATTTACAAGCCATTCTAAACAAATAAAAACCATTATAACCATCATAGCCCATCCGAACCGCGTCTCTTCCTCTGGGTGGCCGCAACTTTTATGCGGCGACATCCCCAAGCCTGGGAGCAACCAGTGACTGGTTGACATTGGTTGACCAGTTTCGACGTATCGCACGAAAATATGGCCATAGACAAAGAGCAAGAATAATATGGGGCTACAACACTGACACCAAAGTACATAACAAATTCTGGTTGGTGGTATACCTACCCCTCCGAAAAATATGAGTGAGTAACAGTTGGGATTTCTGTATTATTCCCAATATTTATTGAAAAATAAATGTCATGTTCCAAACTACCAACCAGAAATTTGAACATGAGAATGGGGACATTGCCGCTGGTTGAACATCCCCATCCTATAGGTTGATACAACCGGTGCTACCCTTCACCCAAAAGGATGGAGAACATAAAACCGCAGTACAGTAGCGGTAAACAACTTTTCTATCCGGTTGTCGTTGGGGTTACTAGAATCAAATCATGCGGTGAATTAGAATGAATTAGAATTCGAGAGATTTACGTACATTGACTAACTATCATTCCAGTGACGTCGCGTAATTCATTCCAGATCTTCCAGAAAACCATGTGGCTGTCTCTGACAATAGGGTATGCCCACAAAATGGCATTTATTTCATTGGGGAGATGATAATAACTTCATAAACCCGTTGGCTACAGGGCAGGTTTTCCCGCAATTTTCAGACAGACCAAGTGGCTTCCCTCCTCCTCGAGCCTTGGCAGCAGGCTGCATGACTTCGGCAACGAAACGGTGATTTTGGAGATCCGTTTTTTTGAAAAAACAGGAAAGTCCTATGTCATTGGGGTTGTGATGGTCATGTCTCAACTATTTTCAACTAATCAACATTTTTCGAAATCAACAATGAAACCACCAACCAGTTATATGCGTTTCAGCCTCGTTTTCAGCAGGAATAGCCCCAACTTGCCCAACAAAGCTTTGAGGGTCATCCAGACTCAATGTTTAGCATGAATGTTGCAGTCAGATTCAGATGTTTTCCAAATCGGTCACAAAAACATGCAACAAATGTACTTTGCTTGAAGACACATATAAGCAACGTGTAGTTTGCTTGAAAAAACAAAAAAGTAATCATAAACATTATAGTTTCAAATATTTTTGCCTATTTTGTTGAACTTGAAATATGGCACAGTGGTGCATCACATACTGTGAACAAATCATCGACAATCCCTGTTGAGAACATATGTCACTTGATACAAGGTTGACACACAAAAATGGTGTGATGAATTTGATGTACCCTCTGGTAAACATACAATAAACTGTGGAAAATCAACATCTTTAATAGGTAAATCAACTGTAAGTGGGCCAAGTTCAATAGCTATGTTGAATTACCAGAATGTAACTTGTGTTGCCCTGTTCTCCGTTGCTGTCAGTAAAAAAAATGTTCTGTGGCTTCTAATTGCGTTTTCTTCTTCAGTTCCTCAAATTATGGTAGTTGCATGACCTCTTTTAGCTGGTTTAAATCCCATGTGCCGGCGAAATGCCCCAGCTGCTGGTTGGTTAAATGATCAGCTCACCTATGTCTATTTAGTCAAAACCTCATTGTCGGGTGAAACTGTGTTTTTTTGTCAGATCCTCAAGTTTCAATGGTTGCCTTCCTGTAAAAAAAGTAACTCATTTTATGTTTGCCTATGATAACACCAGGGTAATGGTTAGTGAATTATTGTAACACTAAAGACTATAGTTGTCACATGTAATTATACTTCATGGGATAGTGAATTATTCTAATCATTAAAGATCTTTCCAGATCAATTAAGTATCCAGATTAGTGAACTGCCAAATAAATTCATCGGATCAATGATTTTATAATTGCAGATCATATTACATTATACAGTATATGTTACATGATCGTGAATGGGATAGTGAATGATTCACACAACATATAACACAACTAGTTCAAACTACTTAATGGGGGTAAAAAAATAATAAACCATCCCCCAAATCACATTTTTTATAGGTGGTATACACAATTCCCAGTCATGGGTGGTTTATTGTTGTTTTACCACCATCACTATTAACCATAGTAATGCAATTAATGATATAGATTATTATCACCAATTATTATAGTAATAATTCCCATGCACTACAGATAGTCCCATGATATTCATACAACATCTAGATTATTATCACCATTAACTATGATTCATACAACATATATCAACATATAATATAACTACAGTAGTTTAGACTATTAATCAATATTCATTGTCTATAATCAATGGGAATGATCTGATTAACCATGGTTATTCCATATCTATCTATATTACAATAGTTATTCCATAGTTATCCCATAATTATTCCATAGATGTTGCATAGATATTCCATAGATATTCCATAATTAACCATATCTATGTTAGATATTTTTGATGGTTAACTATGGGATATGGTTATCTATGGGATAGATATGAACCATATCTATGGTTAGTTACCACCATTACTCCATAGATATCCCATATTGGATCCAAGCTGAACCCTCCAAGATCCCAACCGTCCAGGGTTCTCCTGGTGGACCGAAGCGGGGGAAGGTGGCAGTTGGGACGACATATGGCGGTATCAACAACGGCCGTACACGGTAAATGGTGGTTGAACCATGAAAACATAATAAGAAATGATGATTGAATGGGATTTAATGGACATGTACCTGCCAAGAACTACTTAACGTAGTTAATTGATATTAATTTTGGAACATTACCATTTTGAAGTTCAGTAAATCATCATGTTTAATCATCTATAAATGGAGCATGGTTTCCATAGATATGTTGAAGAACCAGAGGGTATACCATGCAAGTAACCCCAATAAAGTGCAACAAAAATCACAATTCCAGTAGGAGTGCGCTCTTCCGTCTTTTCGGTGGTTATTGAATTTTTGATTGTTGATCGATTGTCAATTGTGATGGTAAATCACTATGGCTATCTCAGGGATACTGGTTTATATCGAGGTTCAAATATACTTGAATGTGATCTAATGAACATGAATGTCGCAAAAGATACAGAATATTAAGATATTCTTCAGTATACATACGATGATCATCGACAATATAGTTCTGGCTTACTTATCATTACCATCACAAGTCCCATCCCCCCTAGTAGTAAACACCACTCCAAACCATGATTTAATATGGTATTTACACATACTTGCGACCTTAGAATGGGGGTGTTAAATACTTGAGGCATGGGATTATTCAGCCTCATAGCCCAGAAGCATCTCTTGGTGCTTACATCATCTTGAAGGGCTTGGGTGCTGGAATCATCCCTATGCTTGCTGCTTCAAACTTCATACAAACGCGCTGAGCTGACTTTCTCCTTTCATCAAACCAGGTGAATCCCATGACCATCCCCTGAACCACCCATCACTATCCAAATGAAACTGCATGAAAACACCATAAATCAGCATCACATCACCATATTTTACCATATTTTACCATATTGCTATCCATTTGTTTGTTGCCATGTCCAGCTGGCCTCGAGCGGCATCCATTCCAGGAGCATCACCACAGGGCGTAGGCGTTGCACGTGCTCCCCGCGGTGGAAGTTCTGCGACGCCCAGAGCCTCCAGCGCACTCAACAAGCTTTGTAACATGGGTGTAAACACCCACATCTACAAGGTGGTGCCCCCGTTCGATAGCGTTCAGTTGGTGCGTTTATAACTCCAATTTCACTAGGGTTTTTGTTGGTGATATATCGAACCAGTTTTCATGGGATTATAAAAAACAAACATAATTTGGGGGGGAAATACCTTGTATGGACAAAAACGTGAATTTATAACTTAAAGGACCTTTATAGCACTTGTCCTGTCAGGATCAGGGTTCCAGTTTGCATGAACTTAATTCAAACTCAATGGACAACATGTTGTGACACACCTGAGAGGCCATGAACTTGAAAAGTACAGCCAGCAAGCTGGGCGTTGAAAATCCAGAAACAGCAAGCTGCCCTTGTTATCCATGAATCCATGATCTAACCAACACAGCAGCACCGTTTTTTTCTAACTTCCTGTGACTCCAGCGAGTCTGAGGTAGAGTTAGTTTTTCTTCGTGGCTCTTCTTTCCTGACATCACGACCAGCTGGCCTTTCAACTCATTCAACGTGTCCACCACTTGTTTCAGGCCCTCTTTGCTTTCGGCCAGCTCTGTCGCCAGTTTGTCGACCCTCTGCTTTTCCGCACAATATGGTTTCTGGTTTCTCAATGAATTACAGGTTCACCTAAAAAACCGTTCCATGGTGTGATGTACAAGGCCATGTTTTGGCTTCAGTTTGCTGTTCATGAATTTTGTTCAAAACAACTTTAATTTCAGCGCCATATGCTTCTCAACACATTACAAGGACCCCAAAAAACGTTCGATGCGATGTTCACAAAACTATGTGTTTTGGTTTCAGTTTGCTGTTCATGAACTTTATTCTATATGCTTCTCAGCACATTAAACAATCACCCCAAAGAACCATTCGTGATGTACAAAGCTAATTATGTGTTTTGGTTTCATATATAGCTCCAGATCTATGGCGCCCCGATTCATTTTGGCGCCCCGAATCAAAGGTAAATGCCTTATGGGAATTTCATTCGCAAAAGCGTGAATTTACCATCTGGTTATTTAACATAGCCATGGACAATCCCTTCTATATAAATGGAGGTTTCTAGCTGGGAAAATCATCTATAAATGGGCCATTTCCCACGGCTATGTTAAATAACCAGAGAGTAACAATGAAAAACCAGAATTTCACTGAGAACCAAGAGGATTTCACCAAGACACATGGAGAATTCATCAACGAAGGGATTTCACCAATCACTGCTGAAAAAAAATCTCCGTATACCAACCATTTGGGGATGACTTTATATCATCCCAGCACTAGAGGTATACTGAATTTTACAATCCCCACTTGGTGATCGTTTATGGCATTCACTTTAGCACAGCAGCATATTTCTGGGCAAAGTGGGTAGTTCAACAGATGTTCATGAGGTTCGAACAACACACAATATTCTTGACCTATCCGAAGACCCCTTTCGCCCAGTCTGAGTTTTCCCCACTCCTGTGGAAAATGAGCCTGGGGCACGGGTGGATGCATCTCAATGACAAAACCACCAGGCAGGCGGGGTGTTACAGAAACAAATGTTGGATCAGGTTCCTGAATACTGGGCTGTTATACGACATGCAGCTTCAGCTTAATGGTTTCTCAAGTGTGGTGGCCCAAAACTCATCAACTTTGGATTGGTATCCTTTACTCGGGATCCTTTTTCAATATTGAGATCTTAACTCATCAATATTGAAAAAAACATGTACTGGAAATGGGGATCCTTTACTGCGACTGCGACAGAGCGTTGGTGAAGATTCCCCTTACTATGTAACATTGGTGATCAGCCACAGAGGTCGAAGGGCCTTCTTTATTTGCCCAGAACATTGCCATCAGAAAATCAAATTTAATCTGGTTGGTGGTTTCAACCCCTCTGAAAAATACTACTGTAGTCAATTGGGATGATTATTCCCAATGTAAGGAGAAATAAAAAATGTTCCAAACCACCAACCAGTAATGAGTGAATCAATGTCCATCCACTTGACCAGCGCACACACACAAGAATGACTCCATCAGGACCAAAAGATGGCGCTTAAATTCGCTTATCAGAAGGTAGCTGTTGTGCTTGGAAAAAACAACTTAGGGGTCAACCAGTGGTAATTGCATCAGCTCTCATGTCTTGCATACATGTTGGTTGTCAAAGATATAAAATGAATAAATAAATACATAAATAAATAAATATTATAATTATATATATATGTATTAGGACAAATAAAACATATGGACTATATAATATAAGTTATATCAGCTTTAGAAGTGCTATATCCCCACCATCTCCCCATTCCAGGGTTGATCCGCCATCTCCGATCGTCTCTGCACCGTTTCGATTCCACGGCTGGATCCGAGGGCCATGGCCTACCGGTCAAGTTTTCTGCCGTGTTTTTTCCCCATCAACGGCAGGGGTTTCTAAGGTGATTTTCGGCCAAAAAAACAATTCTTAAGGGGGGTTCAGATGGTTCAGATGGTTTAAGTATGTTTAAGTCTAAGTGAAGGAAGCTGAAAGGTTCGGCCATTAAAGTTTCTTCTTGTCAGATCAATGGTGAAAGGTGATGTTGTTTGACAAAAATCATCGACTATTGGGTTGGAGATGTCACCAGCTTGGGTGGTTCGACCAAGAGAAACACCAAATTACCTAGATGTAGCTGGACTGGTAATGAAAGAACCTGCATGGGGTGGAAAGATGAAGAATCTCAATCATATATATATATATATATAACAATCAACAGAAAATGATTCAATGGTGCGACACTTGAGCCAGCCTAAACCATCTCAAACCCTTCCCAAAGGGCACATGGATGATGTTGAAAGTGGGTACTTTGCTGCAGCACCAAAAATGGGCGGTCGGAAATAAAGACTGCGTGCGACTAGGGATGTGAATGGTCGGCAGGGCAGCTATTGTCCCAACAAGTTTTGGATCTGTTCATGCACAGCTTAACCAATGGACATGATGATCACGTGTTTTAGCAATAATTTATATCCGGGTTCCACTGAACATGGGATCCCCACAAATCCAATGCGGTGTTTCATCATTTTCCCAATTGAAAATCTGATCGGTGGTTGACCTACCCCTCTGAAAAATATGAAAGTCAGTTGGAATGATTATTCCCTATATATGGAAAAATAAAAGTCATGTTCGAAACCACCAATTTCAAAATTATATTTTCCTGGTACACCTCATTGTCAGAATGAACTGGCACTTGGATCTTCCTGCTGGGCATGGACTTCTTGGGATCCCAGAGAATTAGACCATTAGAACACATATAATATATTGAAACAGAGAAAAACATGGTTGCTCCCAACACCCCAGATACAAAAGAATGGAAACTTGGCGACATATAGGGAGCCTTCTGTTGGGGGCACGTGTCTTCGAGATGTAGTATCAACATGATGTAGTATTATCAAACGTAGTGATACACACCACAACCGGTCAGAATGTCTGGATTTGATTCAACATGTTTTCTTGCGAAATCCACATGTTCACGCTCAATGCTCCCGCCATTCATGGTTCTCACCGCCCATGAACCATGGCCAACTTTGGATGCCCAACATAAGCTAAACACTCCTGCACGTAAGAGTGACAAAAACCTTGACCAACTCTTTGCAAAACGGTTTACTGTACCCAAAAAATAACAATATTGAAATCCCTTGGTGTCACTATTTGTAGCCAGGTGCGTCATTGCAACATTTGCCGGTTGTCATTGCAATATCCCATGTATGGAAACAATTGCATCTAAATTGTTATATTACATACCATTTATCTGGATAAATTATGAGATTGCACTAACCTGAATTAAGGCCATTTGGGGATGGTTTCCCTTATTAACCATGATTCCAGTGAGGTCGCAGTGAGGTCGCAGTGAGGTCGTTATAATTTGCCCAGATTTATATAATTTCTATTGTTGTTTACACCAACCCAATCATCTTGTCGCGTCTGGACTTTTGTGAAGAAACTGAAAGTTTCCAGAGCTCGAACATTTTCCTCCAGAAGTCTCCGCCATCGCGGGCTCGGAGTCCAAGGCTGTTGATCGATAATTTTCTCAATCTGGGGCCACATCTTGCTGTCGTCGATGGTGTACATGGCCTCTGCGAGGTCTCCAAGGGTCACAAGGTTAGACATGTGTTGCAGCCTTAGAGCAATTGATCGCCCCAACATTGAAACAATTTTTACTGCAAAATGACATTGACATGAAACTCGTCATGGATTAAATTCTAAAGTACTAGGAGGGATTTTGTATCGCTGCCAGTGTTTTGTTCAAAACCCCATTAGTGAAAATTAGTGTTGGCAAATATCCTGTATTAAGTGCTACGTAGTGTCCCATCTAGCAGTACCATGTATGGTTGGTTCAGACCTGTTCCAAAACTGAAAAACTATGGAAAATGATTCATTCATAAGCGATTTACACATATTTCCATCTTAAAAAAAATGGTGATTTTCCTACTCAGAAGGCTCGGGAATGCACCAATCTTTGGTTTACGTGACCTTACAGCCAATGACCCGGCCATGTCAATTTCAATCGGACCACCAAGGGGATTGTCTACAAATTTAAGGAAAAACCCACTGCCAGACACAATCCATATGTTTCTTATTATTTTTTCCACTATTTCGGGGTCAATCCCCAATTTTTCAGACCCTGAACAAATGTAGTCTGCAGGGACCATCATCTCGGGTAAGACAACAAAACGATGTTTGCATCACCGACCCAGTGACCCTGGCCGGCTTGGCGCTGCCAGTTGTCAATTTTATAGGGTGAACACGTCCCGATTTACCTATCTGATCGAAATCCTCCAGGTTTGAAAGTGCAATCGCCAGATTTAACCTTTGATATTCCCACTGTACAACCCATAAACTATGCCCATCATGAATTATGATAGATCTGATGATCAGTTCGCGATGTACAAGTTGGTGGTTTTTTGAAATGGGGTGCCCCCCAAATCATCTTCAAAACTTGACCAACCAACCACAGGGTCGTTTCCAACACCTCAAACACAAAGGGGGTTGAATGAGCAGATTGATAGAGAAATATCGAGAAGTAACGTTTTGAATTTTGTGATTTTCATGGCTACTATTAATTAGATACTGTATAATTCACCCGATTTTGTGGATCACCCATCCCCAATTGCACCTTGGCTGGCCGGAAATGTCTGCCGTAGCCCCCTGTTGGGTCGCCGCGGTTCGGTGGCCGGCCTAGGGTGCACGTAACATGGGACGATTTGTCGGGAAAACATGCCTTAATATCATGCGCATATATATGTAGAAAATAGGTGTATATATCAACACCCAACATTTTTTTTACAACTATGTTTTGGAGAAGTTACGTGCTATGGGAAGATAATGGGAAAATAAACCAAACCATATTGTGAGGATAGAATGGGACATAATACGGATTCACATGTATAAAATATCAAACAACGTATTTTGATATATTATGTGGTGCGTGAAACCAATCATATTGGCGGTGTTTGAGGGAACATGGTGACATGAACATGCTGACCAATCCCAGTTGGCACTGTTCATATGATTGAAACGTAGCAAAGCATTGTTTCGGAATTTTTGGCGTGTGGCTCAAAAAAAGGTAGCATGACAAGCGCAATTTTTATTACTTGATTGACCTAAACAAAAGCTAAATCATGAGGCAGCACATCTTCAATGGTTCTCACAAACCTAGAGCTCCAAAGTTGCAAAACCCCGGTGGGATACAAGATCAAGTTGATTCAAGTTGAATCATGTGTCCATGCTATGTTGCCAGAATCAAAGCCCCAAGCATGCAAGCCCCAAGAACTGCAGCCCCTTTTACCGGCATGCAACAAACCTATGTTGTTGGAATTATCTGCTAGCATGCTTGCACATGGCTTTGTCACACTTGTAGGATGTCTCCAATGGGGGATGCATGAGCTTAGATTTTTTCGCACGTTTTGTGTCATTTGTTTTCTTGCAAGTGTTGGGTATGACGCGTTATCATCTGCCTTGACGCAACCCCAGATGCATACATGTTGACGTCGTGGTGAAGCTCAGCAGCAACATTTG
>Ga0126342_10014938_pt1 | contig 13652 bp, 12 predicted proteins | sample Cyp1metagenome_FD_92528 | JGI IMG/M metagenome (GOLD analysis project Ga0126342, IMG submission 92528) | Coral microbial communities from Lord Howe Island, Old Settlement Bay, Australia - Cyphastrea 1 metagenome | ecosystem: Host-associated > Invertebrates > Cnidaria > Coral ...
AAGCACCTTTCGGTCCATCAGTGGATTCGCTCTGCCATCCCTGATTCACAACAACCAAGCTCTCCTATAGGTTTCCTATTTTTGAAACTTCCGCCACCGCCTTGTGCGGTACTACTGGTATTTTCGGCTATTTTGACGTGGTTTGGCATCTTGATAGCCAATCGATTTGCACAGAAGTCCACAATTCGTGGTTGGGTCTATACTGAAAATTACATACGTACATTATTAATCATTCTTATACTTATACTAGATTATACTACTATATTGAAGATGTTATAGTGTCATTCAGCGGTCGCTCTGAGACTTCCTCATGCACGGCCTGAACACCTTAGGCCCCCAGACGCTGCTGCAGCCTTTCTCAGTGAGTTCGGGACTGAAGACCCTGGGATTCAAGGCATCACCTTTGTCGCTGTAGGATGTGAAAAGATACACAAAGCGTTCAAAGAGCGTTAGAAAATGCTCGAAATCTTCGAAAGACGATGAACCAGCTAAATCTCAATCCCTCAGGGTCTCAGTGGGCACTTCTCAATGTGAAACGTGAGAAGCTTGAGCCGCACGAGCCGCGTGAGCCCCAAGGCTTCCACGCCTTTGCAAAGCAGTGAAGCGTGCTACTGGCTGCCAGGCAGAGAGCAGAAGACATTGGAAGCCCACAAAACCGCAAGACATCCCAAAGCTTTTAGACAATTAGTCTAACAAACATATATGAAATCATATGATTTATGTTGAATTATGCACATATGATTTATTCTGATTTGCGTATACATATATGTACGCAACTGTAGGTACACACATATCATACATATATCATACATACATGATACTGGGTACATATATCATACTAATATTATACATACATCATACTGGGTACACATATCATACATACATCATACATATATTGTACATATGTCATACACACATCATGCATATATCATACACTGTATCTATATGTATATATGTATATATATAATAATATATGTATATATATAATAATATGTATATATATATATATGTGTATATATATATGTATATATAATACATAGTATATATATATAATACATATTAGTACATAATACATATATACATATACATATACATATATATATATATACGCACGTAATTATATCCCTCCGGGGCGGACGTTCGCCCAAAGTTTCATTGGGGGTTTAGTTACGTTGTGATTTGTTCAGGATATATATCAGATTGTTTTAGGGTTTGCTTAGGGTTGGTTTAGATTTTCTTTAGGGTTTGTTTGTTTAGTTAATTTCGTGCTATTTAGGGTTGTTTTAGGGTTTGCTCACGGTTGTTTTAGGGTCTATTTCGGGTTATTTAGTGTTGATTTAGGGTTGGTTTAGGGTTTATTTAGGGTTATATAGGTTATTTTGGGAGTTTTTTGAAAGTCGTGCGTTTGTTGAGGTGTCAGTTAACGGATCGAAACACTGCAAATTACGGAGGATATATTTAAGATACGCTTCAAAAGGTGATTTGGCACCGTCTTAGGTAAGCGCAAAAATGCCATGAGACGCAGGTAATATCAATATTTTGCATGCTCGCAGTGTGCGAAAAACACGCTCGGAAACAACACAGCAGATTGCAGTCCCGCATGGAATTCCGTGGATTTCGGGCAAACGTCAGCCCCCTAGCGAATTATATACAGTGTATGTATGTATATATATATATATATTTCACTAGCATCATACAACAGTGATGGACGCCGCCCAGGCAGTGAATGTGATTTCAAATCTCGGAGCAGATGCTGGCCAGATGGTGCTTCCGGGCTGAAGGCGAGCATGTCGGTAGCCGAGCTAAGCTGCAAATTCCAAGGTTTTTCATCCCCATGTGCACGTCGTACCTCGATACAAGGACGCTGAAAGCCATGGTCGCTGAAGCGACGAATTGATGCTGCTTTCACTGCCGAAACTAGAATCTACAATTCTGTTCGAACATATTTAAGCCAATTCATGGGAAAGGATGACAACATGTTGACGATGGGGCCGTCCTCGACCGATATGATCGACAAGGAACAGGCCTTCTGTCCGCCAGTCTCCATTCGATTTTGGAATATTTTGATGAAAGTCACTACCGTACTGATCCGTACTGTATGGTGGGACCCGGCTCAGGCTACAGAAACGGCCAATGAGATGAAAAATGCACTGAGGTCTATTAGGTGAGCCGTTCGGTGAGTCGCATTGAGCTGCCTGACTTGGCCTTTTGGCATACTTTCTCTATCTTTCTCTTGTGGTATTGCTATTTGTATGTATTTGTAGCTTATTATTAACTTGTTATGCTATGTTATGTTTGTTTTCTTAGCAATGTCCTCTATTCATCTTCCGGACCCACATCCAGGGAAATACTTTGTCACTCAGTCCAGACTCAAAGTTGTACACGAGTCCCGAACAGACAGCATCCCGCAATCCCCGCAGAGAAGCCTAGGTCTCTATAGGAAGATTGTCCATTGACCTTGCAACCCTCGCAAAGTATTGTAATTTGCAACACATGCAGCTGTTGTAGGTGGATCCCCTTAGTTGGAAGAGTGTTGTGTTCCCAAGCAACCCTGAAGCGCTAGCCAGACTACATGCTTTTAAGGTGGAAATTTAAGCCCATGCGGTATAGTACCGCACTTTCATTATTTAACCTTTTGGCAGTGCAGGGTGCAATATCATGTGTCGAGGATGAATTCCTGTCCCATGAAAGGTATTCGAACTTCAGGAAGCAACCGTGAGAACATCATGGTTGATTCCAAAAACGACAGGGTACAAAACAGCCAAAGCTTTCTATTCTACAGATTCCCACAGTCCAAACATCTGAGAGTGAACATATTGGACTGAGCAAGCCGGATCAATGTCAATGTGATCTCCTTGTTCATTTCGCAGGTCGAAGCCAAACAGGACTTCTCAGGAACTGCAGGTGCAACACATTCGCACCATTCTCACAGCAAACATTAATTTTATCGTTCATTTTGTTGGTGTAAGAAAGAACATGTTTATACATTTGTGCTTACTCTTGCACTATTGGCACTCTTGCTCGTCTTGGACTTTGCCCTTGCTGATAGCATCAGTAGTGTTCGCTGCGAGGCCTTGCGGGCAGAAAATGAGACTTTGAAGGAGAGCTGTCAGACAAAGGGCTGCTGTTACTTCAATGCTGTAAGGTTGGCGACACGTCAGAACATTCCGGCAACTTCGGAATCTCGTTTGAGGAGAAACTAGCAGCGCTGGAACCTTTGGTGGAAGCAGCCAGAGTAATTCAGAGCATATGCCTCAGACATCCTCACACTGAAGCCACGAGGAATCGAAAAGAATCGATAAGAATCGCAAGACACTTTCAGCGCAGGTTACAAGCCTTCTCCCCTACCTAAACCACAGCCTGCTGAAGAAGAGGACGTCACATTCAGTGGCAAATCAACAATGTATTACCATCCAACCACTCCTGATTCATCTCCATTCTGATCGTCGATCGTAGTTTTTGTGACCCTTTCTTTGCGGCGAACCAACATGCGATGGTAATGAAAAAAACTGGCAATCACAACAATGTATACCGTCGGTATATGATGATACATGTAATTTCTGGTTCGCACCACCTCAGCTCTTTGGGCACAAAGACAATCATATGCTTATCCTCACTCTTACACGTACCCTCAGAAATGGATGGACACATCTTTGCTGACACCAATTATCGCACTTAATTTCAGCCCCTAGTCACCAAGCAACTATATAGTCCAGAGGGACTTGCATTCACAGCGAAGGTATTGAGCTCTGGCTGAGACTCTGTGTCAGATCTACTTGGTCATTTGGTTCTTGGTTTAGTGCTTGCCGTGCTTGCCATTGCGAGGAATCTCGAGGTAGGTCAAGAAGGGATAGAGCTGTCAAGGTCGCAGGCTGAGTTTCCAGCATGGAATGTGTTGCAGACTGCAGCAGTATGCAGCAGCAAAAAGATAGTAAAGAGGCTAAAGCGGCCAAATGCCAAATCATGCTAAATGCCTATCGATTCGATTTCCTCATGGCATAGGCATCACCTCCACCCCCGCAGAGGATACCTGAACGAAAGGCACAGCTTTGGTGCAAAGCAGCAGATCTTTGCTTCATTTTGTTTAATTCTGGGTACTTTTGAAGCCTGGCAGCCTGGCCTTAGTGGATGTAGTCAAAGCCACACCGGCCCACCCAATATCTTTGGCCAAGAGCTTTGGAGCAGACAAGCTGACTTGAGTAACTTGCCAGGGTACAGGAAAAGGACATGCGAAGGCCAGAACGCATTTGTGTATTCTTTGTTTGCCAGAACCAGGAATCTTTACCACATTGATTTTCCCATTCCAAAACCTCAATGTTTTCTTTCAACAGTTCCTGGTGAGCTCAGGGTGGCTACGATGATATGTGGATGGAGGCGGCACTTTCTACCTGCAAGTTGCATGTATTTGACGCCTCACTTTCTTGTGCGAACCTTCTAGAATTCGGAATGGCATCAATTTGGCTGTCCTTAGATTCCTGCTTGCTTACTTGCCTGCAGGCAAGATACTGGAATAGCAACCATCCAACACCCATATCAATTAGCAACTTGATTTTGCAGGAGCCCAGAATGAAAGGAGGCAAATCTGGAGGAAAACATTACGGCGGTTACTTCAAAGGAGGTGTGGATTCTGCTGTGTTGGACAACTTTCAACTTCAGAAAGCTGTGCACTTTAAAAAACATTTTAAAACAAGTATGTGATGTATGTGCTAGAGCGCCTTCGGATCTTTGAGATCGATCTACTGCTTTCATACGTCTGAAGCGAGCACAGTCCATGGAATCGGAACTTCTGATCGTAGGTTTGAACAAGTTCATCGGCCATCGCTTGATTTGGCACCATTTCGCTGTCTGGAAAACCATTTTTGTTTGTTTCGCATATTTCCGCCAACTTCAGTGTTTGCTTGGTTCAAACAGCCTTCTCTCGTCATGATCAGTTGAGTACAAGTTCGGGTCATTCTTGGCATTGTGGATGCCCTGTCACGCAGGAAAAGGTAAAGGCAAGTGAATCCGCCAATCATTGTTCGCATCTATTTGCGTTTGTACAAGAGCGAAGCAGAATCTCGAAAGAGTTGCTGCTTCGAAGGACATGATTTCCGACGGTTCATTGGTTATACACAGCTTGTGAGTACAACCAAGTCCAATGTTTAGCCGCAGAGAAGATAGATCCATGGTTGATCATTGTTCGTGTTTGAGTTGTGTGTATAGCCAAGGCACGGAAATCTTCAGGGAAACATGGCTAGTTTGCACCAGGCAGCCCATGATGAAGGAAAAATGAATGATCGTGCTCACTTCGCTCGCTTCGTTCTGCAATCTTCTTCGCTTGGCCCTCTGTGCACGAGAATGCCGCATTTGGACCTCTGATGACCATCTGCGGGTGGCGTTATCTGCAGGGGTGGAACTGTTAGCAAAGTGCAGTGCCAGTGTAGCTTTGGATGTCTTTAGCCCACCATGTCAGACCAAAGACGAGATCGTGAAGTTCATCAACGGAGTCATCGAGCCTGAGACAGAAACGCAGCTAGCCAAGTACTGGTGAGAAGTTGTCAGGTCCAGGCTCAAGTTTCGATTCCATAAAGAAGAAGACAACATGTTTCCTGCCAAGGTTTAATCTAGCTCTTTTTTCTTCATCTGCCGTGACGGTGCGCAGACTTGTTTCTAGCCTCTTGAATTGTTTATATATCCTGTTGCAATTGCAAGAAGAGAGAAGGGTGTTCTGTCTATCAGCTGGCTTTTGGCTTTTTATTGCCAGACATGGTGCCCGCAGTTCCAGAACAAGGCAGATCCCAAGAAGCTTGACGAAACATTCATTGGCTAGTCATGTCCGCGACGACTTTTTCACATTGCTTGGTGGCACTTGACTCATAGCAGTCATAGCATGCTGATCCGAGGAAAGGTTTAGCTGACTCCATCAAGTTTCTGGGCGGCACTGGATTGTGCGCATGAGGAACGACTTGAGAAACGACTTCAACAAAAGCACTTAAGTGACTTAAGTGTACATAGCTCATCCTCGATTTCTGCGAAGCTCTGCTGAGATTTGCTGATCTGTGCTGATTTGTGAGGTGGTTGAACAAAAATTTCACGGCAAAAAGCTGTGCTGCCCAAGCCTGGCCGCCGGATTGGACAGCTGCACTTCATAAGTCCACCGCTCAGGATGAACGCGTTCCGCAAGCCGATTTGGCCTCCCTTCAACGTACAAAAACCTCGCTCTAAACGACAGGATTCTGCTCGCCAGGGGTGCAAACACGCTTTGTATCGTTTTGTTGCATTTGTTCTTGTATGATGATTGCTTTGCTTCTTCAAAAATGCGCAAAGCGAACCGGAGTGATTCAGCCCGCAAGGTTCATAGCTGAAGGTGTAGCACTTCCTTGGCGGATATATCTCTGCTGTTCCAGATCTCCAGAGGCTTGCAACATCTCAAGATATAGTGCCCTCGCTAAGCAGTTTCGCTCCAGAGTCTGAGATATTTGGACCGTTTGCAAAGTAGTTTGCGGACTTAGCAACGCTTACATATTTTTATTATATATATATATCTAATTATATATATAATTATATATATATATATTTGTTTATAATAGCGTTGGGGTTCTACAGGGCTTTCACATTTCCAATGGTTGTAGACTCAACCAGCTCCCTGGCAGGGAAAATCCGAGGAGATCTTGGAACTCATAGTGTCTTGCCAGCGTTATGATGCGTTATGATGCGTTATGATGCATTAGGTAGCTTTCTATTATTTTCTATTACAAGGTTCATTGCAGCTTCATGTGGCACATGTTTTTGAGCTTTCTGTGCAACATCTTTGTACTGTTTGGATTTGTTTGTCTCTTGCAAGAAACAATGGTTGATGGTCGTTTTGTTGATCGGTTGGTGAGTAAAGGCAAGCCTTCGGAATTCCACAGACTCACCTGCCAAGGCAGGATCACTGAAGCTAAAGATGCTACAGGGCGTAATGTATACATAGTGTGATGAAATCTACAGCTGCAGGTCCAAGACTCTGTTTAACAAAAATTATACTGTATCCGACTGATTCAGGCCAGTATAGTATATAGTTCGCAATCAATGAAGCTCTTGATTACATTGACTTTCCGTGGAATACCATAGTAGTGGAATCAATTGCTTCCAGGCCTCTAACAGTAATATTAGGATATATTAGGCATACTGAAAAGCTTTATCACATTCAAGAAATACCAGCTTCAGTGAATTTGTTTTCTTCTGTTTTTTCTTTATTGCCTTAATGGTCTTGAATTCAGAAAAACAAAATATGGGTTGATATGGGTTGATATGGGTGTGCTGGTAGCATGGTATGATTTGCCTTTGGATTTTGTTCTGACCGAGCGCAGGGCGAGCCGGTTCTGCCAATTAATATCGTGGCCTTTGATCCGAGCATCGTTGGCAACGAAGACGAGAAGGCATTAAATTATCATTAAATGATATTATATGAGTATATAATATTATATAATAATATATATAATAATATATAATAATATATAATAATATATAATAATATATAATAATATATAATAATATATAATAAGTGTATTCAAACGTGAGATATCATGAGATCATGAACGATTATTATTTGTCACACATGATGGCAAAATGATCATGGACCATGGAACAATGTAAATATGATCATCATATATCTACGTTGTCTACATGATGAATGATCGAATCATGTGAGACTAATGATTTTGGCTCCCAAGATGTGAGTGTTTTTCGTGCGGCAGTGCCGCTTTCAGGCCTTCTTCACTGAAGTCGGCGGGCTGAAATCTCAGAGTCTGCCAGAGGATCTGCGTAACGAATCGTTGAATGAACAACATGTGAAAAAAGACGCCTGCCTCCGGCGATGGTAGAAGGATCCCAACCTCTTGGACGTGGTTCCAACGATTTCAAGCCTGCAGTTACGACCACAACAACAGGCCTGTACACAAGCAAGGAAACAAAGAGAAAACTATGGAAAACTGCTACATAATAAAGTTGAGGTTCGTTGGAACTCTCCCATTTTCTTTGGACTCTCTCCTTATTTCTTTCGTATTGCTATCCGTATCCTAGGTCTCTTCCTGATTCTTCCTGCATAGTATGTCTTGCCATCATCCTGTCATCTCGACCTTCATCTCAAAAACAGAAGCAATTCCTTTGGAAATTCTGAGCACCGCCAAGTAACAATATTTTGAGCAGTTCCGTATTTTGTGCAGGCGAGAGAGAGAGAGAGAGAGAACCTTTGCACGGCTACACCTTGCGATCAATAAAGACAATATATATATATAATTATATATATATATATATATGTGCTTCATTGTGCTTATCAAAATTATGTCAAACAAATCTTTGTGGTGGAACCCCAAAATTGAGGCCAGAGTGTGCGCACGAGTTCAAAAGTTTATGTGTATATTAAATACATACTAAATAAATAAATAAATATAAATATATATATAATATATATATATAGTATAGTTATAGTATGTTATAGTAATATGTAGATAATATATAGTATGCTTGTTGAGAGTAGACAACGCGAAAAACCGACATGCCTTTTTGAGGCCACAGGGGAGCTTTCTGATAGACACGTCTGCAGAGGACCTGACAAGCGAGTGGAAGCGGACAGCGTTGAGGGTTGGCCATGCCATGGGCCATGGCTCTTGAATGCCTTGAATGCCTTTGGTCTTGGTGGTCTTGCATGATTACTGGTGCTTGGATACCGTAGCGAAATGTTCAAACTTTCAAAGGACTTCTAAAGTCAGCAATGTATTCAATGTGTCTCTTCGAGAAATTCTCTTGCGTGGAGAAGCCTCCAGTTATGGGTTTGCACAGAATGAGATATACTGAGAATATACTGATTGAACTCCTTCGGATGCTTCTTGAATTGCTTGGACGTCAAGTCTTGAGTCTCTCGAACTTATGCCCTATCTATGATTGCCTAACAATTTCAATCTTATTTCCCTGTGGCTTCTCTGTCCTGCGGGATTTAGATGTTAGCTATATGATGATAAATGATGTCATCAATCGTTTGTGTTGCAGAACATAGGATCTTGTTGCTCTGGACAAGATGTTGAAGGCTGTGCAGGCGACCATAGGATCGAAATGGATCGAAACACAATGTGACCGTTTCAGATGTTCTTCTAGCGAATCCTAGCACACTCTAGCTCACTGAAGCTGGAGAGTTGTGCAGGTGAAGAGGAAGCAGCTTGACAAACTTAACAAGAAGCTTGACAAGCTCTAGCCTCAGTCGACAGAGAAATCCTATCTTTAGGGTGATTGACAAGTTGATGCAGCATGATCTTGACAATAGGCTTGCAGAATCGTGAACAGCAAACAAAGGAATATCAACATGAAGGTTAAGCAAACATGCATGTTTTTACATTGGCCTGAAAACAACAATGTTTGATTTCCAGCACTTACAGTACTACTATACTATTGAAGCGGGCTAGCTTTGTTTGCCGCCATCATCCGCCGTCCTTTCCTGATGAATAGATATCATACTTTTTCTGAATCAAGACTTTTGATACTTTTGATACTTTTGTTCCTGTGTGTTGGTGCGACACGTTGCGTTTACCTTGCGCTTACATTGCGATCCAGGATGGAGGACCTGTCGGAACGTGTGGCAGAGGATAGAGCCCTGCTGCAGGTGCGAAATAGCACTAAGTAAACTAAGTATCAACATGTCCTGATGTCTACATAGACTAAATAGGTACACATATACGTCCACATATATGTCCACATATGTCGAGCACATTCAACTCTGGCAGATGCATTGGTCCCCTGAGCACATTCAACTCTGGCAGATGCAAATTGCTTTGAACAACATGCTTTCGAATGATCTGGAGCTCTGCGATTGGGCCCTCAAGAACGAGGTAGCTTGCTCTTGGAATCTCTTCGATATGTGTGGTGGGAGAGAACCTGCTACACCGTTACCCTTGAACATCCTTGAACAATGAATCAAGTGATTCAATCTCTTGGAGAGAGTTGTGACAGTTGTGGGGAGATGTAAGGAGTCTTGGGACTTGCAGTGACTTGCAAGTTGCTTGGAGGCAGAACCACCGCCTCCCGACATATGAGCCGTGACAATGAGCTATTGTCTGGCTTGAAAAAATATGGAATGGTAGCATTTGACCTGTCAGCAATGTGGTTTTCTTATGCGTCATTTGACTTTCTTCCTTTTTCATTTAGACTGTATGCCCTTTGCGTTCTTTTCAAGGATTGTCATGGATTGGATACTTAGCGGCATGTTGTGGAAGAGTCAGTAGCTTGCAAGGCGACAGCCAACAGATTTCACCCCTTGCGATCAAAGTGGCAAGCATGCAGCTGGCAAAGCAGGAAATAATGTGAAGCAGATAAAGCCATCATTGCTTTTCAACAGTGAGCAAAAAAACTTTTTGTCAGCTCAATGTAGCTCCGCTGAAAATCAGCTGAGAGCATGAAGACTTGGTGCAAGGATAAAATGCTTTCGCAGTTGCTTTAGCAGTTTTGTCGCTTCAGCGGAAGGACATTTTTCCATTTGCCATTTGGCTGTTCTTTTGACTGCAGGGTACCAGTACCCGTATTTCCTCGTCACTTTTGAGGAATTGGTATAGTGCAATTGTACTGCACGTATGTGACAGGCCATGCCTGCCTCTCCTTCGTCTACCGATCTTGGGGGGCACGTATTCCTGAGCAGATGGCATATAGTGTGTATGTGTTTGTGTGCGTGTAGGTGTATGTGTACATGTATGTTTATGATTCTTGATTGTTTATGTGTATGTGTACCCCACACGAAAGCAACATGGGTGACATTGGATGAGCATCTAGCCTCTGCCAGCTTTCTGCTCGAAACCATAGTAGTGCAATAGAAATGCAAGAACGACTTACCAGTACCCGGATTTATCCGTTCAAAACCTGGAAGCTTAGATGACCTGTTCCAAGAATTTCCAAGATACAATCAACGCAAAGAAGCCTCGTCTCTTCTCTGGACTCTTTTTTCATGCAAATTTCTGTTTGCGCTCACCACTCTGCCAGCTCTGCTTGCACATGACAAATGGAACACCTGACATTTTCAATGTAGACGGTTTCGCTTCAAACGTTTCTCAATTGGTTTTGAAACTCAAAGCAAACATCAACAAACATCAAGGTGAAAGATGGTGAAAGCAAGGCTTGCATTGAGGATCAAGGCTCTGAGGGAATCTGAGGAGATTTGAGGAGATTTGAGGAGCCTGATGTTTGTCAAATTTTGTCAAGATGTGTCAGCCCTTTCGGCGTCCTGCGTGGCACATCAGTTCTTGTCCCCTGTTGGATGCCTAGTTGCGGCCTCAGAAGAACAAGAAGCAAGACAATGAATCCTGTAGGTTCAAGACGAGTTATCATATCAGGCATACCATTCGTATGTACTTCATTTCCTAAATATTTTTTCAGATATGTTTATCTATGCTTTCGATGGATTCCGTCATTGCATGTCAAGATGAGAATGCAAGCGAGTAAGAGTTCGACCGAATGACACTTTGACTCGAAATTCATGTGTTAAAATGGCTGAAACTCATCCTGAATACACTTGCACAGCCGCAGCCCGAAGTTGTCCACAATTGGTTGAATGCATCTCTCTTGGAGCCATTCTTGGACCAGATTTTGCTTTCAAGTGGAGGCTCAAAAACAGTCCATATGACCATGTCGCGATGCAAATAACTAGGCAAACGTATATAATGCCGCAACTTGCACCTAAGGTCGGCAGGATGACGCGAGCCATTCAGAAACATGGGCCTTGCCCCTATATACTTATGTAGTGAAGAAGAAACTAAAGGAGTAAACGAGAATGGATAGGGAATGCAAAGCAAAAGCTGACTTCGAGAATATCAGAATATTGTCAAAGAATGTACATTTGTACATCCTCAGGCACGCGTGTACGATGAGTTGAGATCGCAGCAGTCATTGGCCACCCTTGGCCTGTTGCAGAGATTATGTATATGATTGTATATATATATATATAATGTTATATATATACATATAATGTCACCCCCCATGATCTACCTAGAAGCACTTTATATGGGAATTACCATGTTATTTTTGCATGCATAACCGGAAAAAAACAATAACTTACAGAAGGGACGCTCATGGGGGGCCGGTTTCTGCACATGGATGTTTCAATATATTTGGGTTGTAATTATGATATCTAATGCATTATTGTTCGATTCAAAACTTTTGTCTGACCACTTCACCCCCTGGTCTTCACCCTATCATCTGCTTCACCCTTTCATGCAGCCAATAATGCCTACAACCATACTTGTATTAAGAAAAAACATATTTTACTCTTTGGGCGGGGCCTGAGCTTGGAACCTGAAGTTCGAACAACTTGGGCCGCATCGAGAAAAGCAACAAAACCTGGAAAAACAAAAAACTCAAGCAAAACCAAAAAAAACAAAAAAAAAACTTTTGGGAGAATGTTTGGTTTTGACTCAGACGATGTTTTTTTTGGGTGTCCCTAGTTTTTTTTGTTGTTTTTTGGTTCTGAAATGGAAAACCCAAAACAACATTTTTTTTTGTTTTTTGAATGGATATGATCAATCAAGATCTCAAAAAACAACAAACAACTCAAGTTTTTTTTTCAACATTTTCGGTTTGGTTTTCTGCATTGAAAAGTCTCAAAAACAAAAACAACTTGAGTTTATTTGGTATTTTTAGATTTTGATTTTTTATATCCATTCAATTCAAAATTGTTTTAAAAAAAACTAAAGTTGGTTTTTTTCATTTCAGAACCAAAAAAACTAGGGAAAACCCGAAAAGCGAATCTTTTGAGTCAAAACCAAACATTCTCTCAAAAGTTGTGTTTTTTTGGTTTTGCTCGGGTTCTTTGTTTTTTTTGTTTTTCTATTGATTCACATGATTGCATTTGTGTCCTTATGCTTGCTTACCTTATCTGTCCTGGAAAGTCAAACTTTGATCAAAGTTTCTCACTCAAGAGCTTGCGCATTATGTGAGACTAAGCTTGGCATGGGATGTGCTGTGATGTTTATGCACTTGAAAATTAGCTGTTGCAGCGCTTTCCTGCTCTATCTCTAGCAACTTCTGTGCAAATCTTGGAATCTTGGATTCGTACGTACAGATTCCTGTCTAGTTTTGACATATTCAAACAAAGTATTTAAGTACCTGGAAACTGACACTTCTTGGATACTTTGGGAGGAATGGTGGGGTATTTCTTTGAGAACATGTAACATTGCTTTGTAACAGAATGCTTTGATAGTTGCTGCAGGACTTTGAAAGAATCTTACCTGTAAAGACAGTCCTTCTTGGATGCAGTATTTGATTCAAAGAGTACCAGACACATTGCGTAAAATAGTTGAGGCCAGTGGGGCATGTTGTAAAAGAATGTACTGTTTCTGTGTAGTAGAATGTGCCAATAGATGAAGTAGTAGTGCTTGAAAGAGTCTTACCTGTAAAGAAAGTCCTTAAATGGACGCAGTACTCTTTTGAAAGAGTATCGAACATATTGCATAAAATGGTGGAGCATTTTTTTAGAGATTGTACTATTTCTTTCAAAGGGAAAGATACAGTAGTAGTACTTTGAACAAGTTTTGCCTTGAAAAAAGTCTTTGAATGGACGCAGCACTCTTTTGATGTGTGTTGTATTCTTAAGCACATGTAGTAGCGCAGCATCACTCTTTGCATTATTCGATTACGAAAAGTATGAGAAACTGGAA
>Ga0126342_10014939_pt1 | contig 13652 bp, 12 predicted proteins | sample Cyp1metagenome_FD_92528 | JGI IMG/M metagenome (GOLD analysis project Ga0126342, IMG submission 92528) | Coral microbial communities from Lord Howe Island, Old Settlement Bay, Australia - Cyphastrea 1 metagenome | ecosystem: Host-associated > Invertebrates > Cnidaria > Coral ...
GACCTGCAAGGGGGTACCCTTTGTGGACCTGTTTTTTGCAATTGTTTAAAAGGATTTGAATAAAGAAACCAGTTTTTTTGAACACAGTAAAGCTTTGGATTTGGTAAAGGTTTGCTTTGTTTTAGTTTTTGCTTCTGAGACACATTCCATGCTGACACCTCTGGAGTCTAAAAGAAACAATGCATCTGCTCATGGCAGGTCATTAATTACTGGTTCTGAGTTTTTTTCCTGCAGCCATACTAAATCTCAATTAGCCCTTTTACAATTGAGTATTGGAAAATCTGATAATTTGGGATTTTTTTGAAAGTTATTTGTAGCTATTGCGAATGCAGCACATTTATTGCAGATGCTTTGGACCAAGATTGATGTCTGTAATTTAAAATCAATAAGGCCTAATTTAAAATCAATAGGGGCTGAAAAATCAGATTCTGCAAATTATTTGTAGCATTTTGTAGCTATTGCACGTGCTTTACTATTGTCCATCCAACATTATAAATGGATGGGAAGATCATCGATAAATGGGAAGATCATCGATAAATGGGAAGCTCTTCCATGCCATGTTTGATTACCAGAGGGTAACTGATAACTCCACTGCGAACTCTGGATCCATGGCTAATCTTAGATACTTAACATTACTTAAACCTAGTTATTCTCGCTCCAACCCCATCAAAACCCATGTTAAGCCCCATATGTATTCACTATTCACCAATCTGAAACCATATTTTGAATGTTGAAATTCACCATCTGGCTGAATCATGAACAACCTCAGACACCCCATTTCTTCTTTTGAACTGGTTTGGAGAGATGTCCATTTATAGCTGAAGATCAATAACACGTATTAAATTATTCATCCAATCGCTTTCATTGGAAACTACATTCGTAAATCCTTCTTTTAGTGTCAAAACCCCAGAGTTTACTTCATGTTTTATCACCTGTTAGTGTTTGCTCCACCATTTTTACTGCTTAATTACTGCAAAAAAAGGCCAAAAGTTCTTGGACTTTACCCTCTGGTAATTTAACATAACTATGGAACATCACCATTTTTCATGGGACAATTCACTATTTCTATGGTGATTTTCAATAGCTATGTTAGTCATCACCAGAGGGTATCATCCCCCAAGCCCTTCTGAGCATCCCACAGTTCGAAGCCGGAGCCGGACCCTCCAAACGACGCTCTTCCCTGCGAGGAAGGAACTGCTACCCTTCGGCCCTTCGACTTCCAAACAGGTGGGATTTATGGAGCTTCGGATGTCCATAAAACATACAAGGTGGTGCCCCCCAGTTATAAGTTGGTGTCTAAACCCCATTAACTATAGTTATAAGTACAATAAACCATAGTTATTGGAGTTATAAACCAACTTAGCTATCTAGGGGGCCCCACATTGTAGAGGTTCTGATGAACTTTATGATATTTTATGGAGGTTCTGGGATTAAAAAAAGGGATGAACTTCCCCCTTTTTACAGACTGTGGATGGTTTTGTCAAATCCTGCACAAGTTGGTAAGGATTGGCAACTATGAAACACTGTAAATAATGGGATTATAAACTAATTATAATCCCATTATTTACAGTGTTTCATAGTTGCGAATCCTTACCATTAGAATGGGATAAAACAGTCACCAACTGGTACAGGATTTCTTCCATCCACAGTAATTAGTATTTCATAAGTGTTGGTCCATCTGCATATACTTGGATTTGGTACCTGAAAACTTAAGGGAAACCAGCCCCCTGTTTGTTGTTGGTTAAGCTAAGCACGTTTGGGTTTGCTACCCTTCATCTTCAAAGCAACCATCGCAACCATCAAATTTACAGTTTCTGAGTTTTCTGACCTTGTGAAGCTTCATATGGCAGTGTGTCAAAACCGTGTACCCCTGGTGAACATCAAAATAGCTGGTAAATGGATGTTCATCCCCCTAAAAATGGTATTAATAGGTATTGATCCATACCCATATTAGCGTAGTCCATTGCATAGCACCGGCCTCCTTCAACCATTTGAGGGAGTGCCAGTCACCGGTCCATCCGTTCCCTCCTGGTGCCAGATCCATCCAGGTCCATGCCACGGCTAGTGGGATTCCGCCCAGCTGCCGTCAGAAATTTCCCGCCCATAGAGCCATCAACCAACCATCATTTATGGGAAACCATCATAAAAATAGGGTCAGATAGTGGTTAGAATTTGTTCTATCTGCTTTTTCGGTCACAATGGTCACACTCCCACTGCAGGTTTTAGTGGTCAATAGGTTGCTTTGGACATCATCTCGTGTACCTCTGTTGACCATCAGCCAACATTATATTCAGGTTTTGTACTGGCCAATAATCTATTGTATCACCATCATTCACTATCCCGTGAATCGTTGGAGCAACCAAACCAGCAGTTGAAAAAACAAGGGAAAACCAACATGTTGCCATCTGATCAATATCATTCTCGGTTGGTATGTCTGCCCAATCTAACATTTTCAGACCCACATTCTTCATTGGTTGAATCCTACTTGTTGATTATTGAACCCCCATAAACTGCTGAAATCCCAGTTCTACAAGCAAGAACCTTTATTGAGGATCTATTCCCTCAAACTTTTTTCGTTCAGTCTGTTCATTCTCATTTAGATTCAACCAGCAGTCCCATTCATCTGGGTAAATTATAGTAATTCACTAACCTGAAATAATTAATCAATGGATTGGTTTAAGGGGAAATCTACAGGAAACCATCAATTCTCCCATTAAATATAGGGTTTTCCGGTTAAAATTTTCCCTTAAACCAATCCATTGAATTAAGGCTAGCGTGGGGATGATTCGCCTTACTAACTATGCTTAAATCGTGAGGGAGAACAGTGAGGTCGAGATCAAATTTACCCACGGTCTGCCGTCAGACAAAAAAAAGCGCCTGTAATCTGCCCGTTCCGGCTCTGGCTCAGATGGTTCAACTTCACCTGGCGCTTCGGTTTCTGAGCCATAGCCATTTATAGGAATTATATACTATATATGCACATTATATATAAATATGTAATATATATATAATATGTATTATAAATTATAAATTAAAATATTCTATAAGATTCTATATCATATGATTTGCATATTATGTTGTTGCAATAAATGTGTACCAAGATACAGCACATGAATCAAATATCATGCATCAAACATCATCTTTCACATATTTCACGTATTAATTTTCATACTACAAAAGTAGTTCATAGTATAGTATGAATTATATAATAGGCATATATAGTTTGATTTTCATATTTCACATATTAATTCATAGTATTTTAACATATTTCAGTGATAACATACGCATCAACCAAGCGTATCACATGTCATGACTTTTTCACGATGAGTCATCCCGCCCTTCGGGATACCCTTTTGGTAGATGCTGAGTTGAGGGACAAAAAACGATGAGTTACATGAGGATTTAACAGGATTTTACTACAGGAAACATGAGGGATTTATCATGAAAAATTAACATGTAATGGGGATCCATATGGATCCACAAGATGTTTCATTCCCATGTGGTTGATGTTGTATACTAGTAGTATTCTTATATAGAGCCTCCATTTATACCAAAACAACATCAAAGGCAAACGGCAAAGGTACTAAAACTATAAGCTACAAAACCATTGGACCATGTTTTACATGTTCTTATGGGTAGAAACGGAGGGTCAAACGGGTCGTACCTTAAAAACCTGATTCGAAACGCTTCGAAAAGCTTGAAAAAAAGCCGGGAATCGTCCTGAAAGGGGAACGATAACTCCTCCACCCATAAGAAAGCCCAATAGTACAAGGTGGTGCCCCATAGTTAGCTAAGTTGGTGCAAATAACTCCAATAACTATGGTTTATGGTAGATATATCGAACTAGTTAATGGGGTTATAAACCAACAAACATCACTGGGGGGCACCACCTTGTATGAAGCTTTGAAATCCAATTTCTGGTAACATGTTAATCTGATATGAAAGGGACGTTTAACCCATCTTAAAATCGAACATCTTAGTTTGGTATATGAAGCTTTAAATTTATTATTAGGGGGAAGCTTCGCACCCTAATACTGGGATTACAATACGAATACAATAGATTATGTACATACTATTGCCATACTATCGCAGTAGTATTTGCTAATCTAATTTACCATTACACTCTATTACAATCTATCACATTCGCATAATTAAGAACTATTATAAGAACTATGATAACTTGCTATATTATGTTGTAAGTTATAAGAACAAATTAAGAACCATAGTAATAGTCCAACTACTCCATCGACCTCTTGTTCTTCTTGCCACCAAGCCGCACGCCGCGCATGCCGCGCTGGCGACCGCGCAACTTGCGACGGGCGGTGCCGCCATTTCCGCCAGGAAAAAATCTAGGAACCTTGCGGAGCACCGACGGAAAGGAGTGATCTACCTCTATAAGGTCCAGGTTTAACTGTTTTAACCATCAAGAACTGGATCTATCTAGGAAAGATGATGAAATTAAACCATGAACAAAATGGATTTCAGCCAGATTGAACAAAGCAAAGTTGGACCAACGAGGATTGAATGCCCACCTATGAATCACCTCAATTTATGGCCAACAAAACTGCTGTCCATCCTACAATGTGGGAACTTAAGGACAGGCAAGTTGGTTTATAACTCCAAAAACTGAATTTATGTTTGGTGCATCTACAGTTGAACGGCTGAACATCAACCAACTTTTAACTGGTGATCACTTTCCCACTATGTAGCCTTCAGCAAAGTGTAACGTTAAGTTAAGATCAACATAGATCAATAAAGCCACCCCTACTCCCAAATGCTCCATTGTGCTCGAATGTTTACCAACATTTACCCTCACAATGACCCTATTTTATGTGGGCAAATATACCATGGAGCATATATGAGATTGGTACCCTCTGGTATTTTTTTAATAGTTTGCTATTGAAGCCATAGTTTTATAGTTGATTTATGTTGATTTACCCATAGAAACTGGTGCTTTTCCAGTGTTATGTTAGTTTACCCATCAAAAAATGGTGGTTTTCCAACAAAAATGGTGGTTTTCCATAGTTTTCTGTATATTTTCTAAAGGTTTACCAGAGGCATCCAGTTGCCCAGTTGCCCAATGGCGACCAAGCGGCTCTTCCCATGTGACTTCGCGATCATCATCGCGATCGATCGCTTGAAACCTGACATCATCAAACAGCCTGCAGGGAAACCACGGGAAAACATGGGAAAACCAATAGAAATAGCATGTGTATTGGGGATTTCAAAAAAGGTTTTCCCATGTTTTCCCATGTTTTCCCATAGATCCGACCAATAGAAAATCCAAACCAGAAATGGGGATTTGACAATGGACAAAAAATGATCTGTCTTGGCAACCATCATCTGCTGCGACTCCCGGATAGTAGAGGCCTGGGTCCTCTGAACGTGCTTCCACGTCTCAGAGTTGTCTGGCTCCTTGCATAAGCCTTGCTCCTTCAAGGCCTCAAGGCCTCTTTGAGTGCTTGGGACACCTCGCGGCAACCGCGACCGGAGAGGCGGTGCCTGATAGCTGCCCGGGCTTGATTCCAGGTCAAGGACGCTGCAAACTTTGGGCTGGTCATGACGACTTGCTGGGCCCAGAGAATGAGTCAGCGGGCTCTGGAATGGGAATCTGCTTTGCAGCCGTGGGCTTTGTGATCATACCATTCTTGACTGCGTACTTGTAGTAGGCACAGTGGTACTGGATCTGCCCCTGCCATGTCCAAAGTTTTGGCTGAAGCGACTCCCAGATTCGTGTTGGATTCATGCGGACGTACGCCATGCGTGCAAAACTGACTTAAAGGTCTCCCTTTGTAGATCTACCTCCTCAATTTGATCGGTAAAACAACATGTTGACTCAGAATGTTGGTAGACTCTTACCAATTCTTGTTCTCTAAAGATCAAAAAAGAGCTTGTCAGAAAATAGGACCAGGGCACCCCAAAATCGAACGGATTACCCTCCAGCAAACATAACTATGGAAAATCACAGTTTTTGGGTCAATCAACGACAAATGACCATGTTCAATAGCTATATTAGTTTACCAGAGGGTATCACAAAATGTCAAAAGTATCCGTGTGAAAAAAGTGGTCATTTGCACCCAGACCTGAAGAACAACCCACGAGTTTATGCCCATCTCATGTTCACTAAGGGGACCTGGGCTGCAAACTATTTGTTGGTTTCACTGTTCTTGAAAACACAATGTGGGGCCCCCGTTTATTGCTAAGTTGGTGCGCACAATTTCAATAACTATGGTTTATGATACCTATAGTGAATTGGGTTTATAAACCAACAAACATCACTGTGGGGCCCCACGGCCCCACATGTTCAACATTGACAACACAATCGTTGCAACGACGTGGTGGCATCTTCAACTCGAATTTTGCTGGAAATCCATGGATTGTGGGTTCATTTCATATTTTTCATGGTGGTTTTGATGTTACGAGCTCAATGGCAACTGGTACATCAAATCTTCCAGACATCGATAGACATCGACTACCCATCGAATTCATCAAGGTGTTTTCCGCCTCGTTTCGAACCCTAGATTTGACCCACACCCTGGCATTCTTGGTGAATATCCCCATTCATCCCCAGATGCGAACCATGGTGCTGGAATATTTATACATTTAAAAAAAAAACAAAAATAGCCCAGTTTTGTATCAAATGTAGGGATTCATATTCCAGCACCATGGTTCGCATTTGGGATCTAATAGTTGGTTTACTAGCTGCTTTACCCACAAAAAATAAAGCCATCGATACTCAAACCTGAGTCGTGGAGATCCGACTTTGTTTTTCCAGCGCAATCGACCTACAAGGAGTTGCTCGATATATAATCTGGTTATGACTAACACGGCTAGCCATGGAAAGATCCACCATGCTATTAAAATCGGTAAACTATACCATGGCGAACTGTTAGTCATAACCACCATTTTTAATAGGTAAACCATCTATTTCTATGGGTCATCTATACCATGGCGAACTGTTAGTCATAACCAGGTTGGGTATTCCTCGTGAAGCCGAAAAATTGCAGCTGTTCCACACCTCCTCTCCAGGATGTCTCGAGATCCATCCTCCTGCATGTGTTGACGGCTTTCCCTTTCTTGACGGAGCCGCGGAGCGGGGCACCGCTCCGAAAAAGATGATCAACTGATAAATTGCCCTAGTGGAAACTACCATAAATCATATAGTTAATCAATGTTAATCACCATGAATCCTACAGTTAAGCTATTTTAACCTATCAACACTAAAGCAACGTGACGAACTATGAGCCCCACCGAGCCCCACCGAGCGATGAAGATGAAATCCAAGGTTTAGGATGCAAAAGGTTAAAACCCAGGTATCATTGTGAGCAGTCGATTTAATGGCAATTTAATGGTGATTTAATGGTGATTTAATGGTGATTTAATGGTGGTTAATACTCCATTTAATGGTGATTAAATGGTGATTAAATGGGATTTAACCACTATGAATGGTGACTTGATGGTGATTTACCCTCTGGTTATTTAACATAGCCATGGTCTAGATGGCCCATAGAAATAGATGGTTTACCTATTAATAGCATGGTGATTTTCCATGGCGAACTGTTAAATAACCAGATGGTAGATTTTCATGTTTTTGATGCGGTTGTAGTACGATTGTAGTGTTCAAATGTTTCGGGCGCTGTTTTGAAACCCACTTAAAAGGAGCAAAGGAGCGTACATGGAAGTGGTAATGTTACACAAGTTTGAGATTGTTTGGTATGGCGATTCATAGCCATGTCACAGCTATGTCTTGCGCCCCAAACAGTCTCATTCCAACCACTAACATAGTGTTTGTGTTCAACGCTTAAATTCTCTCAAGGTTTCTAAGTTGATATTTAAATCATCACTACTTTCTATCATGAATGAGGGTTTGTCGGAAAATTGGGTGCTCCTGCATGTAGTAGGGATAAATACATCATTTTCCAACAAACACATATCACATTATTCATTGGGCAAATCCCATCTTTTGATCTTCAAATCACATTTTCCCTCAGTTACTATAACCTAGTCAATCATTGGTTATGTCCCCATGTTACGTTGTTAAAATTCCACCAAGGTTGAGTAAATCTCGAATCTTTGTCGGTTTGACTGGTTGGAGCCTTGTGTTGAGCAGTGTGAAATAAATCCCTCTATCATTCCATTTAATCCTGGTTGGTTAAGAACGGGATTCCCCGAATTATTGAATTATTGTAATCCCCAATATATGAAGGGTAGTTGTTGATCCCCGAACTAATCATCAACCCTGCCAGGGGTTTTGAAACCATTGTAACAGATGTTTGTTGGGTTTACTATGGTTATAAAAACAACTATTTGTAAACCATTATAACTATATATAACCATATTGTTGGGGGTAAATAGTTTATCTTTGGTTTACTATGGTTATAACAGATATTATAAACCATGAAATAACCCCCATTATAACCCGAGAAAATTTGGTGAAATCAACGGGTTGTCCTGTCGAACACCTTCAGGAAAGCCCAGCAGTGCAGCCAGATCCGGACCTTCGAAATCCCATGGTAGATGGAATGCACTTGGGATTTTGGGGGTGCAGTTGAAGTTATAACCTATGGGACCTATGGTGGAACTATACTTTTTTATAGTGAAGAAGCCCTTGAACTATGGTGAAGTCTGGTAATATGGGTATAAGTATGGGATTTAAACCTCCACAAAATGGTATAACTTAACCCCTACAACTATGGTTTTTCATCCACTATCGAATGAGTGGAACAACTTCCCCAAGTAGCCAAGTATCGTCGTTGTGGCTTCGCAGGATCCAAAGGATCAGGATTTCACCGACCCCTGATGCTTATATAATAGGGACTGGGATGACAGGGATGATGAATGATCATAAATAATCCTAAAGAGTCATTATTATGGATCATTCATTCCATCATTCCCGGCTACCAGAAAGTAGTCGAGATGGTGGTTAATGTATACAGTTGTTACAAGCTCTACCCTCTGGTAAGCTAACATAACTATGGAAAATCACCATTTTTAATGGGAAAACTCACTATTTCTATGGCCATTTTAAACAGCAAACTGTTGGTCATTACCAGGCCGGGTACCTTTTTTGGAGCTCATCTGCGACACATTTTTTGGTCGTTGGATCCACAGGGTTTCCTTTTTTTGGGGAGGGAGGGGGTAGGATGGAGAATATTTACACCTTTATTTTTGTTGGTCATAGGGGTTTATACCATACTGTTAATGGTGAATCAACCAGCAACAATGGGGATTTTAACCAACCATCATGGGGGTATGTATAATCTGGTTGGTGGTTGAGCCCTACCCCTCTGAAAAATATGACTTCGTCAGTTGGGATGATGACATTCCCAATGTATGGGAAAATAATCCATTCATGTTCCAAACCACCAATCTGTTATTTATAATGTACGCAGTTACCCCCAAAGTACCCAGCAAAATGGGTAGAAACGAACTCTTGTGTAAGGAAACACACACACACACACATTATCATGGGGTTAATAAGGGTCACAGTATGGTGAACACACTGCATATCCACCAAGCATCCCATTTGTTTCCAAGGTGATTTACAGTAGCTGTTAGCCTATTGGTGTTCAATGGATGTTGTGTCTGAAAACCGAGTATACCTCCCGTTCATAGCAATTTTCGATCGGGAATATGATGATCAACCAGTGAATGTGGAGAAGAATTACACACCATCTTTTGCACAAACCCAAGCGGACCCACCGAACCGATGTCCTTGGGATGTGCATCACCTACCCTTCACCAAGGTTCATTGCATTCAATTGTTGGCATCAAGTTCCCCAGCAAGTTCCCGTGGGCGTCAAGCGGCTGGATCGACAGAACTTGATCATTTCGCGCCTTAATGACGAAGGCAAATGTCTAGTGGGATACTCTCTTGGGATGATTTGAGATAAATTATTTGGGATGATACACTAGAGACTATCCCAAGTGGATATACCCAAAAGACATGATATACTCCATAATATATCTTTGAGATAATATGTCCCACTTATTTGGGATGATATGGTTTTTCTTTCTTGCTCCATGCTCCAATACCCAAATCATCTCGAGTCATTCATCAGACTGATGGCTGGCCAACAAGAAGTTGAGATTTAGCAAGAAAGAACAAATCTGCATGGGTTTCAATTTAAGGTGCAGGGAGACACAAAAAGACAGGCCATTTATAAGGTGGCACAGATCCCATTGTGCAATATATATATATATATGTGTTTTTGTTTGCATCACTGTGTTTGTTTGAAGTACAACATCAGTCTTAAAGAAAAAACAAGTTGAACAACAAAAACTGGTCCTCCAAAATTACTTGTTTGGCGAACTTCCAACAGCCCTTGCCAATGCTGGGATAAAACGAATTATGAAGGTGGACAAGTTGTGGAGGATGACTTGAGGATGACGTTCCTCGGCTGGTAACTATAGGATTTCCCAAAGGAAAAATTATGATAGTCCACGATATATATATTGAACAGATTTGAACAGTATAACCGGGATTTTTTCCCTTTTTCTCCCCCCCTAGAATCATCAATGAACAGGGTTTTTCAACATACACACATTGGTTTGTTCCATGGAACAGCTATCCCTTTTTGATCGATAAATTTTTGCCCATCCAACGATGTTCATCTTTTAACCCCCCAGCTATTCATGATTGAACCTTAGTTAGTTATCCTAGTTATCTTAGTTTCATGATTGAACCAAGTTATCTTAGTTAGTTATCTTACCCTCTGGTAAACTAACATAACTATGGAAAATCACAATTTTTAATGGGAAAACTCACTATAAATGGCCATTTTCAATAGCAAACTGTTAGTCATTACCAGAGGGTATTGGTGATTTTTGATGGCTACACCCCACCATTTCGTGGATTTTTTCCCCTGCGGTTTACCGTGCGTCCCCATGGCATCGCCAAGTCACTTGTTGATGCTTCCATCTCCTCAGGATTAAAAAAAAAGGCTGGGCCCCGGCCCTCTGAGGGAAGTTGGAGAAATCATTAGATTCACTGGGCTTATGGTAGATATTATATACTGTATATATATATGTTTAAACAACAATAGGGTTTATAAATGGCTTATATACCAAATTAGTTCTTAACTGTTGGGTTTATGGTGATTATGGCGATCGTCTGGGTTTGCAATGATCTATATTTAATGGTTTATTAATATTTGGCATTATTGATATATTGACTATGCTGGTATAATACCAATGATTTGTCAGTACCATTCAGATCCTTGCTTATAAAATATAAGCGTCTCACTATATGAAACCAATCCAAAATTGGTTTAATATCCCTATATATACATATGAACTGCTCCTTTATGGGTTTTCATGGGTTGTTCATGGTTTCTGGGTACTGCAGAACCATCAAAACGGATCTGATGAATTATTATATATATATAATCCCTGGAGTGGGTTTGTCAAGAAACATGAATCGACATTGCCCTCTTCATGGATGATGATAAACCATGGGAATTGTTTTGGGCTACCCTATTTGGACAATCACAGATAAGGCCAAGATTGCTTTACTCAGGAAAAATCTGGGCTAGAATCACCCAGTTTGAGATAGACTATGGCTATTATCTTATACATGTTTGTGTATCATGAATAGATGATTGTCCTCTTACAAATACGTTGTTGTTGTACGGCTATATACACGGCCAAACTTAGAGACCCAGCAAGATATCACTGCTTTTGGTTGAAGAGAAAATCTACGGGACACTCCAATGATTGATGCAAAACATCATGGTTTCCTGGAAAAAAAAACAAAAAAAACAATCCGTGAACAACTATCCCAATTTTAATCGGCAAAAAAAGATCAAGTACTAAACTAGCCAGCCCAGATGGATCCAGTATGGAGCTATCGAGGTACATAGATGGGCCATGGACTTAACACCGGTTAGGTTCAGCGGGTTGGAACCTGTATTACCTGGTGATTGTTTTGGGCAGCTAGCCCAGTTCCTGAACACTTAATTAGCTCTGGGGCCAAGTATATATTGGGAATCCTTATGTCGGCCACTGACTCATTTCCTATTTATGGAGGTATGGCAGTATGACCATCCGTTGTATGGGTAATCCAACTTTTGACAATGTCGCATATGGATCATGATCAATCACTATTCAGTTATCCAATATCTATATGATTATCCCATATGGTGACAATCCATGATACCTAGCATCCATGGTGTTTCATCACTATTTAATACAGTGTATCCTCAACTAGAGTGTATAGAATTTCCATGTATATCCCATATGATCACTAACTTGTTACGAATTATCCATTACAATTCCATTACCATCTGGTTATTTAACATAGCCATGGAAAATCACCATTTTTAATAGGTGAACCATCTATATATAAATGGGCCATTTCCCATGGCTATGTTAAATAACCAGAGGGTAGATCTAGTCTCCATAGTGGTTCATCAATATTCACTCACTGTTTCAATGCAGCCCTGCCCAGACTTCGCCCTGCCCAACATTTCCGCCGTGGAAAAACCGTGTTTCGATTCACGTCCACGGCTTCAAAGATCTGCCGCAACTTCCCCTCGACAAAACACATGCTTGGTGCACTGGTAAGACCCTCGTGAAAACGCCACCAAAGTGTGGTGATTTAGTGGAGAATATAGGCATATATGGGAAAATATGCTGACTCGTATGGAAAATTATACTGTATAGGGATTCACGAAAAAAACAATGAGATTTATGGGGAAAAAAAAGGAGTTTCAAATGGGACAATGTCAGAATCTGTTTGGTGACACTGGGATTTGTGTGGGAAAAGAAAGGAAATGCATGGGAACATATTGACATTTATGGGAAAATTGTGTGATTCATGGGAGCATATACTATCTCAGGATTTTACCACAAATATGAAAACATGATAAAACACGTATTTAATGTGGTCAACGACGTAAAGAACATAGGTAATTTTACATTTATTAATATCATAAGATGCCTTCTCGTCCATGTCCTGCAGCTCCTGAGATATTTCTCTCCGACGCATCGCCAAGAAACTGACTGGCGCGTTGCGCCAGCTGTGGAGTTTTCGGGTTTCCAGAGATCCTTCACTGGCGCTTTGCTCCTTCATAGCGCCTGATTGATATATGATCTATGCATAGCCTTATTTTGGATGGTGAAATGACAGTACTTATTTTTTTCTGTTCTTATTCGTGTTGTTTTGTCGTGCAAACATGTTGTTTAACACCTATTATTAATAGTATTAGTCGCCAGTTCGGGCCCTTCTCATTTCATCTTATTTCCATGTATATGATGTATTCAAAGTCTGCTGAATAAATAAATAAATAAATAAATATATGTATATATATATATATTGTTTTAAATAATAAAAAAAATATATATAATATATATAATATATATATATATATACATATTGTTCCCCACCTGCCAGGTGAGAGTTGTTAGATTTTATCAGACCTTTTGTGGACCTCAACCTAGGACCTCCCGAGCTCAGTGCGCACCGCTGGACCTCAACCTGGGACCTTCCCAGCTCAGTGCGCACCGCTGGACCTCAACCTGGGACCTTTCGAGCTCAGTGCGCACCGCTGGACCTCAACGGCCAGATAGAATGCCAGAAGATATGCCAGATAGAATGTCAGATAGAATGCCAGAAGATATGCCAGATAAAATGCCATAAGATATGCCAGATA
>Ga0126342_10014940_pt1 | contig 13651 bp, 9 predicted proteins | sample Cyp1metagenome_FD_92528 | JGI IMG/M metagenome (GOLD analysis project Ga0126342, IMG submission 92528) | Coral microbial communities from Lord Howe Island, Old Settlement Bay, Australia - Cyphastrea 1 metagenome | ecosystem: Host-associated > Invertebrates > Cnidaria > Coral ...
AAAGGTTCGGATCACTTCCGGGATATTTTGAACCCTTATGGGGAAAAACCCAATTATGGAAAAATCGGACGCAGGCGCCGCCTGTCTAAGTTGAACGTTTTTTTTTCCCATAATTCTGTCGGTTACCATGATCGAAATAGATGATTTACCGAACCTAATAGCATGGTGGGTCTTTCAATGGCTTAGTCATAACCAGATAGTAAATCACAATGAAACCACAATGAAATCAATTGGATATTGGGCCAAAACCTGACCATAAAGATAATGACAAAATTATTTGCATATCTTTTTTCTTCGTCATCAGTGTGGACACCAAACGAGATCTTAAAAACGTCACCAGTCTGTCTCCCTTTCCAACGAGAGCGCCTGGTGTCGCATTCGAATTGCTCGGCCAATGACCGAGTGATTCCTGTTTCGCTAATGACGTTGCTGCCCTCGATGGCCGTTCCGAAAAAGGCTTGTGGATTTTCCGTTGATGACCAATTTTGCAGAATTTTGCCTCGAATTTTTCAATGGCTATCCTTAGATATCCTGGAAATATATCCTGGAAAATTGACACTTAGACTTACATGGTGGTGAAAAAAACATGAAGTTTATGACTTCCATATATGGGATGTCATCCGAAACCCATTGACTCATATTTTTCAAGATGGAAAGATAGCACCACCAACCAGATATATCAATGTGGGATATCCCGTGTATATAATAATATTATACATTAGGGATTATATTGGGATTATATTGATGGTTACTAGCCATATGTAACCAATATATCAATATGGGATATCCTGTTTTTATATGGTTACTATCCTAATCCACCAATACGACTTCCATCTGGGGGGTTAGTCGTTCGTCGTCCTGGGCTGGGCCTCCCCAAAAAATGGTGGCGACAGACCTGGCAACGATCAACCATGGATGGGGGATGGTGGTCACTATTTATTTAATAGACATTCCAAATAGTAATAGGGGCTAAGCCTCATTAATGATATCATTGAACAGTTTTCATTGATGATAGTTAATTTAAATCCAGTACCATCAACTAACAATCAATTATCATCAATAGTTAAAACATGTTAAAACCTCATTTTTCAGTGATGATATCATCATGAAACAGTTTTCATTGATCTATCCATTGATAGTAACCGCCTCTCCGCTTGGCGGGGCCAGGATGCTTCTCTTTCCCATCGCTTCGTCATGAGAGCTGAAGGCGTGGCAGCGAATCAGCGATGGTTTAATGGTGTTTTTTTTTTAAAAAAAAAATGGTGGTTGAATGCGACGAAAATGGTGGTTTAATGCGAGTTAATGGTGATGAAAAATGGGATTGAGATAGCTAAATTGCCTTGCACATCACTTGGTAAACTGTTGGGTTGATTATGGGGATATAACGAACTAGTTCATGGGTTTTTAAACCAACAAACATCACTGGAGGCACTTTCAAGAAGAACGATCGCTGTCTAAACATATGGGTTGATAAATGTTGACAACAATTATAGCAACAATATATGTTGACGCATCATATACCATCCACGATCATCCATTGATAGGTCATTGAGATATCCAATATTTATTAATAAATGAACTATTATAAGAAATACATATGGATGAATATATCCATATACTATTTACATATTTCAGGATAATGTGTATATATATATATACATGCCGGGAATTCCAGGACTCTAAAATGGAGGTATTGTGCCATGTAAGGCCATTGACACAGATTATTTACATCACCAGGACATCCCATTAAATCACCATGAAATCACTATTCAACCACCATTTTCCCTAGTATCAAAAGGTAAAAAGTGGTGATTTTCCCTATTGAAACACTATTAAGTCCCATTAAATCACCATGAAATTACCATTAGATCACCATGAATCCACCATGAAATGACCAAATGACCAAGGCCATGACCGCCAGGTGACAAGAGCATCTTCTTTATCTCAGAGGCGATTTTTGGCTCCACCTTGGATGGTTCCATGGTAAAAATCCCATGATTTTGTTGGCCCATCCACAGTATGCTGACTTTAATGGGATTGAATCGGGATTTTTAATGGGATTCAATGGTGACTTTACTGATACAAGTGGTGCTTTTACTAGAAATAGTGTATTTTACTAGTAGAAATGGTGATGAAGTTAATTTGCTAGTGATGATTTGTCTATTAATAATAATGTCAAACAATTTTGGATCCACAGTGATTTGTGAACAGATAAACAAGTCTAACCCAGCCTTCAGATAGCGGTTTTAACGACATGTTCTTCTTAATTGGATGTGCATTTAATCGTTACAATCCACCTGATCCATTCTGAACATGTAGATAAATACATATAGATAATTATAGATACTTATCATTATTACTGTGTGTTTTATTGTCATTTATATATATACATATATATATATATACATATACAGTATACACATGCATATAATGTATTGGATCTTTCGTTTACATTGTTACTATTCTCAAACTCCTGTTATCATCGCTATTATTGTTCTATACACACGTGTATGCACATCTAAGTTATTTCATTAACTTTTATCATTATTTTTTAGAGACCCCACTGACACACATCTAATGTATTTTATCATTATTTTTTAGAGACCCCACTGAGACATCTTCATATATATATTTATAGTATAATTTCTGTCTGCTTGCATAGTGCAACTTTCTAGCTATGATGGTATTGACGGCGATGTAACTGCCTCGTATTTTTTTAGAACTATATCTATATATATATATATATATATTGATTATCTTATTGTTTCGTGCGTACATGTTTTCGCCTGTCAGATGCCGAGGTGACTTAAGCATCAGCGCTTCATGTTGGCCTGGTTTTTTCTTGGTCAGAATATATGATTTGTGCACAGGGTTGCACTCGATGGTAAACAAGGGAGTAAATGGAGAGGACAAGGACCCACAAGAGGCAGATGCAAAGTCACTACTTCTTTGCTTCAGATGTAAACCTACCATTTTGGGATCAAAAATTGGTCACATCCTTTTCTGGTTGGTGGTTTGGAACATGTCTTATGACTTTCCATTCAGTTGGGAATGTCATCATCCCAACTGACGAAGTCCATCATTTTTCAGAGGGGTAAGTATAGGTATACCACCAACCAGATAATATATATATATATATACAAGATAAATGGTTATTATATACTATGTAGCCATCTATAACCATTTTCTACCATCTATAACCAACCAAGTACTTGAAGGGTTATGGCTGATGAATGACCCCATTTACCACAGCCAGAACCATCCGAGAGGTAAGAAATAGATAGAAACCCCGAGGGGTACCCCGAGTCCGCAGTTCTCATCCAGCCCCAGTTATCATCCATTAAATAATGGGATTTTCAAACATAAACCAGCCATAAACCCATTTTTCTTTGGGATTTTTCAAAAAAAAACCATCCAGCTATTGGTGCAGGCGGTGGCGGAGCTCCTACGCCAGGAAGTGAAGTTGCCCACTCGCATGGTGCGGTGGCAATTTTTGGATCCAAGGGGAGTTCAAAGGTGTTTTTCATCCAACGCTTGTGGATATCGATCATGGCACCCTGTCGAAATATCGATGGATCCGGAATCATCACCATATTGGCTGAATCGCAATGGAAGATTGTCCAGCCATGTTTGATTATCGAAGGGCAGTTTACCCTCTGGTAATTTAACATAGCCATGGAAAATGGCCCATTTATAGATGGTTTACCTATTAAAAATGGTGATTTTCCATAGTTATGTTAGTTTACTAAAGTGATATGGTGGAAAAATCCTTTGCCGAATCTGTACAAAGGTCACCGCTCTACCAATCTCTACCAAGCTGCTGGAACCTTTCAAGGTAGCCAGAGATGGATAAGTCAGCCATATCACCCATCCCGGCAGCCCCGACGTGATTTTTTTCTATAAATTCATAGTTTCAGAAATGTCCCGGCAATGTCCCATTGAATTTATAGATATCCATTAAATACTTTATAATGGACAATATTAAATCTATAGATAATCCATCATATCCCCATAGATTATCCCGTTAAATACTCCAACTTTCGATTGTAGTTGGCTATACATCCGATGAAAATGCATCCCGTTAACATCCCATATTTTCCGATATGTAAAAAAAAACATAAATGGACAAGTTTCAGTTTTTTGATTATAGTTGGCTATACATTCCATGATAATATGGAGGTTTCCTGAAATAGGGCTACCCCCAGTCATCATTCATTTATTGATGGGTTTTTCCATTATAAACCAACCATTTTGGGGTATCCCCCATTTATGTAAACCCCCATAATTATTGTGTATATAATATTGATCATGAAATTAACCATCATTAACAATCATTAACCATCATTAACCATAGATATTTAACCCATCAGGTTGTGGAATGGTGGTTAATTAAATAGATTTTTCTAATTGATCCCATCAAACCATATTTTGATAGGTACCCCATCATTAACCCATCAAAACCCATTTTGATAGATTTGATGGGTATCACAATAGATTTTGATCATTAACCCATCATTATTGTGGTATCAATATCAATTAGAAAAAAAAATCCAGCTATTGGTACCACAAAAAACTCCGCGGAACCCAAACATTCTTCGCCGTCAGGTGATGTGTGGCGTTGCAGCCTTTCAGAGGAGAACGAAGTGCGGCGATGGAAATCAAAGGGGACGCCTTGAAACCGGTGGAAATTCGGAAAAGTTTTGATGTTGGGATTCAGATTTCATCATCCAAAAAAAGGGATGATTATGATGATTTACTGTTCCATCTAGGGATGAGAATTGTTTTTGGAAGTTTTTGAGTTTGATCGCTGTTTTCAATTTGGGCATCTAAGTGATATGTTCATAGCTATTTTCCAGTGGCGAAATGCCGAATCCTAGTGTCCGAGTGATTCGTGGAAACGCTTCAAAGTTTCGACTAAGATTTGGACTTTCCATGTATCAATATGTACCCTCTGGTAAACATACAAAAAACGATGGAACGATCCACCATTTTCAATGGGTAAATCCACAATTTCAATGGCCATTTTCCAGTTCGCAAACTGTAACAAATTACCAGAGGGTAACCATCATTAACCATTGATATCCCCATTAACCATCATTAACCATTGTAACATAGTCATTACCAGAGGGTACCACTCAGTTCCATGACGAAACGATGAATATCGACTCGGCAGGACAGGGGCGCACCATGAACGTGCTTGCCCTTGGCAATTGGTGTGCACCCTGGGTCAGAAGGTGCTTTCATAGTGTCAAAAGCCTTGAAACCAGTGAAAGCGGCTTACTTTTTGGGGGTCCTGTATCTTGTTGTGAGTTGCCGGACAGATTATTCTATTTTAATGTTTGTAGAATGTTTTATACCAAATGTTCGAGGTTCAGTGCTAACTTTCGCTGGGGTTTTGTTCGATGAGGCTATTGCTGTTGTAGAACCTGTTTATCATCAAGAAGACATTGCGTATGATATATAGACCTGCATCCGCTTGTCTTTGTCTCACAGATTCTACAAATGCATCATCGGTAGAACTGGACCCTTTGCAAGGATCCTTTGAAATTTAAACATCACAATATTGAAACTGCAATGATAGTACTATACCCAATTGGAACACTTGTAATTCGGAGCTTGTAATCATAATCAAAAAAAATACAAATTCTACACTGGTTGGAATACAACACAATTATGGTTAAACATGTCGTAAGCATTACACATTTTTTTTTGCGGTGTTCAAAGGTTCAACCTTTGATACTCTGATACTCAACATCCAGCGAATCGAAAAAAAACATCGAAAAAAACAGCAGGGTCTCTTCAGAATGCACATCACAACATTCATCTGGTTGGTGCTTTGGAACATGTTTTTTTTTTTCTTTCCATTTCATATATCTGGGTAAATTATAACGACCTCACTGCGACCTCACTGGAATCATGGTTAATAAGAGGAATCATCCCCAAATGGCCTTAATTCAGGTTAGTGAATTATTATAATTTACCCAGATATATGGGATGTCATCCGAAACCCATTGACGAACTCCATCATTTTTCAAGATGGTTATTGCACCACCAACCAGTCATGGTTGGCGATTACATGATTTGGCTATTCTACGGGATATTGATCATCAATTGGTTATTAATCATTCCGTCAATCATCATGAAAAGATTGTTGTTCCCATATTGAGCTAGCCAAAAAATAGTAATAAACCATCATTAAGGGGTATAATAATCGAAGAATATCAATGATATGAATCCGGTTAACCATAATATTAGCACCCACAATATGGTCATATATATATATAGTCACTATATATATATAGTCACTATATATATAATTGTCATTAACTAATCATTATCCATCATTATCCATCTTTTATCCATCTTTAACCATAAACAGAATCGGTGCTCAGAATCGGAGCTCAGAATCGATGCGAACATTCTGAGGCTCAGGAAGGTGCCGCCCAGCTCAGTCAGGCGCTGAAACGACAGCTGACATGCAGCAGGCGCGGGTGATCTTGGCCATAAAGATTGGTGGCTGAAGCTTCTAGAGGTTCTAACATAAATAGATGCTGATAACATCAATTTTTGGATGAACACCAATAAACTCAACAAATGTGAATTTAGTATGGTTTTATCCCAAAAGTGATTTTATCAGCATCTATTTATGTTGTGGTTCTCTAGAAGTTTGGATGTGAAACGATGTTAGAAGTTTGGATATTGACCAATGCAATTGGGTTTGTTGCATGCTAACACCCAAATTTCGGATGTACCCCACATTTCGGATGTGTGTATAAATCACAACACACGGGATTTACCAAGATGTTTGCTGGCGTATTGGCTAGCAAGAATTCGATATGGGATACTGATGGATACTGGTTGGTGGTTTGGAACCATGGAATTTTATGACTTTCCAGAAACAGTTGGGAATGTCATAATCCCAATGAGCACGAGCATATTTTTTGGAGGGGTAGGTCAACCACCAACCAGGATATGACTGGAGAAAATAAAAAGTGATCTATGTAACCGTCAATGGTAGGTAATTGACAACGCAGTAAGACAAGTGGATTCAATGTAGCCTTTGGATGCCTTTGGGAGATAATTACACCGGACTCACTGAAACACATTGAAACAGGAGAACTGTGAATTCAACTGCCCAACATGGACAATTGATTATATATTATGTATATATATGATTATATATAATGATATATACATATATATATATATATATATATGATTGTATATATATATGATTATATATATGATTATATATATATGATTATATATATATACAAGTAATATACAAGTATATAAGCTAGGAATTACTGTAATCAATAGAATTGACAAGAAATCATGGGAGACCAGGGCAGGTGAGTTTGCTTGCTATGGCAGGGCCCACCTTTTACATCCTTTTACTAGGTCCATTATCCATGTCCAATTGAATACCAAATAATCCACAATTTACAATCATTTATATCCATGACCCGGTCGATTCCTAGATATAAAACGATGTTTTTTTTAAAAATAAACATACTTTAAAAGATGTGGAAAACCATTGTTTTTTCCTAGATAACCCCTTTTTTTCCAGGTAAACCCGGGCACTTAAAAGCCTGTGCTGGAGATCCCCCCCTCGCCTGAGATCTTTCCTGCGGAAGTTGCTGGCTGAGAAGGAACTGACAATCCCAGAGGTGCCACGGTGACCTGGATAGAAACCAACCATTTTGAAATTAACAATGGTGGTATCATGGGGATATGATAGGATATATTTTACTAGTATGATATGGATCTATATCTTAGAGAAAAGATTTCTGAAAACATCGATTAGCTACAAACTTGTGGTCCATATTTATCTATCGATTGGTCAAACGTCTCCGTTGTCGTTGTTCAGACTTTCATTTGCTTGATTGCACCTCATATCCACATGCGTGTATGTTTTTATTTCTTGGTGGCAGCTCATTAAAATGTCCTTAGTTCATCTAGATCTCTCTTTGTATTGGCTCTTGGCTATTACAGATTTAGTGGCTTGCTGAGTTACCCTCCTGTGGCCACCATTTGAAGATCATTTTCTGGAGGAGAAACCAGCCAGGTTTTCCACATCTTTTTGTATGTCTGACATTTTTTTTAAAATCAATTTCAGCCAGGTTTTCCACATTATTGTTCCAAGCTAATGGATATTTTATCCTCCATTTCTGAAATGGATAAAATCCCAAATCGTTCAACGCCTTCGCGTCAAACGCAGGTGCGCTCTGCGGCGGCGGAGGGAGAGGTGAACGGCCTGGAGGTGCCATCAGATGGAAAAAACCAGGGAAAAAAGGGGAGAATTTCATGGTTTATACCATTTTATACCACCTCTTTATGGTTAAAACTATGGCTTTTTAACCATAGAAAAAGAAGAAAAGCAATTCTAAAAGCAATTCTAAGAAAACCAATTTCTTTATCTGGTCATTGGTTTGGAACATTTTTGTGACTTTCCAGAAACGGTTGGGAATGGAATAATCATCCCAACTGACGAAGTCCATCATTTTTCAGAGGGGTTGAAACCACCAACCAGTTATGGTTAAAACCGTAGGGGAAAAAGAATTCTAATATCATAAGCGGGTAATCCTTTTCCTCATGATAAGAATTCTAATATCATTTGGGTAAAACAATCAAAAACCACAATATATATAATGTGGAATATACTGGGATTGAAGTGTTTTGGAAGCTAGTGGAATGATCCACTTTTTTTGGTCATGGATGATCTATGATTATCTCATCCAATAAGCTGATGGTTGCTAATGGTTGCCGATGGATGATATGAGAATATCATGTGGGTAAAACAATGTCATTTTTACCACCTATGACTGGGAATGGTAAAGATACTACGTATTGATGATATTTATGGTGATGACTGGGAGGATGGTTTATGACGGTTTATGATTGTGGCAAACCCACATTGGAAATACCTATCCACTAAGTGGGTGATGATTTTCATTACATACATAAATAGGATATCTATGTCAGTTTCCAGTCTTTTTTCCCCTTAAACGCGGGTTTTCCATCATTTTTTGCATGATTTCCCCAAGATTTCCCCTGTGATTTTCCATCATTTTCCCGCTGTTTTTCCCATGGGTTTTCCATCATTTTCTAACGAATGTTCCCAGGAATTTCTGGTTAGTGGTTTGGAACAAGTTTGATTTTTCCAGAAACATCCCAACTGACTTTCAGTCCATCATTTTTCAGAGGGGTAGGGCTCAACCACCAACCAGATTAAGAACAAACTATATGGGGGGGGTTCTTTTTCAATAGGGATACCCCAAAATTTACTCTCCAGTAATTTCACATAGACCCTGCCAGTTGTCGGGCTTGAAAGATTAGTTTCCACTAAAAATTGGTTGTTTTCAGGGTCCAACTGTGAATTTACCAGAGGGTATCACTGGGATATGGAATAATTCTGGAGTATCAAAATCCCCAATTTTCATCATAATTCATCATAATTAATTGCTGATCATTTCTGAACTAATAATCCCCATCAATAATTTACCAATTGATCCCCAATCATCAATCATATTGCTGGTAATTAATTATCCCCATTGGTCAATATGATTCACTGGGGGATTTCCGTTTTTTTTTTCTGCGAAAATCCTGGTGTTTTTACCGAGCGCAGCGTAGCAGGCCTTGCTGGATGGCGATGCCTTGAGACCCGGCTCCATCGCCTTGACCCTGCGGAGCGGTCCTGACGAGGCGCCATGTGGGTGGGTGCACCGTTGTTTTTTTGGCACCTCAAAACGGGGGGAAATCACCACTTTTAAGAGGTAAATCCACTATAGTTATTGGGATATATATTACTATATAATCCTATATATATATATACATATATATATGTATATCACTATGGTAAATCCACTATAAATGAGTGAATTTATAGATGAATATAGGGTGAATACATGGTAAAATCATGGTAAATCCACTATAAATGGGCAATTTTCCATAGCTAAGTTAGTTTACTGAAGGTAAATCATCAATCATCTATAAATGGGTCATTTTCCATAACTATGTTAAAGAACCAGAGGGTACATGATTAGTAGGGTTTATGGGAATTATAACTATAGTTCATAGAGTTTGTAACATTTGCAATTGATATTCGATATATATATATACAAAACCTTCATTTATGTTGTGGATGTCCCATAACATTCACTGGGAGATGGGGATTTAGTGGGAATTCATGGACATTTGACGTGATACCCAGGAATATTGTAATAGATATATGGATTAATACTATATTGTAGTATTATATGATTAATATTGACATTATATAATGGATTAATGGATATGATGGGATTATTATAATGGAGATTAATGGATTATATTAATTATATACTAAACTATAATGGGATAAATGGATATGATGGGATTTTAATGGGATTATTACAATGGATCTTCCCAGAAATATGGTTTTGTCTGAAAATGAGGTACTCCAGAACCTAATAGTGAATAATCATTTTTCCATTTTTCCCCAGTAATCTAACCATTTGGGGGTTATATCCCATTTTCAGACACGGTCATTTTTTTTGTGTGAAAACCCTGGACTAAGATGGATGTTCACCTAATTTACCTACAATTGAATCGGAAACGACGAGATTTCATTGGTTCAAAGTGGCAGAAATAGTCATTGCGCAAGCATGAAATCATTTAGATGATCTAGGTCCGCCAACAATCCGGCTTTGGACATATTAAGACATCAATTTGTACATAGAAGTCCTGTGCGGAGACATGCCGCGAGTTCGCAACTCCCAGCCTGCAGCATCAATCTACACAGTTCATGAGGATTTCATGGGATATTAGTGAGGGATAATGATGGTATCAATGTGGATATTTAACCATTTGTGATGTGGTGAATGTATTTGGGTGAGTTTGATCAGTACCTCGGGAAACGCAGGAAATTCCCATAGATATTCCCATGTATATTGTTGCATTCATCATTATTCCATAGATATTATTCATCATCGCATTCATAGTCCCATAATATCTAGTCCATCACTATCATACTATTCCCATAGATATTCCCATTAAACTTACAGGAATGGAACGATAATGGAAGTACTGTACTTCCAATCATCATACTGACAGTAAATATGCATAGGAATACTGCCATATATTACCATTAAAACTCAAACAGTATTCCCTATCTAGCATTGCATTTATTATAGATACGGGTATACTAACTGGTGGAATGGTGGAATGGTGGAATATTATCTATATATTATTACTATTATAATTATTAAACACTATTCCCTATCTAATATCTAATATTGGAAAAGCGAAAATATGACATTCCCTATCTACTATGATCATAGTATAGTATGATATATGATTTTATAAATACTATTCCCTATCTACTATGATATTCCCTGTCTACTTTTGTCTATCAGGTAGAACACTATTAGTTATATGATTTTAAATATTCCCAGAAAAAGTATCATTTTTTCTATTTCCCCGATATATATTCCCTACTATTTATCTACTATGATATTTCCCAATCTATTTCTCCCTATATTGATCATATTACTATTATTACTATCATTATTATCATCATAAAACACTATTCCCTACCTAATATGATCTATATTATTATATTAGATAGGGAATATCATATAATCAATCATATAGGAATATAGACCATTTTTTCATGAAATATCGTAAAATGATCTATATATGATCTATATATCATCATAGTTAGATGGTTAATACTAAGAATAGACTAAAATCTGTGGTCCCCCAGGTCTTCAATTTTGACCCATTCCCATATCATCATATTAGATAGGGTATTTACTAACCATATAAATTGGTATTTACTAACCATAATTTTCACCATAATATGATCTATATATGGTCTATATATGATATATCATATATATATAATATCATTTATATATCATATAGATTCATATATCATATGATATTCCCTATCTAATATGATTAAAAAAACATGATATATATATATATATGGTCTATATAACTATCTGGTTGGTGGTATACCTACCCCTCTGAAATAATGAAAAGATATGCATAGTAACTATAACCAATAGTAAATGATTCTCACAAAAATGATCCTTATTAAATATCATCATAGTCCGACCATCATCATAGATATATATATATATATATCTATATATGGTCTATATATATATCATCATGATCTATATATGATCTATATATCATCATATTAGATAGGGTATTTACTAACCATATTAATTGGTATTTACTAACCATAATTTTCACCATAATATGATCTATATATGGTCTATATATGATATATCATATATATGCAGGGGGAGGAGGTTCCCCGAGAGGACGTCAATCTATATATGGTCTATATATATATATATCATCATAGTCCATCAGCCACAGGAAAAGGTGCCCTATGCCGTGGTGGCCAATGTCTCGGAGGGTGCCTTAGAGCTCCAGCTGCGGCCCCAGGAGGCGGCGAGTCTCTTGGAGGACGAGGGATGCTCGGGATGTGGATTTTATGGCTGGGGAAACCTGAAAAAACGTGGGAAAAATGATGGAAAACCGTGGGAAAACGTGGGATAAATGATGGAACATGATAGAAAAATGATGGAAAATGATGGAAAAACATGAAAAACACGTGGGAAAATGGTGAATTTATAGGATTTATAAGCCCAAATTTGGGAAACATAGAAAAAACGAGAGAGAAACATGACGATTTATAGTTGATTTACCTATTAGAATTGATGGTTTTCCACAGCTGTGCTAGTTTACCAGAGGGTCTAACCGCAGGAAACATGGGAAAGATTATGAAGACTGGGAAAGTGCTGAATTGATTGAACCACAAAAAGGGAACAGTAGGAAGATTTATGACAACTGTGTCTGTTTCAGTGCAAGTTCGGAATTTAGAAGTTGACAGGTCGTTTTTTTGGTGATGTTTTTTAAATTGCCAACTCACGTGTAAAATCATGCATGGTGGAGTGGCCTAAGTCTTTAAGTGATGTTCCAAAACTGAGGGACAGGGGCATTCCCTGAAATTCAGGCCTGACACAGGCCTTACTTAGGTTAAGTACCTCCAATCGAGGTTCTTGAAAGATTCCCTCAAATCGCCTGTATTTTGTTCAGTGAATATCATCTTCCCATCTTCACACCAGTAGAATAGCAGCATGGCTAGTGTTCTCACATGTTTCTCCATCACATCCCATGTCACATTGTCCCAAATTTGGGTGGATTTGGAGCACCCAAATCCAACGGTGTACCATGGACCATCCAGCGGGGTACCCCAGTTATGGAAACCATGATTTTTCCTATAGAAAATGGCCAGTTTTCTATCCCTTGAACTTCGATCGTTTTTTCTCGGCGTTGAATTCGATCGCAAAATTTTCAGGACCTTGCTGGGCAACCCACAGTGCAAGAGATGTTGGCTGCCAAGGAAACTGGTGGTGAAGATGGGGACTGTTGCAGTAAACATTCATTGGATTCCTCGATGGATTCCTGGAGAATCACCAGATATTGGACTGGATATGGGACTGTTAATGTTGGCAATTGAAAGATATATATATTATATATATTATATATATTATATATATTATATATTATATATATTATATATATTATATATATTATATATATTATATATATTATATATATTATATATATTATATATATTATATATATT
>Ga0126342_10014941_pt1 | contig 13651 bp, 11 predicted proteins | sample Cyp1metagenome_FD_92528 | JGI IMG/M metagenome (GOLD analysis project Ga0126342, IMG submission 92528) | Coral microbial communities from Lord Howe Island, Old Settlement Bay, Australia - Cyphastrea 1 metagenome | ecosystem: Host-associated > Invertebrates > Cnidaria > Coral ...
CAAGCCTCTTGGGGGATTAATGTTTTTAATGTTTTTAATTCCAAAATCACAGGTCTCAAGTCTCGGATTCTGGAGCCTCTGTGTTTTTAATGTTTTTAATGTTTTTAATGTTTTTAATGTTTTTAAATCAATTAAAAACATTAAAAACATTAATCCCCCTGAAAGGCTTTTGTTTTTAATGTTTTTAATTGATTTAAAAACATTAAAAACATTAAAAACACAAGCCTTTCTGGGGATTAATGTTTTTAATGTTTTTAAATCAATTAAAACCATTAAAAACATTAAAACCACAAGCCTCTTGGGGGATTAATGTTTTTAATGTTTTTAATTCCAAAATCACAGGTCTCAAGTCTCGGACTCTGGAGCCTCTGTGTTTTTAATGTGTTTAATGTGTTTAATGTTTTTAATGTTTTTAATATTTTTAAATCAATTAAAAACATTAAAAACATTAATCCCCCGAAAGGCTTGTGTTTTTAATGTTTTTAATGTTTTTAATTGCTTTAAAAACATTAAAAACATTAATCCCCAGAAAGGCTTGTGTTTTTAACGTGTTTAATGTTTTTAAATCAATTAAAAACATTAAAAACACAAGCCTTTCAGGGGGATTAATGTTTTTAATGTTTTTAAATCATTTAATAACATTGAAGCGTTAACAAGGCTAAAAACATTAAAACTAGTCCGAACAAAATAGTACCTAAAGGTCTATCACATATATATATGTATGCATACTGCACGCTGTATTAGATATTGTCTGCTACTTGCTTAAATCCTAACTGTTGATGATCAAACTTCCGCTTTTGTTTTGTGTTTTTGCACCCACGTTCCAAACATATTGCCAGAGATCCCACCATATTCCATGGAATAAATGGAATATCCTAGCCTGTCTCCCACTCAACTACCGGTGAAAACATATTGAAACCTCATGTCGGTGAATAAATCACCCATGATAATCCATTATATCCCATTCTGTGCCACTTTTTTCCCATTGTGACAACTATATATCCCATTATTTCCCAAAAAATATTTGATGGTTTCATAGAATTGGAAGATGGGACAATTTACAGGAAAGCCCTATATTTGATGGTAAAAACCATGGTTTCCTGTAGATTTTCCCTTAAACCAATCCAGTGATGGTTGTTAAATCACCCCATCAACACATAAATCCACAAAAAAAAACATGAAATCTCAACATTTTGGTGGAGAAATCGACAATTTTTTACTGTAGTGGAAACGTATCCAAACCAACATCTTCCCGGAACATTGAAGGCACGGCAGGGTCTATGTTAGTTTACTGGAGGGTAACATCCTAAAAACTTTAACTTGCCATGGAAATTTTCACCAAAACCAGCAACAGATTGAAGAAATATGTTACTGGTTGGTGGTTTGGAACATGAATTTATTTTTCCATATACTGTATTGGGAATAGTCATCCCAACTGACTAATATTTTTCAGAGAGGTTGAAACCACCAACCAGTGTTTGTTGACTACTAAAGATTGACCATCAGGTAGAAATCTTGATGATGAATACCCAGACATGTCCATATTTTTGTTGATGACACCATGGTAACAGCCGCAGTGATGTTTTGATGTTCACCGCAGCTCCCCAAAGGCAAAGCTTCGCGATGGCCCGCGGCACTCCAGCTGCTCGATTCTGCCGAAGGCAGAGACGTCTTCGCTGTAAGCGCTGCCATAGGCGGCTGCAGTGCCGGGGGAAGTTTGAACGATGGAAGATATGAGAAAATAGCAATCAATATACCCTCTGGTAATTTAACGTAGCTATTGAAAATGGCCATTTATAGTGGATTTTCCCATTGAAAATGGTGATTTTCCATAGCTATGTTAGTTTACCAGAGGGTAATTATTAATGAACAAAAATATGAGAAGATAGCAATAAAATCAGCCGTCCCATTCAGATCTTTTAGGAGATGATTGGTGATTGATGATTCTTAGGGGATTTTACCACAATTTGATGGGATTCAATCATCAATTGTTAATTTTTGGAGGTTGAACTATAATTATAGCAACCCCCAAAATCACAGAGTTGGACACTAGAAACATATGTGGAAAACATGACATTTTTGGGGCTTGCTATAATCAAGACGTGATGCTTGATTTAATATTAAACTACCATTAAAATTGGTAATCCCCTATTATAATCTATATTCATCTATATTATATCATAAACCAAAATATGGTGATAAATTATGATAGATTGTTTTTTTTTTCCCTGCCCTATTATGTACTAAAATAGTGATAGATTACTATGACAATTGGTAACCCTGTTCTACTAAACCGATGGTTTCTGTCTCCTGGGTTGCCTTTGTATCACCAACTCACCCACAGCGGCGAAGTGATGGTTTTTCCTGTGGGATGGGGATTTAAGTACAGTATCAATCTGGTTGGTGGTTTGGAACATGAATTTTATTTTTCCCATTCAGTTGGGAATAATCATCCCAACTGACTTTCATATTTTTTAGAGGGGTAGGTATACCACCAACCACAGTATCAATTATTTGTTTGAGCCATAAACAATAGCAAGTTTACTTGGTAGCTCATCCCAGGTGGTTTATAACCATAGCCCAACTTTCCTACTTAGAACTGGGGTTATAATCCACGTCCTAAATGGGATGAACCACCAAATTTTCAACGGTTTTTTAATGGTATTTAACTGTCAATCATTGGCGGTTTATGGGCTTTCAGTATCAAAGATTTTGGGGACATGAATTGAACACTGATGGTTGTTTGCTTACTATAGGGGGTTAGTAGCCTACCTTGAATGAACTTTTCAGGGCATATCTACGAATGAAACCTGCATGTTTGGTGATAAAGACATGTAAAAAACATGTAGCGACATAATTTAATGCGTGCAGGTGTTCCCTCAAATTGTGGAGGGTAGGTTGATTGTTGTGCCATAAATGATTTTGTGCCTAATGTTTATGTGTAATATATATATATGATTATATATGTATGTATGTATATATATATATTAATACATACTCATACACTAACCGGCCAAGAATACACACATTGTGCATTCAATCTAAGTTTGGCCATGTTTCGAGCCTTTTTTTTGGCCGGTGTTCCGGCATTTTCCGGCCATGTTTGATTACTGGAAGTCGAGTTGAGCAGTGGCTGCATAAAAAAGCCCTGCTTAAAGATGATCAACACTTCATGACCCATGATTTTCGAGTCGGATGTTGCGTTTTTTCGGGCCGCAAGGCGCTTGTGGCAGAGGCGACGCATGGCACGTCAGCTTGTGGTTGCTGAGCAACTTGAAGAACCAGGCCGGGGAAAGGTGGTGCCTGGGGCCAGCCTGGGGGCCCAGCCTGGGGGCCCATGGGGGCCCAAGGGGGCCCAGATGACCGACAAAGATGGAGATTTCGTATCTGTGACCGACATACATAGCACGTTTCCACATATTTTAGCATACCTTATCAACATAAACTTGCACTTAAACAAGACAAACACAAAACTATGACTACAATGTGAGGCCCCCGTTCGATAGCTAAGTTGGTTTATAGCTCCAATAACTATGGTTTATGGTACTTAGAACTATAGTTACTGGGGCAAATCTAAACCAACAAACATCACTGGGGGGCCCCACATTGTAACAAATATTCCCCTGGCAATCCAACACGATGTCCTTTTTGGATCGCTGGTTGATGAGAGAAGAGGGGTGCCCTCATGTGCCCTCCATTTTTCCCAACCTTTTCAGGTACCCTCTGGTTATGACTAACATAGCCATGGTATAGATGGCCCATTTATAGATGGTTTACCTATTAAAAATTGTGATTTTCCATAGCTATATTAAATAACCAGGTGGTAACTTGGATCTTACTGCCGTAAATGATACATCAAACCAGCCCATCTATTCTTGCCAGTGGTGACGACTAACTACTATGATCCACTCATATCATATATTCTTGGTATTTGTTGGTTGCGAATCACGTTCTATGCCCAGAAAAATCAACTAAAATCACCATGTCATCATCATTAACCATCATTAACCATCATTAACATTTCATTAACCATCATTAACCATCATTAACCCCTGTTAAATCCCATGAAATCCCCATGAAATCACTATGAAATCTCCATGAAATCACCATGAAATCACCCTTCGTTGATCCAAGCTTCCAGGTTCAGCGTCCAGAAAGTTCAGAGGATTGGAGTCACATCTATGGAGGCGAGATCTGTAACCCCTGCTGACTTCAGAAGTCGATGTAAATTCACATGAGTACTCCAGGGAAAACCTGGGAAAATATGGAAGGGGACATCCATGAATCTATATCACCTATGTTTCATATGGGAAATTCATGGGAACTGAGTTCAAATGGAGATTTCAAGTGGGTCAATCCAGCAAATTTTGGGATATAGCAAACAAGTCGTGAGCAGTGACTGCAAAACCACTCTTGGTTGATGATTCGTTTCGGGGGTAATGTATATAATACAATAATACAATATATATGTATATATATATATATCATATATCTAGCCTCAATTTATTCGGGATTATCACAGTCCATGACTCGGCATTCTCGCTCTTTACCAACCCCTCTCATCAAATATGGGGCCATGGGGCATGTAGCTGGGCAAATTTGCAGCCCTCAGGGATTCAATGTAACCAGCAAAGCGGAAGAAACTCATAACAAGGGATCTGGAATTGCCCAAACATGTGTGCAATATCTATATGCTATATATATATGATTAAATATATATATATATATGTTTTTATATATAATCATATATGTGATTATATATATAATCATATATATATATGATTATATATATATATATATACTCATATATATATATATATATGATTTTATATACATATATATATATATATGATTGTATGTATAATATATATGATTATATGTATATTTATTTATTTGTTAGACACACACACACAACAGAATCACAACAGAATCCAAACACGACCTCTCAACATGTAATCAATTGTGAAGACACGACATACTATATTGTTTCTCTGATGAGGCTAGGTACCATCCTAGCCAGGAAGCACAGGAGCTGTTGGCTGATAATTCCTGCATTCCTCCAGCATGGAGTTGGTTACATATGGAGGATTTTCAGTGATTATAGCAGTATTAAAACTCATGAAACCCACGTGAAAAGCTATGTTCTTCAACAAAAAATACATCAAAAGACATCAAAAGAACCCCCATTCAAACTCCATGACTCCATGATATGCGGGTTTCCTAAAATTAGGGTGCCCCAAGTCACCTGGTTGTTTCATTTGCAAAATCCGCCATGTTATCGCCAGCATCGCCTTGCAAGGCGCTGTGACAGCCGTGGGGCGCAGGTGGGACATCGCACTAGAATTGCTGGAGCAGATGGTCCCTGGGCACAACGGGAATCCCTGGGAAACAGAAGTTGGGACCATTAAACATGGTGATCTATGGTGATTCAACACTGAAAAACTGTGATGAGCCAGGCTCCAGTTACACTGGGAATTTGCTCGCATCAAACATGGCAAGATGGCAAGACATGGAGACTTCAACGTCAACAGTGGTGATTTAAACTTAAAACACATAGGGATGTAACCTCCAACCACATGGGAACTTATGCAATCAACGAATATTAGTGGACTGAAACCAAACTGAAACCCAAACTCTTGGTAAACCAACTTGCAAATGGTTGGTGAGTCCACAACAATATGGGATTCGAACAAAAAAATGGTGATGCGTACAGGACCCCCCCCAGATAGGTAACTTGGTTTAATGTTAATAACTCGGCTACCCAGGATGAAAGGGGACATATCATATCTATGGTTAGATGGGATTGCAAACCAAATCATAGTGGCTCCATGGGATCTTCAGATTGCGAAAAAACCATTTGAAAAATACCCAAGCTGGTTATGACTGTTAACAGTTCGCCATGGTTTTTCGATGACCCATAGAAATAGATGGCAAACCTATTAAATCTATTAAAAAGGGGGAATTTTCCATGGCGAACTGTTAGTCATAACCAGAGGGTACTATATATCAAGAAAAAATATGGTGTTTTCCCCTGGAAAAACCAAAACTTATGGATTGGACCTACATCTTTCACTGTTTTTTTAGCCACCAATCTTTGCCCATCACAATTTTGGAATCCACGGGTCTGCCATGGATCTGGATCACTGGATGATCCACGGGATTTCCAGCGTGCACCGTTATAACCAGTTCGATATATCAAGATATATCAAGCCTAAATCCAATCGTGCACCGTTAAGGCACCAATCGTTTCTTTGGACAATTTTTACCAATCGTTATGATTTGTTTTATATGTCGATCCCCATTGTATCCCATTCTCTCCCAATTATACCGGTTATACCAACATTATTGTTGGAACAGGAACTGAACTGGCAAGTCCCTTTGGTATGTCTGGATATGGCAAACAGCCATGGTTGTAGGTTTGGATCATAGACCTGTGGGTCAGCAGGCTTACAGTGGTGAAGAGACTCTGAAACCCCTGATTCACGTGGTAAAAATGCAATGCTAAGTGATTGTCTAAGCCTAGCCGTTGTGAGGCATTAGTTCTAGAGTTGCAGCAGTAGCCTTCACCATATTTGTATGGCCAAGTTCTGTGACATCCCCAAATCACCATTTTATTCCCAGTATTGTTTCTGCTAACCTCCGGCAATCAAACGTAGCAATGGGAAAGCTCGAATAAATGGAGGGTGCTAAATGGGGATGGGAAAATCATTGAACTGAATGGTGATCTTTTCCTGGCCATGGCCATGATTACGGAGGGGAAGATCTTTTCGGAGTTTCCCAGCATTTTTGGTCCTAAATTCCCAGGCCAAAGAAGCCGTGCGGCGGAATGTGATCATTTACAGTACCCGGGCGATTGAAGAAAAGTGATGACTTCTCTTCGCTGGGTTTTTTTCACGGGGTCCCCCCAAAGAAATGGAAGATATGGAACAAAGAAATCCAGGATGGTCATATAGAAACTCCCCCCAAAAGATGAACAAGTAGAATCCGCACAGTCGAGTAGTGAAGGATTTTTCTTCGCTGTGAATGTATCTTTTTTGGGGACTGCGGTGTTTCAACACCGCCGAGTTTTGTGGCGTCCAACTTTTCAATGGAACCATTCGGGCGATCTTTCATTGAATGGGATTTTTTGAACGGGATACTTATGGCGGGATGATGCGTAAAATGAGTTGCAACGAATACTTGGTGACTTGAACGTTAGAAAGAACCTTTCCAATATTCATTGGTTGGTGGTTTCAAACATGAATGTTATTTTCCATTTCATATATGGGATGTCATCCTCCCATTGACGAACTCATATTTTTCAAGATGGTTATTGCACCACCAACCAGTTCAAATCTAGAGATTTGGTATTGACATACCCTCTGGTAAACATACAAAAAATTATGGAAAATCACCATGTTGAATGGGAAATTTCACGAACTTTCCATGGCTTCAATAGCTATTTTGACATAGCCAGAGGGTATCCATGATCAAACAGCAAGGTTTGAAATCAACCGAATTTTTTGATGCATAAAAATGGTGCTTCTTGAACTTCGCATCCCCAGTACCAGATCGATCTTGTTTTCCTATGAACCAACAGTTTATTTTAGTGAACCCTGCAGGAGATCTGAGATTGGACATCCTATGACATCATGTAAAAAAACATAAATTGGAAAGCAGTTGGCCGCTCAGTTGGCCATCAAAAATTGGTGATAGCATCTGATTTCTCCTGCATTCTCTTGAAAGATAACGTTCACTAATTTAGCTCAACTATTTACCGTGCAGGAACTGCAGCAACATGTCCCAACTTCCCGTTTTTAGAACATTGCAGATCCGAATATTTTCAGGCTATACCCCATTGATTAAACCATGAAGGATGGCTAATGTACTTTGATGTACTTTGTGCATGTGGGTCAAGCATGGTCAAGCCCTATGATGCGATATTTGTATATATTTGTAAGGATGAACACCCATTCACCAGCTCTTTTGATGTTCACAAAGGTAATGAGATGATAAGATGATTATCCATAAATCATATGTACAATGTTCGAAACTTGCGTAAATTGCCCATATTGGGGGATAGTCATCAATCCATTTCTAGGGATTTTTATATGTATATATATATCCATTCCTTTTTTTAAATAGTCCTATTCTGGTATATACGTATGTTGGTTATGTTTTGACCAAGGCACATATGATTGATTAGCCACACAATTTGTTGAGATAAACAAAGGGTCATGATGACCCTAAAGAATCCTGGTCAGACTTGCTATGGAAAAAAAAACTTTAACATGGCCGAGGATTGCCGATGATTCATCAGAATTCAGCCAGATCCCATAGTTTCTTTCCATAAGAATTCAGCCAGAAAAAGTTGCGAAAAACTATTACCATCTGGAAAAACTAACATAACGAACTGGAACATCACTATTTTTAATTGGCAAATCAACGAACTTTCTATGGCCATTTCCAATAGGTATGTTAAATTGCCAGAGGCTACCCTCTGGTTATTTAACATAGCCATGAAAAATCACAATTTTTAATAGGTAAACCATCTATAAATGTGCCATCTATACCATGGCTATGTAAAATTGCCAGAGGGTATCACCAATTTGGGTTTGTCTGCACAGTTCCAGGAGGTTTTCCCCATTCGATCCACTGCACAAAATCATCATGTTCCCTGTTGAAAGTTGCCAATTGAGGGTATATACCAGAGGGTAAAACATCTCATGTCAATGGTCATGACTCAGGAACCGATTGAGGACGGAGGTACCTACCATATATGTTTGGCCTATGTTTCAGGCCCAGACCTTTCAGGGAAAATTTCTTTTTTTTTCATATCGCCGAAAATTATGGTACTTTAAAACGTACCTCCATGTATTGGATCCTGAAGATCTCCCATTGATCATGGATCATCTCAGCTATTCATCAGGCAGCCTGATGAGTTCATGCTGCCGGCAACAGCAGTGGACTGTTGCTTTGGATCTCTTCAAAGAGGTGGGGGCTGGTGGGATGACTGAAGCCATGGCATAGATTTTATAGATGATTTATAGATGATTTATAGAGGATTTACCAGTTTTAAACATGTTCTTATAGACTTATAGATGATTTATAGATGATTTATAGATGGTTTATAGATGATTTATAGAGTGTTTATAGATGATTTATAGATGATTTACCTACTAAACATGGTGATTTTCTATTGATCAATTACCAGAGTGTAGGGGTTGTATTACCTACTGTAGTTGTATAGGGACTATTATGATTCACTATGGTTTCCTTATGCGCCAGTGAGTATTACTAAAAAGGGAATTGTTCACTTGAGCCATTAATATTAATATAAATAAATGATTTTATTTTAATACATATGTTGTACATTGTATCAATATTTGCCTATATTGACCATTGTATTATACTACTACTACCACTACTACTACCTACCGACCTACCGACCTTCCGGCCTAGCTACCTACTACTACCACCTGGTTGAATGGGGATAATTACAACACTCAACCATGATTTGATGGAGCGGCATAGGCCTTCATGGCTTGATTGAGTCGTAACAATTTCCAGGGGTTGGACAATTGATGGTATTTGGAGGTTTCCTGAGTCATAGGGATACCCCAATAGCTGGATGGTTTATAATGGAAAACCCCAATCTAAAATGGATGATTTTTATTGATTTTTGGTACCTTAAGAAACATCCATTTAAAGCTGGGTGACGACCTAGCCGTTACTAGCCGTGGGCCAAAGCAGAATTCCGGGTTTATTCCTTGGTGAATGGTTCAGGGACAACTCACTTGTAATGTGGAAATACCCCCCTACAAGGTGGTGCCCCCCCAGTTATAAATGGGTTATAATCCCATTAACTATAGATATATCACCTATAAACCATAGTTATTGGACTTGTAAACCAACTTAGCTAACGAACTGGGGCACCACCCTGTAATAAACCATCTCCAATTTTGCCATAAATGTGAAATAAGTACCATGCCCAAATGGTAGGTTTATTAATGTCAAGGTAGGATTAATCAACCTCCCCGTATTAATCAACCACCACTGCCCCCCAAAAAAGATGTAATTTAAAAACAGGTGCTCCACCCAGATTAATAAACCGTTTTGCCTGGAATGATTAATCAACCCCCTGTGCTGAAATCCATTTTTTGTTTATCCAACATTCTTTAATTATTTCCAATTCTTTTTGTTTCTCATCATGTCTCATTGTTATACTTAAGGTTTTGTTTTATTGTCTAACTCCCTTTATTTTCAAATGGTTTCCTTATGCTATACTTAAGTTGAAACCTGATAAACACCAGAAACCATCCCTGTTGATGATTGAACATTTGAAAAAAAAACTATTCCCCAAATGATCGATTTCCAATTAAATTCTATATAATATATAAAAAATAAAAATTATCAATTTTGATAGCTCCCAAAGGGTACCCCCCATGAGCCCATGTCCCCCATTAATAATAATAACCAGGGTTCCCCTTATTAATCAACCTCCATGAGATTTTAAGACTCAAATCTTATCAAATCCAATGGAATTCTATGCAAATCTAATTGACTTTTATAGATTCCAAACCGTATCCAAAATTTTATGGTTCAGTGGCCGTTTATTTAGGAAAAAACTAGGAAAGACGTTACAAGGTATATCTGACCTCGTGGGGGGGGGTTATTAATCCTACATTGACATTATTGGGTGTACTTACCACATTTATTCAATGGGAATTTCAGGATCCTAAATTGGAGGTACCTACCTTATATAAGGCCTATGTAAGGCCTATGTAAGCCCACAAAATATGGCCTTATATGGTACAGTACCTCCATTTTAGGTTCCTGAAATGACCATTGATTTATTGGAAAGATCCGAAATCATTTCTCCCTTTCTGAAACCAGTATCCGTATCTTTGTCCAGGGGCGGGATCGTCAAGAATCATCAGAACACACACAGCCATAATGGGGGATGGTCATCAATCCTTGCAGTTATATATTATTAATATCCATTCTTTAATGGATTCCCATTATGGGATGGATGACCGTACCACATTGATCATAGTGAGTTCTGTTGCATCCCATCAAAAATATTCATGAAATAGTTACTGATATATCCCATTATAGTTGGTTAAATCAAATCTCATAATTCTATATTTCGGATTTATATACCCTCTGGTAAACTAACGTAACTATGGAACATCACAATTTTCAATGGGTAAATCCACTATAAATGGACAAGTTTCAATAGCAAACTGTTAAATTACGAGAGGGTAACTTATATATGAAGTACTTGGATGATCAGCCCATGTATGAAAATATGTGAAAATAACTCTCTTGTGATCAGGTTCGTCCCCGAAAAAGGTGGCTTAACCATGGTTAACCTATCTATAGATGGGTGAAGCAACATGTTACAATTCTGTGGTTTCAACAGATGGGTGTCCACATATTCCGACCGTTTACCCTGAAAAAAACATCCGAACAATTTGCAATATTAGAAGGTTTCCTAAGTCATGGCTTACCCCCAAATCATCCCTCATCATATAGATGGATTTTCCATGACATAAACCATCCATAAATATGTTCCATAGATTTTCATAAACCATCCATAGATTTTTCATGGATTTTTATAGATGGATTTTCCATTCCAATCATTCCAAACCATCCATAAATAGGTACCATGGGGGTAGCCACATTTTTTCGGAAACCATATGGCGATGAGACGCCAGGTGCGCGATGGTGGCATCCAGTTGGATGCGATGAGCTACGGCGCGGCCGTGTTCGCTTGCGAAAAGGTGGGCTTAAAAAAGCCCTGGGTTCCCGGTGGAGGATTTGTTCGGGCAGTTCGTGGTGATTTAATCATCATCATCACCATCATCATCCTCATCCTCATCATCATCATCATCATCATCATCATCATCATCATAGGTTTTAACCACCAAACATATGTAACATATGGGGATATAAACTTGATATAACTGTTAGATAATGGTTTATTGATGATTGGTTCGGGGATTATACTAACCATATCTAACCAATATCTTAAGGAATATCACAATCCACGAACTGGGAATCCCGTTCTCAACCAACCAGTATGTTTAGGGACGACACACAGTTTTGAACTCTTCTCAACTGGTGAAGGCCTTTGATTTCACGACGTTTTTTATGGAAACCAACTTCATGGGGCTTTTATGGGGATTTCATCGGGATATAAACCAATGATGGGGATTTACCCTCTGGTAATTTATCATAACTATAGAAAATCACCATTTTTAATGGGTAAATGATTTACCATAATTAGTTGATTTACCGTAAATCAACTAGAAATGGTGATTTTCCATAGTCATGTTAGTTTACCAGAGGGTAATCAATAAACAATGGATATCAATATGGATATTACATGATATTACTTAAGGCTACTTGAATTTAGCTTAATCTGATCGTAAATCGGGATACTGTAAATATCTGAAACCTAACCATCTAAGACTGGCCATGGACTGGATTTACTGGAGTGGTATTTCTTGGCATTTTTTGGGGGAAGTATACCTCAAGCAGTCAACTAATGGCTCAACGATGTTTTTTCCCGGGGTATCTCAGATAAGACACCCTGACTGGTGGATGAATAGGTCTTAAATGATGTCATGTCAGGCAAGGACTGGGGAAGTGATATCGATATTTTTGGGTCATGTCAGTGAAACGGTGGGTAAAGCAACTGGTGACATGTTGTTGTTGATGAAGGAATATGCTATCCGGGAAACACCTAGGATTAGCCTGAAGATAGTGACTGGCTGATAAATATGATAAATGGGGATCGCAATGTGAGACCCATTGAGAGCCACTTAAGAGTTTGTCGCCTTGTCATGGTTTGTCATTATTCTGAGCACAGATTTGTTTTGGCCTACTTTTCTGTCAGATTTCGATGTTGGTTTCTATGTTCCAAGGTTATCCTCTGACAATTTGACAGTTTGCTATGGAACATAACCTTCTTTTCATAGGTAATTTCATCATCGCACTAAATTGGCCATAGCTTCCATGGCTATGTAGAAAATAGTGGAGAGTAAACCTCCATAACTCCCTATAAATCACTATCAATCCCCAAAAAGGCATGTTACTGTTGCCCTCTGGTAAACATACAAAAAACTATGGACATTGGCCCATAGTTGATTTTCCCATACAGAAATGGTGATTTTCCATATACATCACCATTTTCCCATGGTTTTCCCATGGTGTTCCCATGGTTTTCCTATGGTTTTTGTATGTTTACCAGGCCGGGTGCATGTCCCACTTTCGGGACTCGCTGTCATCCGGATATCCGGGTCGACTTGTAGAGAAACTCTAAAAAATGAAGTAGGCTCAGCCATGAAAAGATGTCCGCAGACCATATGAAAAATAGTGTTTAACCAAATTTACATAGAATATAATATGATATATATATAATTATATATTAATGATATATATATGATATATATATATATATGATATATATATGATATATATATGATATATATATATATATAAAAATGATATATATATATATCATATATATATATATATGTATGTATATATGTATATATATATCATATATATATATATATATGTATGTATATATGTATATATATATATATATATCATATATGTGATATATATGATATATATTTATATAGAAACGATATATATATAG
>Ga0126342_10014942_pt1 | contig 13651 bp, 11 predicted proteins | sample Cyp1metagenome_FD_92528 | JGI IMG/M metagenome (GOLD analysis project Ga0126342, IMG submission 92528) | Coral microbial communities from Lord Howe Island, Old Settlement Bay, Australia - Cyphastrea 1 metagenome | ecosystem: Host-associated > Invertebrates > Cnidaria > Coral ...
CCACGAGCCGCCGCGGGCACCCCCTAGACTGATTGCTTGCCCCCCATCAAGGGCAATAGGCGCACTGTTTGAAGCTTTGACTAGGCAGCCCTTGTTGGATTTTTGGGAGTCTTGGTCGCAGCTTGGCAGCAGGCAACGCAGCAGACTGTGGACTTTGAGAGCAAGTGGTATCAACAAGCTGTGGCGATTAGGGAGAAGCACAAAGTCTATCTGAGTTTCAAACCGTGCGCTGTTTAATTGCTGTTTGTTTTGTGTATTGTAATTGTATTGTTTTTGTTTTGTTTTTTGTTTTTTTAATTATGTGCTGGTTTCCAGTAAAATGAAGCCTTTTGCGTCATAAATATAGGGGTTCCTGTAAATATTCCCATGATCCAGGATCGGGGATAATTGGTTGGTAAGCCTGGTTAGCAGGTCCCCTAGAATTAATATAAAGACCTTTGCCAGTCATAAATGGTGAGCAAAATGGTGAACAATTCATGGCTGTATCATTCCATTTTTATGGAATGACTTTCCCAACTTTTTCCAAATCTTAGAACTGCTGGTTGGTGGTTGAGCACCCCTCTGAAAAATATGAGTGAAAGTCAGTTGGTATGATTTTCCATTCCCAACTGTTTCTGGAAAGTCATAATCCGTTCCATGGTTCCAAACCACCAACCAGACATTCAATCTGTATGGCTTCAACTTTTTTCACATCTCAAAAAACTGGTATTTCGGGCCAGCCCAAACTGCCAGCCCCCCCCCAAAAAGAAACACAACCAGTGGGATGATCTTTCGCAAACATGAGGTGCGAGGTGATCATCAAACAACCACGAAAGCTGGTGGTTCCCCGGCCTGGTAATCTTTTACAGTTTGCGAACTTGAACATTGCAACTTAATGGTGATTAATGGTGATTAATGGTGATTAATGGTGATTAATGATGGTGATACCCGGCCTGGTAAACGTACAAAAAGCATAGGAAAACCCGAGGAAAATGGTGATTTCACCAGCAAAAATCCATAATTCATGGTGATTAATCCATCATTACCCGGCCTGGTAAACATATAAAAAGCGAACTTGAACATGGCCCAGTCCAAATAGTGGATTTACCCAGCTATAAAATGGTGATTTTCCATAGTTACGTAAACGTTTACTAGAGGGTAAAACGCAACTCGTCATGTGGTTCAAACAAGGCCATGTTATTAAACTTACCATCCCTCAGAAAAATCACCATTTGTTTAAGTTTATAGGTGCTATGGAAACTTAACCCAGAAAAATGGGTGGTTTATGATATATTACCCACAATGCAAAACAGCTCACTGTAGCGGAGCTGAAACCCGATCATGGATTCATGGGCCATGTAAACCATGGATTTGTTATTTTGATGACGAAAGGCGATGATTTAAACCATGAAACCATGGGTGACATGAAAATAACATGACCCTCTGGTTATTTGTTACAGTTTGCCATGGTATAGATGGTCCATAGAAATAGATGGTTTACCGAACTTAAAAATGGTGGATCTTCCATGGCTATGTTAAATAACCAGATGGTAATAACTATCAACATCTATAAAAACCGTTCATCAATATTAGCATGAGTCTCAATTTCCCATAAACATCATGATATTTTGCCATGATGTGAACATATTATTCATAAACACATGTTGATGAACATTTTCCCAGTGTGATCATCGACATGTGTTGATTTGCACTGATCACTGATTTTCTCGGACATTTCCATGGAACCATGGTCATATTTTTGTTCGCGAATTTCCGGCCATGTTTGACTGTGTATCAATGATGTCCTTATTCGTTGGTTGTGTCAACCAAAATAAATGTCTTAATAGCTGTTTTATTAATGGTTATATCAGTGATTTGACCATTTAAATCACCATTTGTGTTACTTAAATCCCTATATTGGTTGCTTAAGTCACCATTTTTGACGGTTAAATGAACATGTTTGCCGGCATATAAAATCAATTTGTTGATTGTTAAATCATGTTAAATCACCGTGCCCCAATCCATCTTCCAACATCCGAACGTGGGGAGGTAGTTAGGCGGCCTGAACGTTCGGAAAGCTCCTGCAAGTGCTGTTGCAGCAACTGCCTCAAAGAAGGGCAGCCCCACGGGGATGAAAACGGGGTTGGTGGTTGAGCCACCCCTCTGAAAAATGATGGAGTGAGTGAAAGTCAGTTGGGATGATTTTCCATTCCCAACTGTTTCTGGAAAGTCATAATCCGTTCCATGGTTCCAAACCACCAACCAGATTCCCAATACTATTCCATTAAATGGTGATTTATAGTTGATTTACCCAGCTATAAAATTGTGATTTTCCATAGTTATGTAACAGTTTACCAGAGGGTATATTCAATGATTTATCTAGAACGATGATGTCCATAGATGTTCGTTTTCCAGAGGGTAAGCACCCAAATATCAACAAATCCACCATGATATCCAGGTTTCCCAAGTGGGAAGCGGTTATCAGCAATATATCACTGGGGTAGAACCACATATATTGGGTTGAATTTGATTACCCACTAAATATTCTTTCCTTTGGAAGTGATGGTGCCTCTCACTTCTGAACATCGGGCATGGCAAAGCCATGTGCCAATCCTAGACTTGGCCCGCGGGAGAAAAATACAATCAAATCACATTTTGTTTCCGGCTCTCCGTCAATACACCCAATGATTCCGGAAGTGGCCAACTGTTACTAGCCGAAATACTCCTGGGCGAATATCGAATAACACGTCGCAGATTTAAACCATGCAATGTGATTTCGGGATGATGAATCATAATTGATGATGACGTCGTGGATCGTTTCAAGTCACCCAACAAACAGAATACCCTACAAGTACTGTGCAAACATAACATACATCATATTTCATGATTTCATGAAAATATTCCCCAAAAGGCTTGTACTTACCAGCTGAGAAAATGCGTCATTCGAATAGATCATCACTTCACAACAAACGCCGCTGCCCAGGGGCTGTAGCAAATTCATATAGCTTTGGGAAGCTCTTGCGGAATCCACCCCTCCGGGCGAAATTTGCCTCGCCCGAAGTTGTCCGCAGTTGTCAAAAGGACGACTCACGGCTATAAAGAAACTTCACCCAAACAAACATAATATTGATGTTATAACACTATGTTAGGTACTGATGTTTGACAGATATCAATGTTATAATGCACATGTCATTTTGATACATTGATGTTATGCAATATCTCACTTTTTAAAGTTGCTTTCCTCTGCAAAAGTGCTATCTTCTGATAATCTTGTAAACCGGCCACTTACTTTAATGCGAAAAATGCGGTATTTTTCAAAATATGTTTTGGGGTAACTGCATCTTTTCGAAAGAAACATGAACTGTTTAAGGAAGCACCGCATATACCGAAACATGGAAACCGGTTCTTCCACAGCAATGTGTGTCTACCAGCAGTTGAAAAAAACAAAGAGTCATGAAATAAAAAATGCATTCAACGCAATGTACTGCAAAATAGTTCAGTGCATTATCCAAACAAAGGAGTAGAGACTCAAGACATGGAAGTTGTTGAAGTGTTTTTTCATGCAGAATTCCAAATCCGCAAGTTTGGCCATTGAGCACTACCGTCTCCAAGAGAAACGGGATACTAACCAGCGATACAATAAGTGTTATATGACAAATGGGGATATGGGGATTTGTCATGTTCCACCAACAAACTACAAGGTGATGCCCCTTAGCTATGTTTGTTGGTTTGTAAACCGCATCAACATCCATTAACTAGTTCGATAGATGTAGCATGGACCCAAGAATTAAATACAGTAAGACATGGTAAAGCAGTAAAACAATATAAACCAACTTCGCTAACACACTGACTATTCAGCAACAGTTTCGCTAAACTTAGATACCCTAAACAGGGTTGGAGGGGTTGGCGTAAAACGTGATTTTGGTGATGTCCATCTGGAAACAATATTGGCTTGCAACAGGAAACAAATATGTCAAAACCATATTCTAAATAAGAATATACATATATATATATATGCATATATATATATACAATATATGCATATAAGGACTATAATATAATATATACCATATATATATGATATATATATATATAATAATAATCAGAAGAATAAAAATAATCATAACAATGCTAAAAATAATCATAACAATAACAATAATAACAATAAAATAATAATGACAATAATAATAACAACAACAATAATAATATATATATATATATATATATACACATTATATATGTATATGTTCTTCATTTGTTTAGCAACAAAACCAGAGTTTGACTTTATATACCGTTTTTTGGGAAACATGAATGACTAACACAAGTAAATGGAGCTATTAAATTTAGAGCTGACTGAGGCAACATGGCATGATTTGGTGCAATTGGCAAGGCTTTACAAGAAAACACGCCTGGTTTACCTGCATTTTTCCAACGGTGAAGTTCCTTTCTTCGCCAGTTGGTTGACAGAAAAACACCCCAAAACTACTTTGCCCATCAATTTGAAGCTGGTGGTTTCAACCCCCTTGAAAAATATGAAAGTCAGATTGGATCATCGTCCCAACTATAGGGGAAAATAAAATATGTTTAGGGGAAATTTCAACCCCTCTGAAAAAATATGAATTCGTCATTTGGGATGATTCTTCCCAAGATATGGAAAAAAATCACATTCCATGGTTCCAAACCACCAACCAGGGTTAATCCCCATGAAATCCCAATTTTCCTATGGTTTTCCTATGAAATCACCATTTTCCCATGGTTTTCCCATGGTTTTCCCAATTTGAAGCACTCACCCAGGACCCCCCTGGGAGCCCGCCTCAGAAGCGTCGAGGCCGAGACTTGCCGGGTCACCGATGACTTCGATTCAGGACGGGGAAGCTCCAAGAAGTCCGATCCGTTCCTACCGTCCGGGCTGCAAAAAAGAGCATGATTCATGGAGATTTTCAAAAATGTGATTGAGGTTTATACACTATATTCTATTCTATTCAATTATATTGTATTTTAATGTATATATTAATTTATGCATATAAACATACAAAATGTGTTCACATACCTTTATACCTCTATCTATCTATCTATCTATCTAAATAGCCATCTATCTATCTATATGTCTAAATATCCATCTATCTATCTATCTGTCGATCTATCTATCTATCTATCTCTATCTATCTATCTATCCATCTATCTATCTATCTACCTTAGCTTATCTTATCTTCTCTTCTCTCCTGTGATCTTCTCTTCTCTATCTATATTATACTGCATATGTATCCATTTGAACTTTCATGAGGGACCCACACTGCCTCAAGCTAGCGAACCCCACTGAGAGTCACTGACACACCATTTGGAAAGCTACACATTGATCTGTGGCGCTGGAAATACCCATTCCCCCGGGAATGGGTAGAATACCATGGTACTCTAACTGTAATTCAAAAGGATATAACCAGCAAATATAAAGGAATGTAATGGGGATATGACGGATATGATGGAATATCCTGAATTAGTTATGTTCACAAACCTTCGAAAATTAGAATATAACCCCCTAATATTTATAGTTGATTGCAGTTGTATATCGACAACTGAACATGTACTTCCAAGTACCATACCTGCAATGTGGTGCCCCCCTATAATTGGTTTGCTTTCACCCCCTATAAGGATACATCTGCCATAAAGCGCAACTGCCCTAGCTCCACAATGAACGTCCCACGTCCCGCGTTGGCCAGCAGGCTATCCTCCCTAGCTGTACCATTAAAATCCAACTGGTAACTTAGTGAACTTTGGGGCACCACCAAATCCAATATCAATGCTTTTTCCTTGGCTAGATATGGTTCAATGCCCACTATTGCTAATTAAATCCCATACTTTCGGCCACATTTCGGTAGTAAGTGGAATAAGTCACATTAAGTGGATACATACCCTCTGGTAATCTAAGGTAACTATGGAACATCACCGTTCTTAGTCGATAACTTATCGAACTAAATGTACCATACGTTCGCCATGTCACATTTACCAGAAGGTACAATGTGGGCCCCCAAGATAGCGTTCAGTTGGTTTATAACCCCATCTAATTATGGTTACAACTACCATAAACCCTAGTGAAATTGTAGTTATAAACCAAATTAGCTATCTTGGGGGCCCCACATATATATATATATATGGTATATATCTGGGTCAATTATAACGACCTCACTGCGACCTCACTGAGGGTGATGGTTAGTAGGGGTGACTATCCCCAGGTGACCTCATTTCAGGTTAGTGAATTATTATAATTTACCCATAATACATATACTTAATGGATGTTATAAAACACAAGTGCGGGGCACCATCAATCTCATTAATTAATTATCACTATCTAGTCATCGTGAATGATTAATTCAATTATCATTCCATTATTTTTGTTCCGTTAATTCCAATGAATAACCCCAACCCAATATGGGGCTATAACCGTTGGTTCTGTTGATATTAATTCCAATTATCACTTCAATGGCCATGTCAGAAAACCTAAAATGGAGGTACCTACCATATATAAGGCCTATATAAGGCCTATGTAAGGGAATATCCCCACAAAATATGGCCTTATATGGTACAGTACCTCCATTTTAGGATCCTGAAATTCCCATTGACTATATAGCCCCAGAAATCCCAACCAGCAGAACCAACGGAACCAACGGAACCGCGCCGTGTCCCCGGAACGTCCTGTCGCGAGGCAGGGTTCCATCGTCCCAGGGTTCCATCGGCCTTGTCCCATGCCGTGGAACCACGGCTTTTCCTATGGGTGAACTAATGTATGGCTATTAGATGTTATGATCTCATATATGAATGGATATGATTCTGAATATATATATATATAACTAATTATAGTTATATATATAATATAACCATCACTATATCTAATTATATAATTATATACAGTTATATTATATATAAAGAGGTAAAAACATCAAAAACCATGGTTACTAGCCAGTTACGATCCATGGGAGGATCCTCTTGGGGGAGGCAACCCCGAAATCACAACATTATTCATCCTTTTCTCCATGAACATTGGCATAGATTGGGATATTTTGGATGATTGCATACATTGAATCACAATTCATGGAGGGAAAAACAAAAAAAAACTGCAAATTTTCCATACCATTCATTTCTTGCTACATTTCTTGGCTAGGTCAATACACCTTCGATTGACAGTCCCACATTTCGTTTGCTTCTTTTCTCAGCTCCAAAAAAGCATAAAAACTTTGGGGATTTCCAGTCGCCGCCATGAGGGCACCAGAGACTAGATCATCATAATCCCATTATATATATCCTCTGGTTATTTAACATAGCCATGGGAAATGGCCCATTTATAGATGGTTTACCTATTTAAAATGGTGATTTTCCATGGCTATGCTAAATAACCAGATGGTATTATATATCTATATATATATATATATATATTCCATGAAATATTCCATTCAATGAATCCCATTTAATTTGTCTTACTTAAATTCCCATGCTTTTTACGTTGGTTATCAAAAAATCTGGCTGGAATAAATCTGGCTAAAAAAATCATCATACATGCTTTTTGTGTTGGTTGTCAAAAAGTCTGGCTGGAATAATCTGGAATATCATCATGCTACTGGGAGCTCATGACATTTTCCAGGCAACTAGTACCATCGGTGCCCGTGCGCGGTTGCCTCAGCCGGTGAGCTTGCGAAAAGTGGTCGATGCGCATAGACTTCATGGGGATGGAGCCGATGGAGGTGGTGATTTTCCATGGGAATCTCATGATTTTATAGTGGAGTTGCCCTCTGGTAAACATACAAAAAGTTATTGAAGATGGTCATTTATAGTTGATTTACCCATTAAAAAGGGTGATTTTCCATAGCTATGTTAGTTTACCAGCGAGTAGGATGAGGATGTCATGGTGTAATTGTGATTCAATAGGATTTCATGCGTTTCTTCCGGGAACTTTTGGGATATACTGGGGTTTCATGAAATTATCCTTGGGATTAACCATTCTGGAAATCGTAGGGATATAGCATGATATAACCTATATAGGGATATATACATATTTATAGTGGGGATATGATGGAATATAGTGGGCTTGTATATATATATATATATATGTGTATATTTAATAACGGGTATAACGCATTGTAACACCCATAAGTTTGGATAGCGATAACTAGAGTATACTGAATGCACTTCCAAGTATGGTAACCATGTGGCACGGTCAAAAGACAGGGGTTATTCAATGTCCTAACTTTGCACATCATCTAACTCGTTGAGGTGTGGGGCTGGTAGATATCCACAATGAATTCTGCATTATTTTCAATGTTTTTCATGACCGGCCGAAGATGTAGTGGCATCTTCGTTATGAAGTTGTGGGGGATGTGAGTGCGGGGGATGCTTGGCTGGGCAGTGGGGGGCAAGAACATTCTATACGTTTGCGTGCTTGCAAGAAACCATTGAAACTAAAATATGTTTGTCTTTCATTCTCAAGCAAGTCAAGACAACATCTCTCAACACATATATACCTTGATGAATTGATGATTCTCAATGAGAAACAACTCAATCCAAAGTTCAAAACGTACAACTGTCAACTGAATCATTTGGGGATTGTATTACTGAACCAAGTCAACCAAAATACTTACCGTGCCACCCTGAGATTCTGTTGGTTTCGTCATGACGTGTCAGCTTTCTATCAAACCAACGGCGTGCACCGTTTTGGTGAAATTTCAGTGGACAGAACATCCAACACTCTCCACGGTCTTTTCTTACTTTTATACACGTGAGGTGTCGTTGCCATGTTGCACTTCTTTCGTTGCCCGTTTCAGTACCTTTCTATTCTTGCGAGGTCTGATGGGGTCTCATATCTCTGCCTGGTTTCGACACCACCTGTTGAGTTTGCACAAGAGATCGAAGCTTCTTAATCTCCTTGCCAGCCCGAATATTTCTATGCAGTGTCCTGCTTACCGCACGCGTAGCATGATCTTGCTTGAGGCGTTTCTGCTGCAAGATGTAGCCGACCCAGACCTAATCAATCACCTCTGCTATCAATGAAGAATAACCACGAATGTCAAACTTCAATATCATTGTTCCATCATGAAAAAAAGCAAAGGCGTCAACATGTGTATAAAACATATATGGCCATTCAAATCTGCTCATGAGATTCCAAACTACACGCGGGTATCTGCCAGCAAGACGCGAGCTAGACCGGGGATAATCTTTCAGAAATACATGAACATGATGTTCAAAATTGCTGAAAAAGGACACTTATTATCATGTATAATGGAGATTTAATGGCACATGAATGGGGATATATGACCGACCAACTATATCTGTGCTATGGTCGAAACCTGGTATATGGGTTTTGTCATACCATCATTAGTGGAAATCCTTGCGATGGGTAGGTTCACCCCCATGAATAGAAATAATCGGGGTCCCCCAATATGAACGTATATATATATAATCCACTGTTTCATGATGGCGCATATGGATGCGTAAGGGACTTAACCGGCAATAATGGTGGATTTAATGATTTAAGCGTATTTAACCAATTGAAGAAAGGATTACTGTATTTGGTGGTGCCCAAATTTGTTTGGTAAGTTGGTTTAGATGTGTTTTAATCTATCTTTTTGGTGTATGGTTGATTGGTAGATTCATTGTACCAGTGATGGGTATCCTTTCTCTGTGAAAATGATGGGCGCATTGATTGATATGCCCTCTGGTAAACATACAAAAAACTATGGAAAATCACCATGCTATTCATGGGAAAATTCACTATTTTTACGGCCATGTTCCATAGCTATGATAAATTACCAGAGGGTAAGCCTGGTTGTGAATGAGGGTGCGCTCCACCTGGAGGTGGGCAGCGGCGGAAAAGCATGGCACCTGGAGGCGTAGCATACCCGGAGAAGTCCCTCTGAGGTTTGCTGTTATCATCGATTCTGTTTGTCATCGATCGGCTCCTCAGCCTCTTCGACGATCGGCTCCAGGCGTGGCGGGTCGTCCTCAAAGGGCTCAGTCTCATCCTCGCTCTCTTCTACCTTGGCCTCATCCACTGTGATGGTAGTCCCAGAACCTTCTGCGGTACTTCTGGAACCTTCTGCAGTAGTTCTGGAACCTTCTGCGGCAGTTCTGGAAGGTTGCCCCCCCATATCCCGTGAAATTGCCACCTTGCATTGCCAATCTTCGATCGCCTGCATCTTCTCTAGCTGCATAGTATGACATATTCATATAGCAAAATAGCAGAATATCGAAGTAGCATAAACAATGCACATCCACTCTTTTCCCACCAAAAAAAAACCTATGAAACCCTATGAAAAAAAAACATCCATAAAATCCCATTACATCCCCGTGAAATCCCTCCTACCCTCCGGTAAACGTTAACCAAAAACTATGGAAAATCACCATACTATTAATGGGTAAATCCACTATTTCGACTGGGCCATTTTCAATAGCTGTATGTTTACCAGAGGGTATCACCATCATTAATCACCATTAATCACCATTAGTCACCAGTAGTCACCATTAATCACAATTAATCACCATTAATCACCATGAATCACCATTTTCCCATGGTTTTCCCATGTTTTTTAGCTAAATATCCCATTAACCAGTGGGTACATCCCCGTGAAATCCCCCCCCTCTCCGCCACAGTACATCTCGTGAGGATCGAACATGGCCGCCGATGGCACGGGACACGCGGCGCGTTGCTGGGGGAAGCCAAGGGCCAAGGGCTTCTTTCAATATATATATATATGTTAAGGGCTACATCTAAAGGGAGACTTCATGATCCCTATATATATATTATATATACTCAGATGGAAACAGTGGCTCAATGGTTCTGAAGCAAGTTTTGGGCCTGGTAGCAACCCCCAATAAATAGAAAAGTGCAATGCCACTTACTATTTGGGTGGTAAATTACTTAGATCAATGCCACTTACTTACCATTTCAATGATGAATAAATAATGGTAAAGTATTTATAAATCATCTTCAATTGATATTTTTTTCGCGGGGAACCAGAAAAAAGGGAACAGATTTGGTGACCCAAACAGCTTGGGTATCTCATTGCCCTGACTGAAATCATCGAGGACGCTGAGCCAAGGCATCCATGGCAAAATCCAGAAATCCACTGGCCGGGGTGAAGGGAAGCAACACACTAATCGGTAGCGCACCATGAATCCCATGAAAATCGCACTATCTCTTTGTCGCATTCTTCCCGCTGATTGTACAATTCAGCCTCATTTATAGTTCAACAATCTCGAAACAAAAACGTACCATTCAACAAGATTTGCCAGCTAAACTGGAGGTACATCTTTATACCTCAAGGTTTATGCAAGGCCCATGTGAGGGCATACTACACGAAAGCATTGAACACCTGATGCAGAAAGAAAAAGATCACCCTCCGGTAATCAAACGGTCCAAAGGACATCATGGCATTTACTATTATCTAATCTTATCTAATCTAAAATAACCTATGTAATTATATAATCTAATCTAATTTAATTTTATCCATCTACCTATCTACCTATCTACCTATCGACCTATCTACCTATCTACCTATCTACCTATTTATCTATCTGTCTGTCTGTCTGTCTGTCTGTCTTCTGTCTGTCTGTCTGTCTGTCTATCTCTATGTGCACCACCTTTCTTTTGCGCATGCAAACGCACACAAAACAATAGTTCTTTGACATAAACTATTCAACTACGTTTGACCCGTTCGTACTTAAATCTCTGGCGGAGACCAACGCATGATACACAGAGAAAACCGTTTTTTTTTTTGCTGCCCAGCAAATCTCCATGAGAAAACACTACCCTGTGGCTATTTATAGTAGCCATGGAAACCACCAGGGGGACATTACACCACCAACTCTCCAACTGGTTTACCCCTATCAAAATGACGGTTCTACCAAGGAGGCAAGCAAAAATCACCAAATACCATCCAGTAATCAAACGTGGCAATGTTCCTCTCATTAAACACTCGATATTGAACGATTTTTCCACTGCCATGTTTGATTGCCAGAGGGTATTTTGGTTAAGGCCACGGTAGACCCAAAAAAACATTCCAGCTCATAAGTGGATATCTAACCATTGATATAGGGGTTACCCTCTGGTAAACTAAGATAGCTATATGCTATGGAAAATCACCGTCTTTAATAGGTATATCAACTATTTCCATGGGCCGTTTTCAATATCGCTAAAATACTCGGGGGTATATCATGTTATATCCTACCCTCTGGTAAACTAACATAACTATGGGAAATCACCATTTTTTGTATGGGTAAATCAACTATAAATGGCAATGTTCAATAGCTATGTTGGTTTATTGGAAGGTAACTTATGGCTGTTTAGTTCACCGTGGTTCTAGCCATTTGCAAATCATGGCGCGCCCCGTCATCTCCGTCCCCATCCATGCGCGATTGTGACCTCCATGTGCCTCTGCATCAAGAGCATATCCTGAGGCGCCGCGTAGCGCTAATCTGAGATACTTGGGGCTATATTATCCATTAACTAGGATTTGCTTAAGGGGTCCCCAAAAAATAAAAAAACACTATAGATTCCCCAAATGGTGGATTTCCTATTGGGAAAATAACAAATCACCTTAAACAAAACCCAGTTAATTCTGGGTATATGATCATTAACAAAAACAAACTGCTAGATATGTGCAGAAAGTTTTGAAAATTATTGTCGAAGAGTCTAGTACGTGCTTTTGGGCATGATAATATATCCCAACATATCCCAACAGATAATCCCCATGAACTCTCAATGAAAAAACGATGGCACGGCCCAGTGATCTTGCCAGGTATCAACCTCTTTCGGTAGCGTGCCACGGCCCAGTGTGGACATGTCCATGGTGTTGCGCTGCGTGTTGGCCAGTGAGAAGCCAACCCTGGAGCGGGACGCTGGAGCGGGACGCTGGAGCGGGACGGAAGTTCTGTGGGAAGTTCATCATGAAACCCAACAAGGTGGTGCCCACATAGTTAGCTAAGTTGGTTTATAACTCCAATAACTTGGGTTTATGGTAGATATATTTATACATATTTATACTTAATGGGGGTTATAAACCAACTTAAAACTGGGGGGGCACCACCTTGAAGGAATACCCTCCAATTCATGGCCAATTTTAGATACCTTGCAACAAATTAAACTCTTAGCTGGTGAACGTAGATATTCCAATTGATACCAAAAAGACTAAAGGATTAGTTTGTACCCATCCAAGTTTAACCTAGAATTAGTAAACTAACATAACTATCAAAAATCACCATGGTAATGGGTAAATCATATAATGTTGGCACCCGATTAGTAGGATGGTACCCTATTGTGGCATTTTTGTTTCCTCCTTATTCAGTTCCATGATGTTGGGGGGGGCTCTGTTGTGGCATTTTTTTTTTCAGATTTTTGTTTTTTTGTTTCACATTTTTTTTCAAAAAAATCCACTATTTTTTGAATTTATTCCCCACCTGCCAGGTGAGGGTTGTTAGATTTTATGTCAGTTGCCTCCTCCTGCCTCGTCCTCCTCCTCCTCCTCCTATCCTCCTCTCCTCCTCGTCCTCCTCGTCCTCCTTGTCATCCTTGTCGTCCTGGTCGTCCTCGTCGTCCTCGTCGTCCTCGTCGTCCTCGTCCAACTGCGACCCGCGATCCACAGTGTTCTCTGCCGGACCTCAACCACGACCATCCACGCCCAGTGTTCCC
>Ga0126342_10014943_pt1:0-10000 | contig 13650 bp, 19 predicted proteins | sample Cyp1metagenome_FD_92528 | JGI IMG/M metagenome (GOLD analysis project Ga0126342, IMG submission 92528) | Coral microbial communities from Lord Howe Island, Old Settlement Bay, Australia - Cyphastrea 1 metagenome | ecosystem: Host-associated > Invertebrates > Cnidaria > Coral ...
CCCATACAATATCTCAAATTATTTTTCGAATTTATTATATAATGGTAATTTTATATTATTATTATTATATTATAACAAGAAATAAATAATTTCCTTAAAAACAAATCTGAAATAAAATTTGAAATCCTTCAAATTAATATATATAATAAATTAATTGATTTTGGAAAAAACAAACAAATATATCCTATAATATAATTTAAAAATCAATATAATATAATTTATTTTAAATATTAAAAAATTATTTTATAAATAATATTTATACATTTTTTTTTACCAAGGCCGATTTAGTTCGTGACTTACGGCCGTTGGCCCTACCCTGCTGTTTGAATGATTATGGAGGGGCAAAATCAGGGGGAAAGAAAATCCATTTATATAAAAATAAAATTTGAAAAACATAATTTAGACAAAATTATATTTATAAATAGGAATTTATATATAGATATATCGTTCTGCAGAGGAATAATTAGCAAATATTTATTGAATTCCGTATCTGCCGTATTACATACAAATATTTCATAAATTCGATTACAAACATTTCAGATAGAATTCGTTCCCATATTTTATAAATTAAATTCTATAAATAATAAATATTTAATAAAATTAACATTCTATTCTATTCTATTTTTTTATTTTTCTAAAATTCCAATTCCATTATTTTTAATATAATTCGCCATACATTTTTCTTTCAATCATTTTTGCGACCACATACCCAAAAGTAATATATCAATATATTATTACCAGAAAATCAAGTTTATTTCTAATTATTTTATTTATTATTTTATTCAAATCCATATTTCTTCAAAAATTATATAAATTATTATCTAAATATATTCCAAAACTATTCTTATTTAAATATACAATATCAAAATATAATATTTATATATTAGAATCGGCCCACTATTTCCAATAATAAGAAATTATAATAAGAATAATAATCAATATATATATATATATATTTTTAAATAAATATAATTCGAAATAATATTATTAATTTATATTAAATTAAATTAATAAACATTATAATTTTTATTTTATAAAAATAATTATTTATCATATATATTTCAATTTCTAAATTTACGATAGGCTAGAAAAACAAATTAATATATAAATAAACATATATTTAAAAATATAATTCTAAAATATATCAAATAAAATATCTTATAATATTATATATTAAATTCAATATAATAATATTAATTTACAAACCGACATTTCCAAAAATACAATGAATCATAATTCATACAAAAAAATCAATATAACGAATATTTTTATTCATAAGTAAAAAATAAAATATATAAAATTAAGATTTCAAATAAAAAAAATAAAAATCAAATCGGATCTTAATAATAAAAATAACCATAAAAAAATCAAACAATTATAATTATTAATTTCAAATTACAAGATAATAACCCAATCCATCGTAAAATAGAATATTATCCTTCTACGAATTTACCGGATCAGATTGGTTCACCTGATTTTCTAGGGAAAATATAGGCGAAATCAGATATTTGGACCCTAGAAAAACACAGCTGGAAAAAAAAAATTATTACCTCATTAGAGAATCAGCACACGCACAAAACGGCATTTCAGACCCTTATGTGCCTATAATTTGGTAGAAAATTGAAACCTGATCCTTGGGCTCCGACGAAAAATGCGGAGCTTGATGTCATAATTATTTGGTATCAACATCTGAATTATAATATTTCAGAATATTTATATCAATGGAAATTTTTATATGAACTATAATATTCTTTCAATAAAATATATTTCGAGGATTATCAACCTTACCGATAGATATTTTTTTTCAATATTTTTTTGCAACAAAAAAATCATAGAAAAAATAGATGAGATAATAATTTCTTTTATACGGATTTTTCCTACTCATGATTTTGGAAATCGCCAATTCTACAAAATCACAAATACAGGTAACGATGGCCCATGTCCCTACTACAAAATTAAAAATATAATATTTGAACAGAAAAGAAATTAGGTTTTTGGATCTCTTTTGGATTTTTTTTGGATATTTCTTGGATTTTTAAATGATCACAATAAATATCAAGAATTTGAATTTCCAACCGATTGTGGAGAAAAAAATTGGAAAGAAATTTATTTTACCGATAGAAATTTATTTTTTCAATATTTTTTTGTAACAAGAAACTCATAAAAACAAAAAATAAAAATAATTTCTTTTACACGGGATTTTCCTACTCATAATTTTGGAAATCGCAAAACCTCCAAAATTACAAACACGGGTGTCGATGACCCATATCCCTACCACAAAATTAAAAATATAGCATTTGAACAGAAAAAAAATTAGATTTTTGGATGTTTTTTTGATTTTTTTTCGATATCTTTTGGATTTTTAGATAACCTCAATAAATATCAAGAATTTGGTTTTTCAACCGATTGCGGAGAAAAAATCTGGAGAATCATTTTTTTTAATAAAACATATTTCGGGAAATATCAATCTTACCGATAGAAATATATTTTTTCATTATTTTTTTACAACAAAAAATTCATAGAAAAAAACAATAAGAAAACATTTTTTTTTTTTTACGGGTTTTTCCTACCCATAATTTTGGAAATCGCAAAACCTACATTATCACAAATACAGGTGTCGATAACCCATGTCCCTACTACAAAATCCAAAACATAACATTTAAACAGAAAAAAAATTAGGTTTTTAGATATCTTTTGGATTTTTTTTTAATATTTCTTGGATTTTTAGATGGCCACAATAGGTATCAAGAACTTAATTTTCCAACCGATTATAGAGAAAAAATATGGATTTTTTTTTTTTTTAATAAAATATATTTCGGCGAATATCAATCTTATCAATAGGATTTTTAGATAACCACAATAAATATCAAGAATTTGGTTTTCCATCCAATTGTGAAGAAAAAATCTGGAAAGAAATATATTTTTTTTAATAAAATATATTTCGGAAAATATCAATTTTATCGATAATTTTTTTTTTTTCATTATTTTTTTATAACAACAAATTCATAGAAAAAACGGTTTCATATAAATAAAAACATATATTTCATTCGGGTTCTATAATAGTGGAATAATTCGGTGGAATGCGCGCCATTATACCGCTCGAAACTAGTAATGGGCTGCCAAAATGCTATGGGTTGCTCAAATTAAGACGCGGTGTTGTATGTGGCTCTGTCATATATTTTGTCACTTGATGCCTGGCTCATTGCCGCTTCCTCCCTAAAACAACTTCCAACAATCCATGCAGTTCCAAGGTGTTCCAAGAAAATTATGGGCGCATGGTTCAATGAATACACAGGGTTATAATAAAAGTCATTAAAAAAACAAAAGCAAATAGATACTGCTAGTATGAATCAAAAACATCCCCCTTCACATTCCCCTAATCGAGTTAACGAGCCGAATTTCCTAAGGAAAAGGAAATCAATATTCAGAAACATAAGTCTAACTTAACTAAATTAGAAAGACAGAGCCCACTAGAAATTCATAGGTTGCCTCCCCAGTTTGGGCCCGTAAAATCCGCATTTTCCGCGCCAGAAAATTAGGCTCTGTCAACTTTAAGGTGCTTAAAATAACCTTAAAATAACCACGCCAGAAAATCAAGGCCACTATAAAAGCAGCCGATCCCCAGAATACAAAACTGGAATCACTAGAAAATAAAGGCTTACAGGGGGGTTCATCCCCTAGATTTTCTAGGGGAAATTAGTAAAAAGATAGAATATTTATTTTTACAATAAACCAACAAATTCAGGGGAAAACTAATCCCAGCCTTATCCACAAGCGTTCATCCCAGAAAAAAAAAATATAAAGGCGGCTAATTATTAATACCAATTAGAAATCCGCAATTCTTCCCATATCACCAAATGCTCCCCACAAAAACTAATTCCCAAAGCGGTTTCCCAAAGTTGTTGTCCCCAAAAGGCGTCATCGAAAGCTGGTCCGCCCATAGCTGCGCCCCACAATTTGCCCCAGAAAGCTGTTCACAAAGCTGCTCCCAAAGTTGTTCCCGAAATCTGCTCCCCAAAGCTGGTCCCGGAAGCTGCCCCAGAGCTAGCTGCTTTCCACAGCCCCAAAGCTGGTCCCCAAAGCTGTTCCCAAAAATCATTCCGAAAGAAACTCCCCAAAATTATCCGAAATTGCTACTTAAAAGTGCTCCCCGAAGTTCCTTGTAAATGTGCCCCAAAAGCTGCATTTCTTCAAAGCAAGTGGTCTGCAAAGCTGTTCCAAAAAGTTGTCCCCAAAGCTGTTCCCCAAAGATGCTCCCAAAATTGTTCCCCAGAGCTGCTGTCCAAAGCGATTGCCCCAAAGCTGCGATTCTTCAAGTCTATACCACAAAATGGCTCCCGAAAGCTGCTCCCCAAAGTTGCTGCTGAGAGCTGCTCCCCGAAGTGGTTTGTAAAGCTACCCCCAAAAGCTGCTCTCCAAAGCTGCTGTTCTTCAAAATAATCAATTGTTCCTCAAAATTGTTCCGGAAAGCTTGCCAAAGCTGCTCCCCTAAAGCGGTTCCACAAAGCTGCTTCCCAAAGCGGTTCCCCAAAGTACCTCTGCAAAGCGGTTGCCCCAAAGTGGCTATGCTTCAAACCTGTTCCCCAAAGCGTTCCCCAAAGCTATTCTCCAAAGCGGCTCCCGAAAGCTGCTCCCCAAAGTTGCTGCCGAAAGCTGCTCCCCAAAGTTGCGGTCTAAAGCTACTCCCCAAAGGTGCTCCCCATTCAAAGCTGCTTCGGCTCCCCAAAGCTGTTCCCCAAACCTGCTCCACAAAGCTGTTCCCCAAAGCCGTTCCCCAAACTTGTTATCAAAAGCTGCTCCGAACAGCTGCTAAGCCTGCCCCCGAAAGTTGTTTCCAAAAGCGGTTTCCCAAAGTTGCTTGCTAAAAAGCTACTTCCCAAAGCTATCGTTCTTCAAGGCAACTGTTCGTCAATGCTACTGCAAAGCCGCAACGTTGCTCCCCACAGTTGCTCCCCAAAGCTGCTCTTCAAAGTTGCTATTGAAAGCCGCGTCCAAAAGCAGCTCCCAAAACTCCAAAGCTGCTGCCCGAAGCTGCCTCAAAGCTGGTCCGGAAAGCTGCCCAACGCTGCTCCCCAAAGCTGCTAGCCAAAGCTGTTCCCCGGCGCTGCTCCCCAAAGTTGTGCCCCAAAGCTGTTCTCCAAAGCTGTCGCCCTAAAGCTGCGATTCTGCAAACCTGTTCACCAAAACGGCTCCCCAAAGCCATTCTGCAAAGCGGCTCCCGAAAGCTGCGCCAAAGTTGCTACCAGCTGCTGTCCAAAACTATTGCCCCAAAGCTGCGATTCTTCAAACCTCTTCCCCAAAACGGCTCCCCAAAACTATTCTGCAAAGCGGCTCCCAAAAGCTGCTCCCAAAAGTTGCTACTGAAAGCTGCTCCCCGAAGTTGTAAAGCTGCCCCCGAAAGCTGCTGCTGCTCTTCAAAGCAATTGTTCCTGAAGGTTGTTCCGGACAGCTTGCCAAAGCTGCTCCCTAAAGCGGTTCCCCGAAGCTGCTTCCCAAAGCTGCTCCCCAAAGCACCTCTGCAAAGCGGTTGCCCAAAGCAGCTTTGCTTCAAACCTGTTCCCCAAAGCGTCCCCCAAAGCTATTCTCCAAAGCGGCTCCCGAAAGATGCTCCCCAAAGTTGCTGCCGAAAGCTGCTCCCCAAAGTTCCGTTCTATCGTTCTAAAGTATAGTCCCCAAAGGCGCTCCCCAAAGCTGCGGTTCTTCAAAGCTGCCGTGCAAAGCTGCTGATCAAAGCTGCTCCCTAAAGCTGTTCCCCGGCGCTGCTCCCCAAAGTTGTGCCCCAAAGCTGTTCTCCAAAGCTGTTGACCCAAAGCTGCGATTCTGCAACCTGTTCACCAAAACGGCTCCCCAAAGCCATTCTGCAAAGCGGCCCCCGAAAGCTGCGCCCCAAAGTTGCTACCAACAGCTGCTCCCCAAAGCTGCTGTCCAAAACTATTGCCCCAAAGCTGCGATTCTTCAAACCTATTCCCCAAAACGGCTCCCCAAAGCTATTCTGCAAAGCGGCTCCCGAAAGCTGCTCCCGAAAGTTGCTACTGAAAGCTGCTCCCCGAAGTGGTTTGTGTACAGCCAGATCGTAGTATTGGAATTAGTAGCAATAAAGTGGGGACATGTCGTTACACATTGCGGCTTGCACTTCGTGGGGGCGCAACAGTGAACAGCCATGCGGTCCACACCAAGGGCACCGCCACAGGATTAACATGACTAAATGTGTAGCCGTATGAAGATATGCGACTGGTTTGGTTGTGCAACTTCATTCCGCTAGCATGGGGAGCCTATATCAGCGGCCTTTCCAATGCAAAGTCAGCGGTGCCAAAAAGACACTCGCACCTCCAATGCAAAGTCAGCGGTGCCAAAAAGACACTCGTACCCACGACCAGCAGGCCTGAAATATCGTGGGCATGACTGACGTTTTGGTGCTTGCTGCGCCAGGCAATGTTGTGCCACACCCGCCAAAATCTGATATGCATGTTTTAAATCTTATAGTGAATTCAAAAGAGCGGTAGACGCATGCGGTAAATTCAAAATAACGGAAACGCAAAACGAAAGTTCCCAAAGTTTGTATTCGGGAAAAATCCAAAACTGTGGCAATTTTTGGGAAAATTAGGCTCGGGGTGAAAGTCCCAAAACTCTGGCAGATTTTTGGGAAAATTAGGCTCGGGGTGAAAGTCCCAAAATTGTGGCAAATTTTTGAGAAAATTGGGCTTGGGGTGAAAGTCCCAAAATTGTGGCAAATTTTTGAACAATTGGCCTCGGGAAACTCCGCGCGCGCGCGCCAAATTCAGAAGACACATGTTCAAACTCAACTGAAAGACCTGCCGAGCGACAGTGGACCGGGGGGGAATCGAACCCCCCCCGACCCTGACGGACCGTACTGCATTTGCTTAGTGAGACACTGACTGGGGAGGCGAGAAATTTTCCCAAAAAACCATCACTTTTTTGGGAAAATCAAAATTGGATGCTCCGAAAAAAGTAGTAAATTTTCGATCTCCGAGCAGGGGGCTCAGGAAGCACTGGCTCAGTTTGTATTTGCGCAGACTAAGTTTGTATTCGCCAATTTTCCCAAAAAAATTGCAGATTTTTGGGAAAATTGGCCTCGGGAAACTGCGCGTGCGCGCTCTGTGTACAGCCAGATCGTAATATTAGCAGTATGTTTTTTAAATATTCTATTTACAATTCATTTTTTGCAAGAATATATTTTATATATTAAAAAATATTTTGTTTACAAAATCTAATATTTAATTTATATTTTTTATTTTTTATATATTATTAAATAATAATTTTAAAAAACATGTGAATTTATATATTTATTTTGGGCATTTGGGGGGGTTGATGATCGCCAGGCATGAATAAGGTCGCTATTAGGAGTGTTGTAAAAATGGTAATTTTTAGAAGTGTTACGGGTCGTTCTGCGTGACAGGCGCGATACTCTTGCGAGATTTTCAAAAGATAATTTGGATTTTCGTTGCAGGTGTGTTTTTTTTTGCGAATTGCATTGTCAGGGCTGCGTCAAGTGGTAACAGCGCGCAAATCGCATTGCAGGCCTGGCATTTTTTGACGTGTGATGAAAATTGATGGAGGCCTGACACGAAACATCGATTTTGAGGTAGCCAATTTTGGGGTTCATTAGGAAAACTTGTAAGAAAACGTCGATTTTGGAGCTGTCAAGTGTGAAAGTTTGAGGAAGTCCCGTGCGAAATGCGTATTTTGGGCTTCCAACATGTCTTATCTCGATTCTCTGATTTTCTTGCGGCGTCGCCGTGCCTATTGGGGAAGGTGCAAAGCCTCTCATTTTGAAAGGTTTCAAACGTGGTCAAAATGCCGTTTTGCGTAGCAGGCGTGGCACTTTGTGACGTCACAACATATCGCAACATGTTTCACCACGTGTCACAAATCGTTCTGGCTTTTCAGAAGATGAGTTGCATCTTTGGTGGCAGGCGCAGCACTTTAGACATCTTGCGTGCTTTTGCGAATCGCATTGCTAGGGCTGTGTCAAGTGGTGACAACGTGCCAAGGGCAGTATTTGGAACACTCTACAATTTTCAATTTACACTTTGCACTCCACACTCTACACTTGACACTTTGCACTTGCCACTCACCACTCTACACGTTGCACTCCACACTCATCTACACTCCGCACTTTAAACTTTACACTCCGCACTCCATACTCTATACTTGATTCTCAAGCTTTACATCTTACCCCACACACGTTACCCTTTACACTCCCCACTCTACACTTTGCACTTTACACTTGATACTCCACACTTTACACTTTACCCCGCTTTACACTTTGCACTCCACACTCTGCACTTGTTGAACTTGTTGCACTTTTTGCAGGTTTTGCACTTTGCACTTTCCAATTCAAACTTCGCACTCTACACTTTAAACTCCACACTTTACACTTTACACTTCGCACTCCACACTTTGCACTTGACACTCCACACTCTACACTTTACACATCATGGTTTACACTGACAGCCCGCCATTTGTACCATCAACATGCGTGTGAGCATTCGGGTTCGTGGGCTGCACCTTTTTTTCATCAAAGCGATTTTTGTAAAATGATGATGAATATGTTCCCCAAAAAACGCGGTTCCTTGGGGGAAGGTAATTAGTTTGGCGCCGTGCGGTCCTTTATGTTCTCTCTGGGCTGCGGGTTGCGATATTGCAAACACATGTCTTGCCCAGATACTTTATTGCCCGTGCTTTTTCAATTTATATAAGAATTATTTGCTTAACCAGTAATTAATTGTGTTAATTTCAATTTTTGGCAAGAAATTGCTTGTCGACGGCTTTTTCACTTGTACCCAAAGCGGCTGTTCGGGTTGGAAGCGCCCCAGGCCATATATCCTGGCCGGCCACTTTTGCCCATCTCATCTCGAAGCCGCTTCACCCCTTTGCCTTTAGAAGGCACAGCTGTCACAGCAGCAGGAGCTGAAAAGGCTGTCCTTAGAGAAAGACTGCTGATTGAGTCGCCCAAATGAATCGCCCAAAACAACACGCACTTTCCCAGCAATGGCAAATCCTATGACTGGTAAATTTGCTTCGGCCGAATCAGCCTGATCAAAAAGCACCTCACTGAGTGCAGCCCTGACATTTGGTGGGTTTGGCACTTTAAACCTGAAAAGCATTCAAAACATGCTGGCCTATCTCCGGGTGTCAGAGGAGGCGCGAAAGCTGGTCTGAAATGTCCAAATTTACCTCGGTTTTGGCTGAGGTGGTCATCTTTATCATGCCACGCTGCAAGCCAAACAAAATACAACGGTTCCAAACACAGTCACAGAACTATTTTGTAAGATATGAGAAAGCTGGCCATGCAATATACAGCTGCCAAATGGGCGGCTGACACATACCAAAGCAATTTGCAGGGGAATCCCCAATCCATTCCCTGTTTACGGGGAAAACTGAAGGCATGTTTGGCCGGGCGGCCGGATCCCTTGGACGCTGCAGATGCTTTGGGCGCAGCGGTTGCTCCAAACCTCACCAAGTCTTCATCTTTGTGCCACTCATCGTTGTGCCACTCGACGTCTCTGCTGGGTGGCCTGCTGGGTTCTGGCACCGGTGTTCCTCGGTTTGCCGCAGGTGGTCTGCTGGGTTCTGGCACCGGAGTGTTGGGCTCTGGCACCGGGGTTCCTTCGATTGCCGCTTCCGCCCATGATGCTTTGCTGGGTGGCATGCTCGGCTCTGGCACCGGAGCTCTATTTTCCGGCTGCGCCCAGGATGCTCTGCTCGGCGGTATGTTGGGTTCAGGCACGGGAGTTCCTTGCCTTGCCGCTTGCATGCACAACACTCCATGCCTCGCACTGGCGTAGCCTCCGGGGTTGCAACAAGCTGCATCAGCAAAGTGCAAGATACACTTTGTTAGAACATGCTTCCAACAAGTTGGTTTGTCCAAGCAGGCGCTTTTTGGTCATCAAATCCTACTGCTTTGGGGCCAGGGTCAAGAGGCACAATCATCCAATCATAGATCAACAGGTTAAGAGTGGAACAAGAAAGAACAAAA
>Ga0126342_10014944_pt1 | contig 13649 bp, 13 predicted proteins | sample Cyp1metagenome_FD_92528 | JGI IMG/M metagenome (GOLD analysis project Ga0126342, IMG submission 92528) | Coral microbial communities from Lord Howe Island, Old Settlement Bay, Australia - Cyphastrea 1 metagenome | ecosystem: Host-associated > Invertebrates > Cnidaria > Coral ...
CGACCAACGGCGCCCAAGCGCGCCAGGAGAGCCACAAGTGCCACGCCTGCCACGCAAATGCTACGTCCATGTCGCCAAGGGCCATGCCTGCCACGCAAAATGCTACGTCCATGTCGACAAGCGCCACGCCTGCCACGAAAAGTGCCGCGGCGCCATGGGCGACCAACGGCGCCCAAGCGCCACGAGAGGCAGCCCAGTGTCTTACGTGCCACGCCTGCTACGCAAATGCTACGTCCATGTTGTGTGTGAAAGACGGTGTGTGAAAGATGGTGTGTGTGACCAAGTTGTGTGTGTGTGTGTGACAAAGTTGTATGTGACAAAGTTGTGTGTGAGAGATGGTGTGGGACAAAGTTGTGCGTGACAAAGTTGTATGTGCGAAAGATGGTGTGTGACAAAGTTGTGTGTGAAATATGGTGTGTGACAATGACAAAGTTGTATGTGACAAAGCGGTGTGTATGTGACAAAGTTGTGTGTGACAAAGTAGTGTGTGAAAGATGGTGTGGGACAAAGTTGTGTGTGAAAGAGGGTGCGTGACAAAGTTGTATGTGACAAAGTTGTGTGTGAAAAAGAGGTGTGTGACAAAGTTGTGACAAAGTAGTGTGTGAAAGATGGTGTGCGACAAAGTTTTGTGTGAAAGATGGTGTGTGACAACGTTGTGTGTGACAGGGAGGCGGCAGAGGAGGAGGAGGACGAGGAGGAGGAGGAGGAGGAGGAGGAGCGGGATACAGAATCAAAACAAGAACCCCACACAAAGATGTGGGGGAAAACCCAAAGCGGATACAACAAGCACCAAAACGACGCGCAACAATAGTTTCCCAACGTGCTGTCAAGATGGTTCCAAGAGGTTCCAGCCAGAGTTTCAACAAGGTTCCGGCAAAGTTCCGGCAAGGTTCCGGCAGAATTCCAACATGGTTCCAGCACGCTTCCGCGAAGGTTCCGGGATAGTTCTAAGACGGTTCCAGCAAAGTTCCAGGAAGGTTCCAAAAACGTTGCAGCAAGGTTGCAGCAAGGTTCCAGCAAGGTTGGAGCAAGGCTGCAAGCAAGGTTCCAGCAAGGTTCCGGGAAGGTGCCAGCAAGGTTCCAGCAAGGTGCAAGCAAGGTTCCAGCAAGGTTGCAAGCAAGGTTCCAGCAAGGTTACAGGAAGGTTCCAGCAAGGTCCCAGCAAGGTGCAAGCAAGGTTCCAGCAAGGTTCCAGCAAGGTTGGAGCAAGGCTGCAAGCAAGGTTCCGGGAAGGTTCCAGCAAGGTTGCAGCAAGGTTGCAAGCAAGGTTCCAGCAAGGTTCCAGACTGTTCCGGTTTTTCGGGGCGTACATTTTCGTGGCACCACTCCCCGGCCCCAGAGATTGAAACCCAACACTATCGCTGTTGGGAACATCTCAACTTCCAAAAATGCTCCGAACATCTCCGAACCCTTCAATTTTTAACACTTTTGACTTCGAAATGTGCTTCGCGCCACAACGGTGTGCACTTTTTCGACATGTCAACTTCCAAAAGTGGCCCGAAGTTGGTGTGCTGTGTACATGTTGACTTCGAAATGTGCTTCGCGCCACAACGGCGTGCAATCCTTCATCTCTCATCTGGCCAGATGGCTTCGCACCCGCCGCTTTAGCGAACCTACTTTTCGACCCTCCAGAGCCACAAATCATTGGAAAACACAGTGGATCACGACTTTTCTACCTTTTCGCGCACCTGCATCTTCTTTCTTCTTCTTCTTCTTCGTCTTCTTCTTCTTCTGCTTCTTCTTCTTCTTCTTCTTCTCTTCTCTGACTCTTCATCTGTCCATATTGTCGGAACTTCGACTTCTAAACTTCCTTCGACAAATATCAAATCACAAGATTCGAGTAAAACTGTGTTTTGTATGGCGGGCACCAATCAAGATGCGACTTCAACAAGAAGATGCGACTAAGCCAAGACCCTAGTAACAGCATAAACATGGACGGCAACTGAGAGAAACTTGCTCCTGCATTTTTCCCTTGTCATTCTGGCCACAAATGGCCATCTGCTGCGCCGATGGTGAAACAATGCAGCAGGGAACACTGATCAAATCGATTGTTGGGGAAGTCTCTGCATTCATGAGACGGGGATTAATGTACAAGCTGCAACTCCACAACTTGGACAGGTCAAGCACCATGTCATCCATGTCCTTGGCATACTATGGAGAATAGCCACCAGACAGGAGACCACTTCCAGCTCTAGTCACAAAGTCTGGGATCTGTGACTGACCTCCGGAACTTTTGATCTGTCCCTTGCCGAGCGCGTGCACTTCAAATCCGATGTCCACCAGGGCTGCATGATCCAACATGTTGCGGCCATCAAAGAGGAATGCTGGTTTCATCATCTTGTCGTAGAAGCTCTTGTAGTCATAGGTCTTGAATTCGTCCCATTCTGTCAGGACGACGATAGCATGCGCACCATCACAAGCCTCCTGTGGACTCTTGGAGAAGATAAGTTGATTCGTATTGACTTCCAGGTCATGATACTTGAACTCTGTCAAGGCATCTTCTATGACCACCTTGGGGTCATAGACATGCACTATGGCGCCATCCTTCATCAGCATATCACAGACCATCAAGGCCGGAGTCTCGCGCACGTCACCTGTGTCCTTTTTGAAGGCGAAGCCAAGAACGGCGATTTTCTTCTTGGTCACTGTGTTGAAGAGAGACTGGATGATCTTGCTAGTGAAGGCTGTCTTCTGATAGTCGTTCATGTCCACCACCTGCTGCCAATATGCAGCGCACTCCTCTAGGCCAAACTGCTGGCAAATGTAGACCAAATTCAGGATGTCCTTCTGGAAGCAAGATCCACCAAAGCCCACTGAAGCATTGAGGAACTTTGGCCCAATCCGGGAATCTGTGCCAATGGCACGCGCTACCTCCTTCACATCTGCTCCAGTTCGCTCACACAACCTAGAGATGGAATTGATGCTGCTGACACGTTGGGCCAACATAGCGTTGGCAACCAATTTCGACAGCTCCGAACTCCAGAGGTTGGTAGTCAGGATTCGATCCCTCGGGACCCAGTTGGCATACACATCGGCCAACACCTGAATTGCATCCTGATCTTGTCCACCAATCAGCACTCGATCTGGTTCGTCCAAGTCTTTCATGGCTGTGCCCTCTGCTAGGAACTCAGGGTTCGACAAAATCCAAAAGTTCTTACTGCCGCCTGCGGCAGCTTCATTGGCTGACAACACACGGGCAATGGCTTCAGCTGTCTTGATGGGTACGGTGGATTTCTCAATAACAATCTTGCTGCGATTGGCATATTGCGCGATGGTGCGGCCCACACTTTCGATGAATCGCAGATCTGCTGCGCGTCCTTTCCCCACACCTTGTGTCTTGGTGGGAGTGTTCACAGAAGCGAAGATGATGTCCGCCTCCTCGATTCCTTTCTTCACATCGGTCGAGAAGAACAGATTCTTGCCACGGCATGCCTTCACCACTTCCGTCAGACCGGGTTCATAGATCGGCAGTTCATCGCTGTTCCACCGCTTGATGCGATCTTCGTTCATGTCCACAATCACCACCTCCAGTTGAGGGCACTTCAAAGCAATGGTTGCCATGGTAGGTCCACCCACATAGCCAGCACCGATGCAACAAATCCTGTTCAGTCGCACTCCTAGCTTTGGATGCTCCGCCATGGCTGATGGCCGCTTAAACGAATCAACGAATCTTTTCAAGCCAAAATGCGAGCTTGAGCCACTGAGAGAAAATTTCAGACTCATGCGCCCCAGAATTTGGTCCCAAGAGTGAACAAGTCCAGCTATTCGTTAATAGTTTGCAGTTTTGGAAGTTCTTGGGACGTCTTCGGTGTTTTGCTAGATCTGCAAGATCATTTGCTTTCATTGGATCACATCGGCAACTGAGCAAGACACTTTGCTTTGAAGCCATGGCGGGATTTTCAGGCAAGCGCTCCACAAACTTGTTGTAGGGAAGCACCCAGCGACGTGGCCTCTGACTTGGTCCTGCTGTTGGAGGATCTTGCTGGTAGATCATCTGACGGCGCAAGTCCACGGCAAAAATGCTGCCAACAAACGGAGTTTCAGAGCCCAGGAAAAGCAAATATCCATCAGACATCTTGGGCGCGTGGAGCAGCCATGTGACAGAAATCGGAATGGAATACCTCTCAGGGGTCAGGGCTGAGTTGTCAAAGTCACAATTACAGGACATACAACACTGGCAACACTGGCAACACTGGCAACACTGGCAACACTGGCAACACTGGCAACACTGGCAACACTGGCATTCAACTTCTATTTCAAAAACTATTCAAAACGCATGAAGAGTTGAGAATGTTGAGAAAGGACTTCAAGCTATGCTTCACAAGGTGTCCAGGGGCGGACAGAAATAGATACTTTTTGTACCATAGCATGCCGTGTATTGCCGTGCGCAGTTTGGAGAAAGCGTCTCTTCGCCCTTTCGGTCCTGAGTTGAGGCCTCAACGTTGAGGCTTGGTATTGATCTGCAATGATGGTCTGGGAACCAGAAAATCCCAGGGTGATGATCGAGTCGGTAACCTGAGCTAAAAGCGGAAAGTGTGACAGAAAGCCCTGCAAGAAAACACCCTTTCCTTCTGAAGATCTGAAGTCTACGAGACGTATATGACAAGTCTATGAAAAATCATAACAAGTTGATGCAACTCTCACACCATCCCGTCGCCGTAACCTGTCAGAACTGTCAGACCTGTCAGACCTGTCAATGACTGTCAGTGTGAATGAGTGTGAATGAGTGTGAATGAGTGTGAATGTGTGTGTGTGTGCGTGTGCGGGCACGTGCCCAGTGAAGCGACATGGTCGTAGATCACCGAGGCAACCAAGTCCACAGCCAGACTGTTCAAGAGCTGCATGCCAGGGAATGTTACGCGTGCGAGGCAAGAATAGGGCCGAGAACTTTCTCCATGAATCGGGTCCCAGGCCAAAACCACCTGCACAAATTGAAAAAATGCAGAATTTGCCCCGAACATGTCAAGGGATGGATGCTAAATGCTTTAGACAAATTGAAAGAAACCAGATGCGAAAGAGACAGCTTGAAATGATTTGATTTGCAAAGCTGCCACTCATTTTGTTTCAACATTGGGAGTTTGGAGCGTGTCAAGTTTCCCCGCGAAAGGAACACCTGATCTTTGAAATGAAGCGTAATTTCAAATACTGGCAGATTCCTCAAAACCTCAAAGAATCTCAAAGTGAAAAAACTGACAGCCCTCACCTCTGACTGATTCGCCGTGGCTCGGGTGGCTAGAGCCGCATACACCTGTTTGGACCTAGCACTTCAAGAAGAACAATGGGCTTGGATGGGCTTGGATCTTCGTACTGTGCCCCAGCTAAGGATGTCCATACTCTCACCTCCAAACATCCCAAACCAGTTCCTTATATAATGTCTGGTAGTGTGGGTTGATTATGGTGTATTTCAATTATGTCCGTTTCTGATCTACGTGCTCGTGCTCCCGAAGCCGTGCCAAGCAAGTACACTAAGTACATTCCATTTCTGCATTTTTCAAACCCGTCCTGAGACACAAGTCTTGCCCATGCGATTTCAAATCGTCAAAGGCTGAACCAGTGGCAAAGTGATAGCAGTTTTGGTCCTGGAGGGGCTCGCCCTGCACAGCAACAAAGCACGGCTTCTTCGCCTGTCCAAGATGTATCAAAGCGACAAGAGGTAGGATCTTTGCAGTTTAAAGTCTAACCGGCTAAGCAGCATGTTCCAGAATGATTTTTGATTCTGACTCGCATGTCAATCTTGGAGGACCTACCCCAGATCAGCATTAATGCTGAAGCTAATGAAATATTATTAGTGCATCTATCGTTGCCAACTCAGTGCCCACACAGCGTTGGCTAGCTCCCGACCTCCATGCAGTCTAAGGTCCCTGAGCCAACCACCATGGTGATGCTCTTGTCGCTCTCACTCCTGTGCTCCGCAGCCGTTGCATCAAGCAACTCAAGCTGGCTTCAATGTAGCAAGAAAACACAAAGAACATCAATGTTTGATAGTGATGAACAAGGTTTATTCCCCAAATTGGCCAAATCACCTAACTCAAGCCTACAATCACGGAGAAAGATAGATAGTAGAAAGTGTATGGTGTTTGACGGTGTTTGGTTTATTCGCTTCCTTGCATTGTGTCTGTGTCAGCAGTGTGTGAAGTTTAAGTTTTCCAGTTTTCATGGGAATTCATGTCAAATGACCTCGAGGAGTTGGTAAAAATGCTACTAGCCATGCCATTCACGGCCAAGACAGAGGAAGATAATTTCACGAAGCTGGATGCTCGACGCAAACTCGGGGCCAAGAAGCTGGCCTTGCACCAGGATGCACAATGTGCACGTCAAGCAAGACTATCAAGACTTGGGAAATCTTAAGGGTCTCTTGAAGCGCACACATCGCACACCATCCAGGAATCAGAGCACAGCTATTCAGTAAACTTTTTGAATTTCAACAGAGTTCTTCAAAATCCGTGTGCTTCAAACTGCTCCTCCTAACCGTGGGTTTCAAGAGGCTCCCTATGTCCTTCCCTGCATGTTTCAAAGTGGACAAATGGTGGGGAGGGAAGGGTTGCAGGACAACTAGAATATGGATTGAGCACGAATGATTTCTAGAGGGCAATCAAAATTGATCCGTCAAGGGCAATGACAAACCATTCCACAACTGCTGAACCAAACTTTGTCTATTCCTCACGAGAAAATATGCGGATATGAGATTAACCGAGACGAAACGAGATTAAGCAAATGAATGTAAATGAGATCAAATGAGATGAAATGAGACGAAATGGTGTGAAAAGACATCAACCGAGACAAAACGAGCGAGCGAGAGAGAGAGAGAGAGAGAGACAAATAGCGAGATAAATGAGATGAAGCGAGACGAACCGAGATAAAACGAGATGAAGTGAGAGCAACTAAGATAAAGCGAGATCAAAGGAGACAACGAGATGAAACGGGATGAAGCAAGATCAAACCAGATGAAATGAGATGAAATAAGCTAATTAGCTGAGATGAACTGAGATGGAATGAGGTGAAGTAAGATAAATCATGATAAATCGAGATAATGCGATATCAAATGAGACCAAGCGAGATGAAACAAGATCAAGCGAGACGAAACGAGATGAAACGAGCTGAAATAGGGGGAAATGAGCTGAAACGGGCTGAAACTGGAGAAAACAAGATGAAATGAGCTGAAATAAGACCACATGAATCCAAAATATTCCAAAATGGGATCCAAATCAGATGAAATGTCTGAAATGAGCACCAACGTCCCAAAACATTCTGGCAGATTCTGGTCGCGGCTGCCTCATAAGTGTCGTTGGGCAAAATGATGGGCTGCACTTCCCAAGGCAACGGTGGCCCATGATCTGCGATGCCGCCGTGCCAACGCAAAGCCTCTATGTATCGATCCCTTTGCACGTGAAGAATCAGCAGAATGGAGATCAGCATCATCGCCCAAACACATTTCCTCCAAAAGACCAACAAAGGCATACAAAGGCCAACTGTTGAAAAATTGGATGGAATCTACATGGTATCATCTGGAATCTAGGATCAACTCATTAACAAACCTTTGATTGCTGTCTTTCCGTTTGCGCTCCAAACTTGCCGACATCGCAGCTGACCATCAGAGTTGATGTTGAAATGATATGTTTAAGTGCATCTAATTCTAAATGCACAAATATGGAAACAAGCAATATATACCGTTTTCAAAGCTCCTTGGGAATCAACTGCTCACTCCGGTCAGCGTCCCAACATATCCAACCAGATTCATACTTTCAATCGTGGCAACAAATGCTTTCTCCGAAATCACCCGAGACTCAAATATGCGTTCCTATCCTGACATCATATGACTCTGCATTCTGCACTACCTATACTCAGGCAAATCTTGCTCCTTTGTTCTTCAAATTTGTCTCTGTCTTCTGCTTTGCTCAACAGTTTTGCTGTTCCTTACTTTCCTTAGCCTTTGATGCCTTTGAACATCTGTCTCTGCCATCGCTGCCTTGAGCCACCGTTGTAGGCTTCTGCCTCAGTCTCTGTCCGATTCGGCTGCCATTCAGGATCTGCGTTCCCCAACGGCACTGGCGCCAAGCGCATGGCTAGGTGGTGCTGCGTCTGCTGCGTTCCAGTGTTTGCAGGATTCTGGGGAATATCTTCGATATCCTCAAGCCTCCACCTTCAAGTTTTATGTCTAACCCTTTGTCAAACACATTCCCTGAAACCCATCTGTTGTGGCCTAAACTTGGAATTCCCCGTGTTGTGCGGCCAAGGCTACAGGTGTCAGAGGTCGCTTAGCCAGTAAGCTAATTGTGGTTCGCACAAATGATTTTTTCAATGGGAAGTCTTGCTGGGTGAATCCCATATTATGAAACAAGTAAAGGATAAAATGATAAACATACATAATTCTATTTAGTATATGTATACTGTATATCAGATACATACAATAATAATATTATATATATACATCAAATATCGTTGCTGCTTCTGTCTCACATAAGTTACGCATATCTTCTTGCTGGCCACGCTACAGTAGCAATGTATCATCCTCACCCGTTTCAATTCAACTATACTCAACTCTTTTGCCAGTTGCCTTCATAATTCTGTGCCAGAACGTGCTACATATGGTCACATCGGTCACATCCCCAACTTCAATGGCGACCTACTGAGGTCTGGAGAGACCTTCCAGGACAAGAGAGGTACATCCGTACATCAATGTGTCTTAAAATGCATCGGTGTATCTGAAATTCAATGAAGGGCGAAGGGAAAGCGATGAGAGTGATGACGAGTGATTCAGACACACCCATATAAACTTTACACTGAGGTTTCTCATCCGCATGCTGATGCAAAGTGAGGTTGCTTCAAGCTGAGTCAATGGCTTTGACTTTCTTTGCAGCCCTAGGAGCAAAGCAGAAATTTCAAAGATACGACGAAACGGCTCCAACTCCAATGCAAATTCTGGCAGAACTCTATGCAGATATCTTGGTTTGATTCCCTTGCTGCTCAACTCTGGCAGAAATAGTATCGCTGTGTTTCAATCTTGCAAAAGCCAAGCAGAACTTGAATCAACTTTGGCCCAGAAACCCTGGACGAAGCTCTTCCTTTAGAAGGGGGTGCTTGCAGCCGGTGAAGTATGGCGGGGAAAGATCCAAGTCCGCCTGCAACTGATTCTTTTGAAGATGAAAGATTGAAAACATTGAGAAAGGCATGCAAAAATTGCAAAACATGATCGCACGGGTTCAGCTTTGTTCAAAATTTATCAAAACTCAAGGATTGTTCTGCGGATGCAAATCATGAATCAAAGAAAAACCATGTGCAAAAAGGCACCAAAAAGATGGAGGATGGACAAAAAAAAATCATTCGAATCATTCGAGGTATCTCAAGATGCGCCTCGCCGACCTTCAGCTCTCCGTTGACCATGGCCAGGTCACACTCTTCGTCCGCTATCTGGCGACTGCACCTCAGAAATCAGAAACGTGAGACACTGGAACTTTCAACACTTTGAACATCATTGAACATCGTTGAGCATCATTGAACAACTGAAGTCTTCCCATTCGTTTCTACCAACGTCTTTACAAACGACTGCAGAAGTAGCATCACAGGTGTGTTTCCAACTCAGCGCACTAACATTCTGGTTTTGAAAGGTTCCTATACTTGAAAATCCATATTTTGAATTGTTTTGAAGTCAGCTTTCTGCTGCATATTCCTCAAGTTTATAGCTGCGGTTTGTTTGAAAATTCAAGTGTGTATCTCATGATACTCCAATAAAATCGTGTGAGTATTCTTTGCACCAAACTGTTTAGGTCTGTCCATTGCATTTCTAGGCTCTGCGCAAAGGTACCTTGATAGGGTCCACAGCCTTATCACGTTATTCGGTCAATGTCCAGTCATTTTCAACCCCCTTTTTCCCGTGATGTCCGAGCTGAGAAGTTGCACAGGAAAAAACGGATACAAAAAAACACATACATATGTGTAATATGCAAAAATAAAATACCATTAGTGCCCGCTCGAGGCGGGGCGGAAGTTGCCTTAGGGATATACTATAAGACCCTTCTCATTTATAGAATTTGCATGCGCCGTGCGCCAGCCAGGCCCGTGCATGCATGTTTGTTGTCCAAGAACACGACCTGCGCGCGGCCCCGATGCAATGCAACGCCGAGCACTGCTTTGCGCTCCAAAGTTTAGACTTCACCCTTCACGTTGCATCTCAACTTCATACTTCATCTCAACTCATCTCAAATGAGCTCTTCTCACCCAATCTGACCTCGTTTCAGATCTTGTCATCACATCTCCTTTTTTCGCAGATGTCGCCTAAGTTCTTCTCAGCTACGTTCATCGCGTCCGAGCGCACCTTAACTTCTTTACGTCAAATGGCACTTGCTGCAACACAAGCTAGAGCGAGCAACTATATTTTCTTACTACAAGACTTGAACAAGACACTCCCCAGTACTACTTTGTACTACAAAGCTTGCACAAAGCACGTCCCAGTACTATTTTGCACTACAAACAAAGCTTGCACAAAGCACGTCCCAGTACTACTTTGTACTACAAAGCTGGCCCAAAGTACTTCCCAGTACTACTTTGTACTACAAAGCTTGCACAAAGTTCTTCCCAGTACTACTTAGTACTACAAAGTTTGCGCACAGCACTTCCCAGTACTAAAAAGATTGCACAAAGCACTTCCCAGTACTATTTTGTACTACAAGTCTTGCACAAAGCACTTCCCAGTACTACTTTGTACTACAGAGTTTGCACAAAGTACTTCCCAGTACTACTTTGTACTACAAAGTTTGCACGAAGTACTTCCCAGTACTGCTTTGCACTACAAAGTTTGCACAAAGTACTTCCCAGTACTACTTTGTATTACAAAGTTTGCACACAGCCCTTCGCAGTACTACTTTGTACTGCAAAGTTGGCACAAAGTACTTCCCAGTACTACTTTGTACTACAAAGTTTGCACAAAGTACTTCCCAGTACTGCTTTGCACTACAAAGTTTGCACAAAGTACTTCCCAGCACTACTTTGCATTACACAGTTTGCACACAGCACTTCCCAGTACTACTTTGTACTGCAAAGTTTGCACAAAGTACTTCCCAGTACTACTTTGTACTACAAAGCTTGCACAAAGTACTTCCCAGTAATACTTTGTACTACAAAGCTTGCACAAAGTACATCTCAGCATTACCTTGTACTACAAGGCTTGCACAAAGTTCTTCCCAGTACTACTTTGTGCTACAATGTTTGCACAAAGTACTTCCCAGTACTACTTTGTACTACAAAGCTTGCACAAAGTACTTCCCAGTAGTACTTTGTACTACAAAGCTTGCACAAAGTACTTCCCACTACTACTTTGTACTACAAAGCTTGCACAAAGTACTTCCCAGTACTACTTTGTACTACAAAGCTTGCACAAAGTACTTCACAGTACTACTTTGTACCAGAAAGCTTGCCCAAAGTATGTCCCAGTACTCGATTGTACTGCAAAACTTGCGCAACCGTGTGAAAATTTGCGCATCCAAAACCGGATCTCGGCGCCGAAGCAGAAAAAACAGAATTTTGAAACACTTTTTAAAAGGAACTTTAAAAGGAAAACCACCAGCGCTACTTTACACGGAAAAAACACAACGCATGCGGCCATTACAATGCGTTTTGCAGCACCACGTACACATCCATGCAGCCGTTACAATAACAATGCGATTCGCATCCACGCGTTGCAGAACACCAAGGGAGAACCGATTACGCATGATTACGCGTTGAAACCATCCAGGCCGCACCCGCCGCACACAGGAGGTACCTTTCATCGCCGGCTGCGCCCACCTTTACACAGAAAAACACACTGTTTCGTGCTCCGGCTTCCTCCCCAGAACAAGCCCCATGCAACATTCATGCAGCCATCACAATGCGCTTGGCAGCATCACGTGGCAAACGCTTATCTCTATACGCACATGGCAACAAAACGTAACACCAATCATGCAGCCATTCCATTGCGATCTGCCACCAAAACTTCCAAAACACCCTATCACTACGCACACACGAACAACCACTAGCTGCAGAACACCAAGGGAGAACCGATTCGACGATGAAACAGCCCCAGCCGCACCCGCCGCACACACGAGGTACCTTTCATCGCTGGCCGCAGCCACTTCACACGGAAAACACACGGTTTCGGCTCCGGCTTCCTTCCAACACAACCCCCATGCAACATGCATGCAGCCATTACAATGTGTTTTGCAACATCATGTGGCTCACCCGCATCTCTCTACGCACATGGCAACAAAACGTGACACCAATCCTGCAGTTGCAGAACACCAAGGGAGAACCGATTCGACGATGAAACAGCCCCAGCCACACCCGCCGCACACACGAGGTAACTTTCATCGCTGGCCGCAGCCGCTTTACACGGAAAAAGACAAGGTTTCGTGCTCCGGCTTCCTTCCAACACAACCCCCATGCAACATGCATGCAGCCATTACAATGCGTTTTGCAGCACCGCCCTAAATGAATGTATTGTTATGCGATGTAAAATTTCACACCGCCCTTCATGAATGTATTGTAAAGTCTCATACCGCCCTTCATGAATGTATTGTTATGTGATGTAATGTCTCACACCGCCCTTCATGAATGTATTGTTATGTGATGTAAAGTCTCACGCCGCATTTCATGAATGTATTCTTATGTGATGTAAAATCTCACACCGCCCTGCATGAATGTATTCTTATGTGATGTAAAGTCTCGCACCGCCCTTCATGAATGTATTCTTATGTGATGTAAAGTCTCACACCACCCTTCATGCATGTAAAGTTTCACACCACCCTTCATTGAGTAAAAGTCATCCGTAACTCGGAAGATTCCTTCCCAACTTCCTTTGATTCTATATAATATCATATCGTGTACATGAAATCATACCACCCTTAATGCTTCCGGATTCTTCTTCCAAACGGCTGAGAAGCACTGCTTGACAGGACTCTTTGTTTATTCACAAGGATACCCTATGGGACTTTCCCTGCGGTACTTTGAACTTGCTATCGAATTGCATTGGCATTGACTCTGTTCACTACAACGTGCTGAATTCACTACTCGACCTACTACAATGTGGAAATGTGTGGACCATGGTGGCCTGCAAGACAATCCTCGACCCTAGAAACACGACGAGCCCAGCTCGGATTTGAAGAGGTGCTAACAAGAAGAGACAGGGAATTGAATATATCATGTCGCATCCCGGTGCAGAATCAGCGAATCGAAGTCAACTTGGACTAGAGCCTAACAGTGCCTAACAGTGAAACTTCGCATGTGTCTTGAAACTCTTTTTGTTTCTCTTGTGCTGCTCCACTTGGAAAAGTTGAGGCCATGCCGGGCCATGCCGTCAAAAGTTCGGTCGCCTCATTCTATGTCCTCATGGATCGGCTAGCTAGGCCCCCATACAACATCGGCAACCCGACCAGCTACTGCAGGAACGGGTCTGGCAAAAGTGACAACATGCGCCAACTCGTTCAATATGCACAGGTCGTGTCAGAAATTGTTTATCACTGAATTCACCTTGAGTCTTGACTGCCATATGAGTGTTGTTCCCGAGAGCGTCTGAGCGCAGGGTTCTTCCAATAGTGGGGGTCTGTATCTCATCTTCTCATCTTCACATCTTCTCATCTTCACATCTTCTCATCCTCACATCTTCTCATCTTCACATCTTC
>Ga0126342_10014945_pt1 | contig 13649 bp, 13 predicted proteins | sample Cyp1metagenome_FD_92528 | JGI IMG/M metagenome (GOLD analysis project Ga0126342, IMG submission 92528) | Coral microbial communities from Lord Howe Island, Old Settlement Bay, Australia - Cyphastrea 1 metagenome | ecosystem: Host-associated > Invertebrates > Cnidaria > Coral ...
GGGGTTGGGGTTGTGGATGGGGTTGGGGTTGGGGTTGGGGATGGGGATGGGGTTGGGGATGGGGTTGGGGTTGGGGTTGGGGATGTTGATGGATGTTGTGATTTTCACATGTTTGATGAATTCTTTGATGCTTGATGGACTTGGGGAAGATCGTTGTGATGATGTTTTGGTGAGCCTAGGAAGGCTGATGAATGCGGGGTATGGCTTGCTACTTGTTTGTGGGTTGACTATCACTTGACCATACGTGACCAATATTCCGGAGAGTTGATAGACGATTGATGGCTACAAGGCCCCAAAGACAAGCTAAATCGTGACAAGTCCCAAAAAGATGGAACCGTATTTCCAGGATGGTAATGGATGGTATAGATGATATTTTACCGGTTATTTCCAGGTGTCCATCTTTTCGATCTTTTTTGGTGTTGCTGGCTGACCACTACAAAGATTAAAAATTACCTGGGTATCCAAGAAAATGCTGGTGGATGGTTTATGGATCAAAGGTTTGATTTCTGGTGGACAATTGGACAACTAAAATTTATACCCTCCAGCGAATTAAGATAGATTTTATATGAATGTGGAAAACCCATGAAAACCCCTGGTTTCCCACAAACAATGAGAGCATACATATCGAATTGTGCTGATTTTTACAGTGGTGCAGTACTGGTAGGGTGAAATTACATAGACTATCCCTCTTCTGAGAGACGAATGACGAGGAATTGCAGGGCTCACTGATTTTGCTGTGAACTCACGGGCTTGCACCGTTTGACTGAAGTTACATATATACTAGCACTCTAGCAGATACAACAATCAATAATCCTTGACATACCCAGGTGGATATGCAAAAGTTCAACTTCTTTTGTCCTTTTGTTCGCCCAGGAGACCAGTTCCATGCTAGAAACCTTGAAGGCAGAGCGCATTCCTTGCAAACTTTCGGAGATGCAGATGGGTTCTGTGGTGGAAAACACCTGGAAGAAGCTGTCTGTGAAGGTCCTGCCGTCTTTGACAGCGCCTAGACCGGCAGACCGCGATCTGGGAGATGGTGGTCACGGTGCTGGATCTGTTGGGGTTGGAGATTGATATTTCCAAGGGGACGGTGACAGACGGTGACACGGAGTAATGGGGGATATCCAAAAAGAAAATGGTTCAGAAGGACGTGTGGTTGTGAATCGACTATTCAATGAGTTGATTATTGTTGATTTCAGTTGGCCGGATGGTCTCCCCAGTTTATTTCGTTACGGCGGTATGGTCACCATGTGTTCCCCATGGGCACTATGGTAATCTATGGTACCACCAAACGCCCACCTTTCTGAAACTCTGATTTTGCTGGCAGAATCCCCATGATGAGGGGAAAACATGTGTTTAGTTTAGTGGTTCTGGTCTTGGTGAAGCCATGTGAAACCCATGTCTTGACTCACCCAAAACCAGCAGAAAAAATAACCCCATGCGAAACAAATATCATAAGAAAAACATATCCCCATTGAGACAACGAAAACGCAATTCCAAAACTCAACAACAATTTCTTTGATTTTTTTTGATCTCGCCATCACGACATAAAATCTCCAAAAAGAATGCAAGAGATCAATGACAATCACTCCAAAAAGAACCAAACAACTCCAACAAAAACCCAAACATGTCCAACAAGAAGCCAAACAAACTCCAACAAGAATCAAAATTCATCTGTATTTCAACTATATGGCAGTGTGTCAAAACCTTGTACCCCTTCTGTTCACCTCAAAATAGCTGGGTTAAAATGGATGTGAATAACCCACTAAAATATGGTCTTTTCATAGGTCTTGACCCACAATAACTATGGATAATCACCATTTTTAATGGGTAAATCCACTATTGACCCATACCCACATGGCATAACCCGGGTGGATTCTATAGGTATTCACTATAAATGGCTATTGTTTTAATGGGTATTGACCCATACCCATATTTCAACCATCTTCACCGTCCCAGGTGATCCTGGGTCTCCCTGGCAGCGTCTGCGGCACCTTGGCGTCGGTCTTAGGGGAAGCGCCCCACACGGAGGCGGTGGATTGCAACGAGCTCCTGGACAAGGCCACCACGGCTTGGAGTTTCCATGGGGCTGACGCTACATGTGGGGAGTGATATATTGGGTATGGATCAATACCTATGAAAATAGCATTTTTAGGGGAATGAACATCCATTTTAACCCAGCTATTTTGGGGTTCACTAGGTACTATATATATATATATACACCCTCTGGTTATTTAACATAGCCATGGTATAGATGGCCCATTTATAGATGGTTTACCTATTAAAAATGGTGGATCTTTCCATGGCTATGTTAAATAACCAGATGGTATATATATATAACTGGGATATAGTGGGGGAAGATGAGAAGGTTTACAGTAGGTTTAAGCAACCTAACCGGGGACACATAGCTTATATGTATACGTATAATTACGTATATATATATATGTTTATACAATTTATGCGCATATAATTCTAACATATATAATATGATTACATATAGTAATTAGATAATTATATATATAATCATATAATATGATAACCAATATAATTGGGGCTATTCTGGGATGTTCTGTGGATATGGTCGGTATTTTGCATCCATTCAATGTCCTAGAATTTGTTTTGCTTAGGTGGTTTCGTTGCTTCAATGTGCAAGCATGTACCGTGGTTTTGCCAGAAAATTGGGGGGGGGGGGCGAAGTCTTGCCACCATCAATTGGCAGAGACACCTCCCATAGTTTCGTGATACCAGAGTTCCATCAGCAGCACTGCCATCTGGAAATCCATCAGCCTACCTTTCTGACGGCGATCATCCCACTCGCCTGTCGTAGAAGAGAAAACAACGAGTCAAACCACAAACCAGCCAGGAGCATGTAAACATCATTCTATGGTTTATAGGTTTCATATGTTGGTTGACTACATTCCCATGGGTGATTGATATTAAGATTAGTAGATAACCAAGATAAGTGGGAATGTAGCCATCAAACTTACAAGTTGAACAAAAGGGTACAGCAATTGTTAGTGCATTGATTGATGATTCCAACCCATCCTCGAAACTCATTGGCCACTCAGGAAGAACCCTCCCATTTTTGGATGTTGCAATTTTTGGCTTCAATCAACTCTTGATCGATCTCGTCGATCATCAACATATTTAGTGTATGCTAGAATGTGCACCCTCTAGTTGTGTAAAGATTGAAGTACATTCACTGACGTGTCAAATTCACGGGGTGTATATTATATATATATAGGTTATATACCCTCTGATAACTTGTGCCATAGCTATGGCACATCACCATTCTTGATAGGTCAATCATCGAACTAAATGGGCCGTGTTCATCCATTTTCCATCGCCAACTGGTCAATTTCCAGAACTCCTGAAGACTAAACTACTCAGAATCCCCAACCGTCACCACGTCACCAGGAGCTGGAACGACGTACTGAGATGGGCCTGGCCATGCACAACATGTTGGCGAAGGGTCAGGTGGTGCCGTTCTCCATGACTTTGGAGCTCCTCAAGGGAGTGGCCAACCTGACCTGTTCCGAGAAGTTGGTGATCCAGAATTGCCCTCAGCAGCTTGGAATGGAGCTGATGCTGATGGATGGTAAATCAATGGATATACAGAAAATATATGGATTAATGTTGATATATCATGATATATGATATATCTATAGGGTGCCACCCCATGTGCCAGCATGGTTTTATGGGAATGATCGAGGTTGGAACTGCCATGTTTATATATCCATTTTTGGGGCTATCTGGGTGTCCATATCTGGGTGTCCCCCATCTCTAAAACAACCCGCGAGCCCGCGAGCCAACTATGGAACTCCATTGGTCAGTCAAGCATTGCATCAAGGGAACATCCAGGATCCAGGTTCAATCACTGCCCTATCCCCACTGGCCTGGCTGGAATGGCGGTAACCGGGGTCAGCTGCAGGTATGTGGATCAGATTGAAATCATCGAGAACGAGTTCCGCATCGAGAAGGTGTATTACATCCACGGCAGCGAGCAGGCCGAGACCCTGTGGGCCGAAGAGTATGGCAAGAAGGGTGTCACTTGGACACGGCTGGCTGGAGAATCACCTTTTTTTTTAAACATGAAACGCAAGGAAAATGATCTACTTTCACCTTTTTTTGCGGAACATAGGATTTTTAACATTACCTATGTTTGTTTCCCGGAAAGTATTTGTTTCCAACATCAGACTGATGATTGTGAAGCCTTCTGTCCTTTGGAAGGGGACGGCAGTGGCAAAGGAGATGATGTTCCGGCATTCCTTGGTAGGTTCACCAGACCCTTGGGTTGTAAATGGCCGCTGCCCCTTCATAAATCTGGATAAATATAGGTAAGTGCTTCAGCTTACCTCAATGACTTACAATTTTTAACCACCTGCTATAGCATCTTAAATCATCTTATGTAGCATCCAGGAACATCAAAATCCATCAAGTATACCATATTATACCCATACTATCCATTACTATCCCTATAATATATATATAATATATATATAATATATGTATATATTATTATACGATATTATAAATAAATAAATAAATACATAAATAAATAAATAAATAACTAAATAAATAAATAAATATATATATATATAATATTATACCCAGTATACCCCAGGCCTACCAGTCACCGCCTTGGACCCAGGAAAGCGCAACAGCCTCGAAGAAGTTCAGCGACCTGCAGAGCCGCCTGCCACCCATCGTGGCGCATTTTGCGCGCCTGGGGAAGTTGGAGAAGTTTGAGGTCAACGAGACGCCCAGCAAGGAGATCAGTGATGATCGTTCCATGTGGGGGTTTCCATAAATGGGGGTACCCGAAATGGGGTACCCCTATTTCAGGAAACCTCCATGTGGGATACATAATATGTATAATACTGGGAAATCTAAGCTGGGAAACATTGTTTTGTGTGTTTTTTTTTTAAAAAACTGAGTTTTATAGCAGCTAAATGCTCTGCTAAACACAGCATTCACTTTCATGCTTTAATGGGCATCTGTCCGCCGGCCGTGCCTGCGTATCACCTGTGTGCTCCGGATTAGGTTGTGGAAGTTGCACGAACATCAGCCGTTAAAGAGGAAACCGGTTCGAAGGGTTGGGCCCCTCACTTTGCGACATTGTTCGGTCAGCATGCTGTCCCCTCAGCAACTATTGTGGTTTTCTTTGGTTGCTATGAGATGTTCCACCCTCAGCACTTGCTCGTTTTTTGCGCTCAAAAAATCTCAAAAATAGATAGGTAAGTCCGGATTCTCCTGGGACCTTCTTTGCGCGCAGCCGCAATGCTCTCTGTGTACTCGGCATTGTCAGGTGAGCTGCTGACGGTTGTGGATGATTTTGAAGGCAAAACTGCCAATGCCAAGGAAGTGAAAGAACTTCTTGTGGCTCAGATTGGCGCCAGATTTCAGCAGAGGTTTCTGTCGGAAGACGGGTCCGGCTGGTGGTCCGAACCCCCAAAGGTCCGGCTGGTGCTGGAGTGGTGCCCACCTGACATTGAAGACCGAATGCTGACAGATGATGACAGATGCATCCCGAGACAATGATGACAGATGGCATTGGAAAAGTTGCTTCAATGCCCTCGCAACCCCAATGTGATGCACACTGATGGCGGAACTCCGCTGCAGGCAGCTAGAGCCAGACATATGGCACCTATGCGCCTGTTGCTTGAGGCAGCTGCGGAGACGGATTTGCGCGACACAAGTCCTCAAGGGTCTACGCCATTGCTTTTAGCAGCTTCGGAAGGCCATGTGGACTGCGTTGATTTGTTGATTCAAGCTGGGGTTGATACGGACATGGCCACACTTGACTGTGGTATAGCCCCGTTGCACCGTGCATCTCTTCGGGGACATTTGGAAGTAGCTTGCTTGCTGATTGAAGGTGGAGCTGACATCAACAAAACTACAACTGACAGTGGGAGAACATCATTATACCTCGCGGCTCAAGAAGGAACCATGTCGAAATTGTGCGCTTGTTGATCAATACCAGGGCAAACAGCAACAAGGCCAGGAACGACAACGGAACCACACCCTTGTTCAAAGCAGCTGAGAAGGGCCATGTTGAGGTGGTTCGCTTGCTGATTAAGGCCGGTGCTGAGATCAACACGGCCACAACAGACGATTTTGAAGCAATACCCTTGTACATTGCAGCTCAAGGTGGCCATGACAAAGTTGCAAGCTTGCTGATTAAAGCTGGAACTCAAATCAATAGAGCTACCGCGAACTATGGAACAGCACCGTTGTTCATCGCAGCTCAGGGAGGCCACGTCCAAGTTGTCTGCTTGTTGATTAAGGCCGGGGCTGACATGAACAAATCAAGAACGGATGCCGCTGGAGAAACACCGTTATACGTCGCAGCTGAAAATGGCCATGCGGAAGTTGTGCGCTTGCTGATTGAGGCAAGGGTTAACATCCTTAAATCCAAATGGGCATGTTGCGGTAGCCCGACTGCTGCGGGAGGCTGGTGCTGGCAACAAAGCCGGCAGTCTCAATTTCCGTTCTTTTCACACTCTTGATGTTGACAGTGCCCTGAAACAGCAAAAGGGGACGAAAATGCAACTCGCGCCATTTTCAACACTTCCCATTTTATATTAATTACAGATCATGTTCACAAAAGTTGCACTGTCCCCCTGCAGGAATCGCCCAGTTGAAACGGAATGTTTGCATGTGTTGGGGGTAATTGTCTTGGTGAATCCAGAGGATCCACAAGGTTCCCATGTCCAGTTCTTACTTCCTTAATCAGTCTGCCCCATGTTTTCTGCGTCATTGGACGTGCACGAAGTGGATGGGGGCATGTGGACCCCGTAAACTTGTTGTAGGGGGGAGCTGTGGGCATGTCATGGTAGGGTTTGACCATGCCGTTTATCCTTTCTTAGCTGTTTGTCTCAAAGAGCGTTGAGCTCTCAGCTTCAAGTGCGTACCAGTGCTGGCTGGAAAAAGAAGCAAGCTGAGACAGCCAGTGGTAGCTGGTGGGTAAGACGGGGCCCCCAGGCGATAAGCCCTGTGTGGTGGCACAGGTTAGCTTGGGGGCCCGAAAGAGATGCCAAAGAAAAGCGACGAAGATGGGACTGGAATAAAACTGCTGGACGGCGCTTTTGTGTCCTCAGTGACGTTCCAGTCCATGTACTATGCGGAGGTGAGTCATTACTTGATCGAGATCTATGACGACAAGTACAAGCCGATGGGCCTGGCAGTGGTGGCTACCAGGGGAAGGTATTTACCAGATCAAGCTGGGGCTCTGATCAAACTCCGGTATCTGGGTACCAACAATGAACACTACCAGTGGTACATTGAAAACGAGGGCGAGCCTGGGGGTCTCCCAGCCCATGCTCTACACCACTTTTGTAAAGTTGATGTGAAGCAATGCAAAACCAAGGTCAAGGATGTGGAAGTGTTGCATGTCCGAAGGTGGACGCCTTTGGAACGACAAGAAGCTCACGACCTTCTGGTGAAATGGGGTTATCCTGGTCTAATGGCACCTTTGGAGACTCCAGCTCACCCCGGTGATGATGTTGACTGGGGAGGAGATGAAGATGACGATCATGAAGGTCATCCCACCACTACAGCAAAAGTGCGGCCAGACCTCCCCAGGCGGCGTCGCAATCGCCCTTCAAAAGAAGAAGAAGAAAAGGAGGAATCGCCACCTCGCAGGACTGAACTGAAGCCTGCAAAAGAGACGTCCCACCGCTTAGAAGTGGGTGAGAAGCGCAATGCGTTGGATGAGATGCTTGCCGGTGAGCCTGATGACAGGGCGCAGCAAGGCTTGGAGGACAAGCTCTCGAAGTTGAGGGAGAAGCTCCGGGGGCAGACCAGTGGACGGGCTGGTAGTAGCCGTAAGCCGGGGGGAATCTTGGCCAAGAGAGCCTCTGAAGCCACAGGATCGGGAAAGAAGAAGAGGAAGAAGAGATCATCCAATCAGGTTATTGCTGAGCTAAGCAAAGCGATCGAGAAGAAGAAAAGAAAGAGGAGCAGCGATTCAAGAGAATCCACAGGATCTTCCAGTGATGCGCTGGAGGACGATCAGGAGGACGGCCGTGGTGGCGGCTGGGAAGAAAGACGAAAGAAATACAAGAAGATTGCAGAGCAGTCTCCAGGAAAGCTGATGATGCAAGCGTTGGAGAGCATGCAAGAGCAGCTGGGCACAACCTTTGGCGAGCTGAAAGGGGAGGATGACAAACTGAGCCCGGTAGTGACGCGCTACTTGCTCACAGTCATCCTACCGGCAATTGGGCCGAAGAACATCCAGCAGCAGCCGATGCGTGAGATGCGCACCATCAGCCTGGCTATGGATATGCTGCTCAAAGGCAGGCCAGACTCCTGTGGCGACGTGTTGCTCCAACGGTTCAAGTCACTGTGCATGCAAGCCCGTGACAACAGTGACAAGTTTGGGCCACACCTGGAGTTGCTGCCGGAGGACTTGCTCTACGGCTATGGGGCCAATGTTGCCGAATCAGCCTTTGCGCGTGAGATGGCGCTCAAAGAGGCCAAGTCAGAAGATCTCCTCCGTCAAGCCCGGGGCTCAAAACAGGGTTAGGGACTCGGCGGGGGTGGGGGGCGCTTGGCCAGCCCCCCCCCTCAACGCCACCAAACCGATGCTTTGGCCAAAGCACAGGACAGGAGGTCGCCGTTGAAGAGGCAGCGCACAGGCACAGCAGCACCGCCCAGGGTGTCTTTCGAGGACGAGAGGGGCGGAGACTTGGAGAAGGAGATTCCAAGAGTGGCTCCAAAGACAGAGAAGCCCAGGACAGCAGAGAAAGACGAGAAGGGGCCGATTGCGCAGGCTCGGTCCCAGATCCCCAGACGAGAGGGAGAGACAAGGGCGCAGTGGAAGAACCGGATCTTCGAGCACCTGCGCAAGAGCGGAAAGAAGTAGCAGGGACCAGCCTGCAGGTAGGAGGAGTGATGGCTCCGCCTTGCAGATTTCCGAGTGATGGCTCGGGAAGTTTCTTTTGTGAAGGCCTTGGATGTACAGTTGAGGCCTCTGAGATTTTTAGCCAGTTGTGGGAGCTGATGTCCTTTTCATGTTCCTCAATGCAAGTTTTCCGTGAAAGAATTCGTTTGATGTACGGGGATTTCACCACTCTGAATGTTTTACAGCTAGGGATCGGAATGATGCAGCTCCTGCTTTCAATGCCGAGAGAGGCACCAGCAGACATGCGCAAAAAGACCACGCCAACCCAGCGACAGAGGGACCTGTTACCACTCCCCCTGTCGTCAGTAGGAGCGGCCTTGAAGGTGATCAGGTTGTTGAGACGATCCCCAAACGGTTTTCTTATTTTTGAAGTTGAACCTTTTCGGAAGCTGCCCAAACAACAAAGAAGGACCCTATTGTCGAAAGCATGTTCTCAAGTGTGGCGGTTCAATTGCACCACTGTTTTAAATGGACAGTTCCTCAACTGGAAGGGGCCCTTGTTTTACAGTTGGGAAACGCATAATCCCGCTCAAAGAGAGGCAAGGGATAACATTGAAAGGTGTTGCAACTACTTCTCCAATGATCCCCTTAAGGAACTAGGGCCAGTGGATTTCAAAGAGCTGGTGAAACAGAAGGGAATTGATTATTCAGGGGAAGAGGTATCCCACGCACTCCCCCTGCGCCTAGGTGAACTACTTCCTGGCCTGCCTGAGCGAGAAGTTGCAGGTACCCTGAATGCAGCAGAGGTTGCGGACGAGGAGGTCAGGGAGTGGTTGGAGGATCCTCGGCAGTGTTTGCTGCCTGAAGAAAAATGGCCTTCGCCGTTGCCCACAGCATCTATGAACGTAAAGAAGGAGGAGTGGCCGACCATAGCGGCAACATTGGTGGAAAGGAATATTCTCACGCCAATACCCTTCAGCGAGATAGCCTGCGCTGGTGGTGTGCCGGTGCTGAATGGTTTGTTTGCCGTTGTCAAGAAAGGCAAGCCAGCAGCAGGTGAGGCTCGGGTGACACGGCTGATCATGAACCTTACACCTTCAAACGCTTTGCAAAAGCTGATGCAGGCGGACTTGGACACGTTAGCGGCTGCCAGCCACTGGGCGGGATGCCAATTGCCTGCAGGCTCTGCCTTGTTGTGGTCAGGTGATGACCAGAAAGGGGCCTTCTATGCCTGGGCCTTACCCAGCAAGTGGCGTAGTTACATGGCTTTCAAGTGGCCAGTGCCGGGCTGGTGCGTGGGTCGTCCAATGGAGTCAGAAGTGTGGCTGGCGTCGAAAGTCATCCCTATGGGGTGGATAAACTCAGTGTCGCTTTTCCAACACCTCCACCGCAGGATTGGGTTACAACAACCACCTCTTGGTGCTGGCCAAGATCACCGGAAGGAGATGAGGAGGGATCGACCCGTCCCAAAAAGTGCAACTGAAGTAGGAGGTGGTTGGGTTTCTTTTTATTTGGATGATTTTGACTGCCCTGAAATTGTCCCCAAAAGCATGGCGGAACAGTTAAAAGGAACCATGTCGCCAACCCATGCAAGACAACGTGAAGCCTATAAGCGCGTAGGTGTTGCAATCTCGAGTGACAAAGCGCATACTCGTGAGCTGCGAGTGGAGCGCATGGGGGCTGAGGTGGATGGGCAAGATGGATGGTTAGGAACCCCGTTGACAAAGAAGCTGGAATGTGGTTACTTTGTATTGTGGGCTTTGCAGCAAGAGAGTTGTCGACAGAAAGTCCTGTTGATGATTTTGGGACGGCTAGTTCGAGCTTTTGAATTTCGTCGTCCTCTGATGTCCCTGTTGAATACTTCATGGCCAAAGACTAAAGCAATGGTTTGCCGTCCCCTGAAGATGTGCGCAATCAAGGAGCTGCTATGGAGTGTGAGCATCCTCCCAATGGCAGTGGTCAACCTTCGTGCGCCAGTGAGTGGGCTGGTGACAGTGTCAGATGCATCGGAAAAGGGAGGTGGACTTTGTGGAAGTGCGGGCCTGACTGAAGAAGGACGTGAAGTGTTACAAAGGATGACAACAAGGGACCAAGACCGAGAACAGGTGTCCTTTGTGCCAGCAGGTGCAACGGGAATTGAGTTGCGCAAGAAAGGGCCAAGGGTGCTGGTTATTTCCCTGTTTGATGGGGTGGGGGCGATGGTGGTAGCCCTCTCGAGATTGGAATGCCAAATCGTGGGTTATGCATCTTGTGAAGTTGATCGCACTTGCAAGCGGCTTACTCGCACCAGATGGCCCGGAGTCATCGAACTCGGTGATATAACCAAGGTAGAGGCCAAGACCATTCAGCTGCTGGCGGACTCAGTGGGATACAAGTTGGACCTGGTGTTGATTGGCGCAGGTTCACCTTGTCAAGACTTGTCGTCTCTCAATGCGCAAAGGACAGGTTTGGCAGGGGAGAAATCAAAGCTATTCTTCGAAGTCCCCCGGGTGGTGGCCCTGGTAAAGCAGACTTTCAAGGTTCCAGTGGAAAGCTTCGTTGAAAATGTCGCGTCCATGTCAGAAGATAGCACGAAGGAATTTTCCAGAGTTCTAGGTGTCACAGCCATCTTACTGGATGCAAAGCATTTTTGCGACTGCCGCAGACCTCGTTTTTACTGGCCGAGTTGGGACATCGTTCCACAGGGTGAAGAAGAGATTAAGCTGAAAAACGCATGGCTGGAATGGACGTTCCCTGCAGTGACGAGGTCCCCCAGTGAATGGCTGGAAGAGGGATGTAGCTGGACACCGAGTCAGAAAACATGGTTTCCAACCTTTACCAGGCCTCAAAGACGCAATGTGCCGCCTTACAAACCAGCAGGATTAGAATATGCGTCGGCAGAAGCCATTGACAGATGGCACCAAGATTCTTACTTTGTCCAGGTCTACAACTATGAGAATGATCACATGATCACCACCCCCGATGGGACTTTGCGTTTGCCAACTTTAAGGGAAAAAGAACTGATCATGGGTTTTGACAAAGGATACATCTCCAAGAGCTTTGGTGACAAGACCTGCAGCCGCGAGCAAGAGTTGCTGGGGGGCCAGATGATTGGAAACACCTTCAATGTCTATGCAGTGATGATGCTGCTGCATGAGTGCCTTCGAAAGTATGGAGGTCAAGAAGTCCGGGACCCGAAGCAACTAGTCAGCATTCAAGGTTCTTCGCCAGATGGCTGGGTCAAATACCCCCGATTTGTCAGTAAAACCCACGAAACAACTGACGTCAAAGACCTGGTCAAGTTCTTCTTACTTCAAGGCGAAAAAGGTGGATGTGATGTTCGGCTAGACCTAAACGTGCCCTTTAGGATTAAAGCATGGCCACGATCAGGCATTAGGTCACGGTTATTCCATTGGTCTATTGTTCATGGATACTCCTGGCAAGAAAAGGCCCATATAAACGGTTTGGAACTGCAAGCTGTGATAAACAGTATAAAATGGAGGCTTAGAAAAGCTAGTCGGGCAGGCCATAGGGTACTACATTTAGTAGACTCTCAAGTGGTCGCTGCAATCCTCGCAAAGGGGAGAAGTAGCAGTTTTCGGCTCCAGCTGGGGGTTAGTAAGTATGCTGCGCTGGTGGTGGCCAGTGGCACGGTGGTGGCCGTAGCTTACGTTGACACCCGGGAAAATCCCGCGGATATTCCGAGCCGATGGGCCGAAGACAAAGCCAAACGGAGAAAGCTACAAGGAAAGCAAAGCGAGCCAAGTACACTTTGAAAGGGCAGATGGTGTCTAGTGGTATGCTAGACAGATACCTAAAGGGAGTTGAAGCTTTCCTTGACTTTGCCCAGGACTTTGACTACGTGGTTCAACATTGGGAAGACCTGGATGAAGTGGTTTCAGCGTGGCTGGAACATATCTTCCATGACGGCGAACACAAGTCACTGGCCAGTGATGCGCTGGCAGGGATTCAATTCTATTTGCCTCAAGCCATGGGACGCTTGAAACATTCATGGAAGTTAGCCAAGGTTTGGCAAAAGCTGGAACCACCACGAAGGGTACTGCCTTTGAGTCCTCTCATGGTGCGTGCCATGGCGGGAGCCGCGTGGTCACTGGGATTCATTGCTGAAGCCAGCGCTATGCTGGTAGGCTTCGATGCAATGCTGCGAAGTGGAGAGCTCTATAACCTCAAAATAAAACATGTGAAGTTTTACCGTAATCGTGCCGTCGTTACCTTGGAGCAAACCAAGACAGGAAAACGAACAAACACGGCTGAGATGGTTGTGCTCGAAAGCCAGCTCGCAGTGAAGGCGCTGCGATGTGCATGTGCAAACAGACCAAAGAATGAATTGTTGCTTTCCCGTGGTGCGCGGGTCTTTCGCTCCCTCTTCAACGCGCTGATTGACCTATTTGAAATTGATGGGTTGGTAACAGTGTATTCGTTGCGAAGAGGAGGAGCAAGTTGGGATTTCTTGCAACACCAAGCTATGGAGCGCACGTTGTTGCGGGGCAGGTGGCAATCCACTTCCTCTGCAAGAATTTATTTGCAGGACGCAACAGCTATGGTGACGCACTTAAAGCTGACAGCAGAACAGCAGCAATTAGCAGTAGCTGCCTCTCTATTGCTGCAGAAGAGCTTGACGGCTATGCCAGGACGGTGACGTGAAAGGCTGAGAGGCGGCTCCTTCCTTTAGCAGAAAAACTGCTAAAGAAGGGATAGGAATTTTTGATGGAGTGCTTTCCCCCGTGTTGGCAGGGGGCCCCCTGTGTTGGCAGGGTGGTTAGCCTGTCAACTAGCCTTTCAGTTTACCTGATGAAACTCATCA
>Ga0126342_10014946_pt1 | contig 13647 bp, 12 predicted proteins | sample Cyp1metagenome_FD_92528 | JGI IMG/M metagenome (GOLD analysis project Ga0126342, IMG submission 92528) | Coral microbial communities from Lord Howe Island, Old Settlement Bay, Australia - Cyphastrea 1 metagenome | ecosystem: Host-associated > Invertebrates > Cnidaria > Coral ...
TAACATGAACGTTAACATCCCCACCCCACCCCAACCCAGTGACGTTACATCAGTTCTTCAAGCCTCAATTTCAAGAGCCACTTGCCTCCAATCAGCAAAAATGGCAAAAACGCAGGGGTCGTTAATGGCGCCGTAGGCAAAAACAACATTTGCAGCATTTTCACCACGATCTACCATAATATTTTTCCGCATTGTCTCATCATTGTCTCATCATTGTCTCATCATTTTCTCATCATTTTCTCCATCCGTTCTCACTTGAAACATCAAACTTGTCAGAGAACACATCTTAAAGAACTGACAAGAACACATCTTAACGAATTTAACGAAAGTTTTAACGAGAATCTCTGACGGCAGGCCGTGGAGCAGACCGAGCTGCGATTGCTGGAAGCCGAGACGGAGGCCCTGCGCGGCAAGTTGCCGCTGCGCTGCGAGGCCTTGGAGGAAGCCCGGCGCAACGGAGAGGCGCCGGCGCCGGCGCCGGGAGGGAATTCTTGGGTCTTGGCTGGTCTTGGGAGTCTTCCCGGAAGTTACTTGGCAAAACGAATGGATTTCTCATGATTTCTCCCAAGTCAGTTTCCATGGCTTTTTGGTGGTTTGATATGGTTTGATATGGTTTGATATGGTTAAATCGTGTTTGAACAGGTGATGTCTGTGAAGGAAATATGGGGAACCGTGCTTGTAGATCTTGTCCATGTTGAAGAGTCTTCCCACATTACTGGATCATGTCGTTCCGTGTCTAGAAGGCCATGTAAAGTCGCAGCTACAATAAACGACAGGAGCTGCGGGAAGAGGTTGCATCGTGGCAAGCAAAGTTGGAACCAATTCGCCGGGAGCTGCAGATGAAGGCCTACTACGGGAGTAGCTGTGGCACTTATGTGGCAGCATTGATAGGTGATCAGAGATTCAATCATCAGTAGGTCTCGGGTGCGTTTTCTTAACCTCTGAGATTCAGACTGAAAGGAGTGAACTAACTTTGTTTCTTTGTCTTCAACTCAAAGCCTTGAGGAGGCGGATCTCGACGAGCGGTGTACCTCTGTGGCACGGCGCAAGGAGGAGTTGGAACTGCGCGAGCAGCGCCACTGGGTGAAGACGAACTCAGTCAGAAAACGTACTCGGTGAATCTCCGTGACCGGTTCAGTTAACTGGGTCCAGGAGTCCAGCCAGTGGGTTGAACATTTGCAGATGTTTTAAGAAATTCGACGATTTCTTTTGAAACGGATCTGCAATATGTGCACATATGTCCTTTGACTTCGATATGTCTCTGACTACATTCCTGCAGGTTTGTGATATGTTTTTTCTTAAACTTAAATAAACGTAACTTAACTAACTTAACTATACATAGTCTATACTTAACCTATTGTTTTAAGCAAATTTCTGCAGGTCATTGGGCCAAGTTGAGGCCTCGCCCAGCGGCGTGTGGAGCTCGAAGAGGCTGCGGAGCGGGCGCCCTTGGCGGCACGGCAGCGAAAGGCTGAGTTGCAGAACCAGCTGGAGACCCGGTGGGCCACGGTGGGCCACGATGGGCCACGATGGGCCATGGCCATGGTGTGGTCATGAAACATGTTACAAGTCTGGTGGTATCAGTGGGTATAGAGTGGTATAGTCTCGACGTTCATTTTGAAGAAAACATTTTTTGATCAGACTAGTCATGATTAAAGCATATTAAAGCTGGGAAGGAACATTTTTTCCTAGCTGGGGTTTCGTCAGGAGATAGTAGTGAGCTTCCGTACCACCCTACAGCATGCCTCTATGATGCATCATGGCGGGTCGTGGAGTTCACAACAGCCAAGCAGCAAGGCTCCAATGGACGCACGCTTTTGGGATCCTGTTTTGTTAGGTGATTTGCCAGGTGCGCCACGTCTGGAAAGTCCGAGTTCGTCCCATCGTCGAAAGACATGTGGAGCCCTAGGGCCGAGCCTTATGAGCCTTGACCTGGATCACCACTGATTTACTCATCCCACTCTCACATCTTCTCACATCTTCTCGCATCTTCTCACATCTTCTCACATCTTCTCACATCTTCTCACATCTCACATCTCTCACCAGGAGGAGTTGTGCGAGGAGGTCGATCAACGGCAGCAGATGCTCCAGGACCCTCGGCGACTCGGGGTTTCAGAAACCATCATTTTTGAAAGCAATCAAACACTGCCCTTCAAGGCAATCAATGGGATAAACAGCCCAAGAACCAGCGGTGCTGTTTAATGGAGAAAACGGCAACTCCTCCTGTCTTGGCGTGGTATTGGTGCATAGCAACGCGAATGTGATCCAACTCAGCCATATTCCGTTTTAAGGATTTTAACGCTTGGACATGCTGATGAAAAAGCCGTAACTTTGGACTTTTCCTGTGCAAGATGCTGTGCCACCAGACCCCAGACCGCTGTCCTCAGGACATCCGTTGCAAGAAGACTGAGAGGATCAGGTTCCTGGGCATTGGCGCCAGGGTATCCACCTTGATTCACTGGAATCAAATCGAAAATCAAATCGAATCAATGGAAGGTTTGTGGAGCTGCATGGAATATCTTTGCCCAGCAAATCTTTGCAGAGGAAAAGACAGATTTGGAGCATCGGATTTGCGTCATGCTTGCCCACATCGAAACGCACTCTTCACATTGGGTCGTGATTTTGTGCCATGCAGCCCTTGCCAACATGTAGTCCAGTATGTTCATCCTTCTGAGCCCAACAACACAACGATGAGAGTTTATCTGACGAGGATGTTCTACAACTACGATATCGATTTTTGATACTTGATATATCTTGATATCGCTTTTTCATATCGCTTTGATTCCATCATGTTTAAGTTTCTTCGACAGTTTCCCGCTGTGTTTCGAATGGTTGTAGGGATTGTAGGGATTGTAGGGCACGCCGGCACGGCCTTCACCTTCTTTTGCTGCAGCATCCGGCAGCACCTGTGCAGTACGCTACGAGACGACCTGGCAGCTGCGGAACTGTCGGAGTCCGCGTGGCGCGAGCGTCTGGGTACCACAGAGATGCCGTGTGACCCATGTGACCCACTGAGAAACTTGGAAACACAAAAACACAGACAAGGAAACTTAAGGAAACTATATGCTCAGAACTGCTCAGAATTGCTCAGAATTGCTCAGAATTGCTCAGAATTGCTCAGAATTTAAAGTCATATTCCTTTGGAGAGACAGATGTTGTGATGTCACGATGTGTCAGATCTTGATGATTGCCTGGTACTTGTTTCTAAGATGATCGTATCGTGTTGCTTCGTGTCCTCTGGCGTCCGCTCCAAGGCTGCACGTCTCTGGAAACGAGAAAGAAGCAGCTGCTCGAGCAGGCGAGTGCTGGAAGAGTCATGGGTTTGTCATGGTTTGTCAAAGTTTTCAGCGAGTGCAATGAACACTTGATGATCATGGAAAGCTGAGATCATCTGAGATCTCTCCAAACATTGAGGATTGAGACATATTCAAACTGGGTCAACTTTGGTCAAGAAGAACTTTGATATTTTTCTCCCGTTTTGGTTTCACCCGGTTTCAGCTGTCTTTTCAGTGCTTCTTGCATGCGCGGTGCGATGGAACTATGGAGCCCTCCATTTCACAGCACAAAGAGTTTGTTGAGTCTGAGGTTGCATTGGTAACAGTGTCCAAAGGAAGGCATATTTTTGCTAGCAAGATCATTTTTTTGACATGTTTTTTTTTTTCTGTGTTTTTCCATTTGTCCCTGCAGATACAACTAGAGGAAAGCCAAGTTCAGGAAAAGGACCGCAGCAGACCGGGGAGAAGCTTTTGGCTTTTGACACTTTTGACACTGCAGGTAGCGGATGCTCACAGAGGTATGATTGGTTGAGAGGGGGGGTTTCTTGTCTGTAAGCATCCTGTGGCAGCACAGATTGACGCTCAGATATATTCTGAAGCTGTAGTGCATGCCTATGGGAGATCACAAAACAAAGACCACCCAGGACTTTGATGAGCTTCAGTTAAGTTGCAACAGTTATTCTTCTTAAAATCATAAAATTGCCATAAAGCGTCTAATTCCCCGTTCCCCTCTTGGACTAGCACATATGGCCACGTGCCCTCTCTTGCTACAGGAGAGCGGCCAGTGAAGCCAAATGCAATGCGCGCACAAAGGGGCGCAAGTTGTGACGCAATAAGCAAAGATGAACAAAATTGGACAGCCGGAGCATGCTGGAACTATATGCAGGTTTGGCAAAAGCAGTGGGAGGACCATGCAAAGGTAGAAAAAAAATCGTTGACACAGCTTCAGCAAGAAGATATCAATTCCAAAACTTTGAAATATTCCTTGCTGTACCCAGAAAGGGCATCAAACTGTCCCCAAGAACCCTGGAGCAGAACTCCTTAGGAAATGCTCAAGGAACTACAGAAAAGAATATGTGGATTCTGGCATCACTCCAACTTCAAGCTTCAATTTGTTGGAAGTCTGGGGCTCTAAAAGCAACGCCCCATTAACTGGCTTCGCTGCAGGAGCTTGGGCGCTGTCGCAAGTGCAAAAAGCAATTCGCAGTGCCTGAGTGACCTGGCCGCACTGTGCGGAGTGCGGTACCTCTTGGAACTCGTGGCACGTGCGGCGTGAACCTTTTTGGTTTCGTTGGGGCTTTTCACTGGAGGACGCTTTTGCAGGGCTTTCTGTCAATATGATGGGTGGCGTAATCATCAAGGATGGCATTTGGCTTCATGGCCGTGAACGGAATAGGCACCTGGACAGGTTTGAAGGCCAAGAAGGTTGTAAAGGCCAAGAAGGAAAGGCCATGGACAGTGTTCTCTTCAATCGTCAGAGTCTTTTGCCCAGGTACGTTTGCAACAGCGCCGCCCGTCTGGCACTCTGTTCTGTGGCTGGGAACTTTGGTGAACATGTCATTCTTGGGGGTTTCCATTTCTTGAGGCGGTACTAAAAGCGGCAATGGTTCCGCTCCCGGACGCCGTGTGCGGACGTTTGAGGCGACGCCTAAAGGACTTGTGGCAAATGCCGTCGTTTTTGTGTTCGCTGGCCAGGCTTCCACACAGACTGATGCCACCTATCAAGAGATGGGCACACAAACCGAGGCGGAGTTCCAAGAGGCTCCAGCAGTGAAATTCTGTTGAACTCCTTCAGGATGGTCTTCCTTACTCTGAAGTGCTTTGAACACATATGAGTCATATGGCGCTTGGATTTTGTGGCAAGCAGAACATAGGACCTAGGATGCATAGGAATCCCGTACGGGGAAAATACATGACACCCCTTTAAGCTCTGGACGCGGCTGGTGGCACAGGCTGAGATCCAGGTGCACAGCGCGGGGACACTGGGCGCACTGGGCACACTGGGCACACTGATGTAAAATCTTGTGTTGGAATCCTCATTTCTCTGGACTCTACAGGTGTACAGTTACACAAATCATACCACACACCCACTATTTCATGTTTGAGGAAAGGACAAACGTCTTTGTCCTTGATCGTGTGAACTGAATGAGCTGCTCTCAGCTTGAGTAAGAACAAGTCCCGCTTTCCTGCCGTCATGGCCGTTGGAAAGATCATCCTTGACTGGAAGCAGCATGTAGCCGTGTAGCCTCAACCATGCAAGTATCTTGGCTTCACAGGTTGATGAGACTGATGCCCTGCAACACTTCAAACAGACAAATGCGCCAGATTCAGAATCCATTTTGTTTTGGCAGTCCAAGCGTTAAATCTCACACCAAGTGTGAAAACTGCAGCGTTCAACACCTACAAGAAGTTCAAGAGTGAAGCATCTGCCAGAGACCACTCCGACCACTGCGTGCTATTGACCATTGAACTGATTTGATCTCGCACCTCACCAGCTGTCACGCAAAGTCGGAGATGGCAAGGCCCACCTCAGGTTCGGTGAGCCCAGAGACGGTACGAGGTTCTTGGAAGACTCCCTTAGCCTTAGCTGATTGCAAAAAATGCCACGGGCTATTTCGGGCTTCAAATATTTCAAATCAGGAAAGAGACAGCAAAATCATACCACAGCGACGGCGCATGGCATGGGATCTAAACGCCACAGGAGGTAGATGAACAATGGGAATGTAGATGAACCCTATGAATTCCTATGAACACAATTTAATTCGCCGTTGGCCTTTGACATTTTTTGACCCAGACACAATTCCCAACTCCGGCTGGATCAAACTAAGGTTCAGCCGCTAGAGCAACCTCACCAATGGCGACTCCAGCAGGCACGGTGTGTCAACAAATCCATAGCAAAACTGCCCGGTCCAAAATGCTTCTGGGGGGGGAACAGAATTTGACCTGCCTAGTCTTTGACATCATGAATTCTGTAGAGCTATGGCAGCTATGGACAGAAGTGTGTGAAACTAATCAAAACAAGCTCTGACTTCGATCAGGGAGGCGTCCTATTGCAGGGGGTTTTCCCGGGCAGTGTCCATCATCCTGCGGTGCAGTTTCCCGAAGTCGCAAAGCGGGCGACGGTGCGGGAACACAGTGAGGGTGCCACGCACCAAAGACCTGGGTGCTGATGCTGGAAATTAGGCACTGAAAAAAATCATAAAAAATCATAGCTAATTTCCAGATCATAGCTCTGCAACACCAGAATTTGATGGTCACATGAGCAGAATCTCGATACGCTGCCTGAGACATTGTTTTCAAGAAGCGTATCGTGGATTGAATACATTTTCATCATTTTCCACTGTCGAAAATCCTTCACGCATTTACATCTCAATTGAAGTGTGGGCCAAGAGGCACATCGCAGCCCAGCAGTGCATGGCATGATGCCCGGGAGCACAGTGTGGTGGAATGATTCAGTGGGATGATCCAGCGGCTGGATGAAACTCAACAAAAAGGAATCTGGGAACCTTGGGACATGACAAAAAGCAGCACTCATTCCACATGACACTGATCTGGTCTACCTCTCTGGATGACGGTCATAATGAGTCATAATGAGTCATTATCACTGGATCTCCATTGTCAGGTGCTTGAACTCTGCAAGAAGGGCTTCGCGAACAAGCTGGACTGGATCTGTAAGATGATTTGCATTTTGAAGAATTTTTATGAAATTTGGATCAATTTGTACCTTTTTACACCTTTTTATACCTTTCAGATCGTTTGAATCTTTTGAAACTGATGGAATGTCCGCAGGAGGGCCTCTGTGACGTCCTTGTGACCGTAGTGCGCAACGAGATGCGCCAGGCCCAGCATTTGCAAGGGGTCAAATGAAATGCCCAACGCACAAGCTCAACAGGCTTCACATATCATATATAGAATTACGTGTATATATATATATATAAATTGAATATATTATATTATATTGTATTGTATTATATTATATTATATTATATTATAAAATATATATATATATATATATATGCATGCATTGTATCATATATACTTTGAGTTTCACCACATTGAAATAAGTTTAAACTGTTTAAATGGCATGATAAGCATCCATGATGACCTGTAGATCATCAGGATACATATGCTCTGGCCAGGGTGCAGAGAAGTGGAGGGGCGAAGTCATGGACCAGATGAGTCAACGAGAACACCAGCTGGACAAGTCGTTGCTCGTCAGTTTCGAATTGCCAGAATCCTTCGATCTGCATCAATCTGCATCAAGAGTCAAGAGTCGAGATTGGGAATGGGTTGAAAATAGTTGAAGATTGTTGAGGGATTAAGAAGATAAAACACGTTGAATTACAGACTTGTGGAGTCCGCCACTTGGAAGTCTTCGCAATGATGCTTCCTGAGTGACTTTTGTGAAGATCCCAAAAGAGATGCAGGATTCTCGACACGAGAGTCCAACATAACCCAAAACCTGAAACCATTTGCCATTGTTGACTTTCAACATCTTTAAACATGTAAAACACGGTTTATTTCCAGGGTCAGCATATCACCACCGACAGGCTCCTGTCGCTGCGAGAGAAGTTGGATCACATGGAGTTGAAGATCATGGCCACTCTGCCGCAAGGATGGGAAGGATGGGAAGGACGGGAAGGGCGGGAAGGATGGGAAAAGGACGGGAATGTGAGGAAACTCATAGCATCTCATAGCTGTAAGGATCTCATCCACAAACTGGAAGTCCCTTCCACTCCCGTTTTGACTGGCTCTTGGCAAGTTTTCGGCTTTTTTTTGCAGACCTGGTGGTAAAAATGATTGTCAGAATGTTGTGATGGTCATAGCCATAGCTTGGACGACAGTCATTCGGATTTCCGTACAGGAACATACCAACAAAAAACTCATTTGACGTACCAACAGAGGTGCAGGGAATATCTCGGAACTTCGGGGATTGCCTCTGTTGGGTTCCATTTAGGGTTCCCCACTCAGGATCCAGACCGTGTGGATTCGCCCTTCCTGGGAGGCCCTTTGCCTCCCACCTCCCCCGGCACACCCGTGGTGACAGAACTGCCCCTGCCGGGGAGCCCTACGCATGCGCCGCCTCTCCCGACGACACCTTCACAAACGCTGCGGACTGGCTCGGCACAGCGGATGCAAGTGGATGAGCTGATGCCAGTCATTGAGCACCTTCGAAAAAGCGATTCTTGGCGATATTAGTTGGGTTACAACCTTTTTTTTATTGCTTTTGATTTTGTTTTGGGTGTGCCTTCAAGACATTGCTCTTTGAGTGCTGTGCAAGCATGGAGCGACATTGTTTTCTTTGCTCTTCAGTTTTCACAGACACTTCCCCTCAGAGTTTCAACTCTCAGGACACACTGCATCAGGTTGGGACTGCAGGGTTCTGACATTTGTCACCATCACAGCAGTTCACATTGCCTTTGTGAACGAACAGAGTGATTTCTGGGGCTCAGAAACATACCCTAATATACTCTATAGTAGAAACTCTCATGAGCTGGCGGATTTTCGTGTCGCGGGTTTGGTGAAGTGCTAGCCAGCTGAGCAACACAACGTCTCTTCACCCCATCGGATTAGACTTGGAGTCATGGTCACAAGACAAAGGACATGGTCGGACATGGTGGCTCTTGATGCTCTTGCATCCTTGCGTTTGCAGTCTTAATCGAGTGCAGTTTCACACAGCTGTAGCCCTTACAGTTCGTTGTTGGAACAACTTGTATTCTTACCGCTACTGCGGGAGGCGGCATCTGCTCAACTGGAAGAGCATCTGGAGACATTGCCAAATGTGGGGCCAGTTCGCATTTGATGTGCCAGCTTGAACGGAAGAAAGCTTCATTCGTCAGGTAGGAAGAGGTACTGTATGATATGAAAACCATCTACTGTATACATATATATATATATAAATGCATCAAACACATCCAAGCTTTTCCAAAGTTGGAGAGGGCTCTTAAACTGTCACCCTCCGGGCGGTAGCTCCTTCAGCTAAGATGACATCATATAGGTTCGAATCGAATTGTCCTCATGCAAGACTCCCAGATTCATTTATTGGCATGAGAGCAAATCAAACAAACTCAAGTTGGATCCAACATTTCTTTGCAGACTTCCATGCATTGGAGATTATTTGAGCTGTGGCTTCCAGCTACAGAAATGCCTTTGCCAATTGAATCAAAATGAATCAAGCAAAAATCAATGAATCATGATGGACGATGGAGACATATGGAGACCTTTGCCAGTCATTCACACTTTCAGAGACTTCTAAGAGGACAACCGTTTTGAAGCGTCTCGAGGAGCGGGTGCGAGAGCGCTGCGAAGCGCTGGGCCGGGTCTCCACAGCGGTGCTGAATGGTGTGCAACGTTTGGAACAACAGGCCAGGGACAGAGACAGCGCGTTGGCTCTTCTTTTTTCAAACAAAAACTGCAAGATACTGCAAGTAAAAATCATCAACCTAAAATGCGGGAATCCAAACTATTCCAAACTGGAATAATTTCTGCGTCTACATGGATGATTTGCATCAAGATGAGGGTTTATGTGGCCATGAATTAGTGAATTTGTCTTTGTCTCAGCGACGATTGTCCTGCACAGGTGCAACAACTGGAACACAAGTCCCAGGTGGCCTGAGTGCCCAGCTGTGAGACGTCATGGGCTGGACGAACGCTGGGAACTCTCGTTCCAACATGTTCCACCCAGACGAAGAGATAGGACCAGAATGGACCAGTTTTTTGGGAAATGAAGAGATTTCGCAAGGCCTGACTCTGAGGGAACAGAATTTCACCACCCGGCCCAGGCCGAAGCGAAGATGAGCAATGCCGGGGCCTCAACAGCTTTAAACAGCTTTAACTCCATGGGCCACGTGGTGGTAACGTGGTACAGAAGACTTTAATATACTTTAACACACTTTAATCGTTAACAGAAAACATGTAGTTTCTTCGACAGAAAAACATGTAATTTTACTGATTCACTTGATGTTTTGGGACAATGCCCAGCATCTGTTCCGAGGTTTTGGGACAACAACAATCGCTGAACGCAGTCTCTTCCCAAGTCGCGAAGGAACTTCAGTCTTTGCAACAAAAGGACGGCCGCGATGTGGTAGATTGTGCCGGTGTTTGTTATTTTCAGACAGAGCAAACAAATTCAGTCATCATGCACCAACACATCGTTTAGCGAATTCTTGCCTTACTCTGGACTGAGAGATAATGTGTATGTTGACGTGGGAGGTGCCAGAATCACGCATGCTGAAAAAACATGAACAAATCATGAAAGATATGAAAGACAAAACATGTAGTGAACTTGCAAGCGGCGGACCCCATCTCTGTTCCACATGTTTTTAGTTGAGGATGTTGAGTCAAGACAACATTTTTCCGATGCTTTCCTTTCAGTCTTTGACCACATTTCAGGACGCCTTGGCCTTTTCCGATCTCCAGGGGCGGCTGCAAAGCCATGTTTCTTGACAATGCCAAGGGCACTTGATCCAGGCTACAGTATGTACAGTGAGATGCGATAGAAGCAGCTTGAGGATGCTTTAGGGTTATTCTGTTGGTTCAGTGATGTGGATTTCCACAGTGACTCCGTGCAGCCTGGTAGTACTGCTCGGTTGGAGGTGTTTGACCGTTGCAGCGAGAAAAACATCATCGGTGGCTGCGTAGAATTGCCAAGCGAAATGGAACGAATGGAATGAAATGTCTCAAATTAAAACCAACAAATAGGATAGCCATGCATACCATGTCCATTATTCATGTGATTTCTCCCTATATTTCCATTAGCTCAGCAGGGGCTTTCACATTGGATCAACACATATATCCTCCCATTTCCCTAGGCTACAGAGATGCGTTCCGTGCGGATGCTGAGTTGTGTCCTTGTGGCTTTGCCGCGACCTGGAGCACTGGGCAGGTGAAACATATGCGAATTGCATCGAATTGCTGTTGTTGAAACTTCGAGGTCGTGCATGACGATGTGCACGGGATTCAAGAGGCGTGTGATGGGTCGATGCTCCATTTGAAGCCTTTATATACTCCAGCTTGCCGCAGGATCTCAGCGGGATCAAGGAGCATCAGCAGAAAGATTTTCGAACAGAAACTTGTTCAGCAAGACTTAGCTCTTGTGGTTGGAGTGTTGTGGGGATTCGCTTTTTAAAGATGTTTTTTTCAATTTTATTTCTCCCCACCATCACAGTCCAAAACCCGTTTTGTTTACCCCAGCAGCGCAGCAACTACAGTCACTTGGAGATCACTGACACCCGTGAAATTCCATTGCCAGTGATGCCAGTGAAACATTTGCGAGACTGAGGTGGTTATGGAAATCTCTCGAATTCAGCAGGTGCTGCATTTGGACTTTGTGAAGGTGGGTCCAGGGGAGCTGCTCCAAGGCATCAATCCCTAGCCATGGTTGATGGGCCCTGATTGCAGGTGTTGCACGAAGAACCCTGTCGAAAGATGATCAGTCGCGCTAGACAGGCGGGACCCAAAGAAATCACTGCGGCGGCTGTTGCTGGGTTTAGAATTTTCGAAAATCATGGAAAGAGGTTGCTACAAGGGACAGTTCTGTTTCCATGTATATATATATATATCAACCCTTGTGTGAGCTGTCAATAACAACCTGCTCTGCACATTCGGTGAGGGATCTATCATTCTTTGACGCAGTCTGATGTGGAGATAGAAACGGGGTGACATGAAGCCATGGTCGCACCTTCCCAAGTTTGGCAGCCATGGTCGTCAGGCTCCAAGAACATCAGGCGCTCTGGGTGTTGGTCCAACATTACATGGAGCAAAATCATTGCGAAACCATAGACAGAACCCTGCGGCAATACCCACAGTAGTGGTTCTGATGTGCCAGGAAATGACCTGGGCGGATCGCAGGCCGATGACAGGACAGGTGGTAAAACGATGTAAAACGTCTAATGAGTTTAATGTAACATGATGTAACCAATTGGTAGCCAATGGTAACCAGAATAAATAAAGAGAATTGAGATTGATCCAGATGCAGTTCCGTAAATATGATATTTCCTCTCCACCAATGGAACCTTCAAAAAGGGCCCTTTCTTGAGTCTGGGAGCAGCATGATCAGCAAACCAACAGCAATTCAGAGCCAAAAAGGTGACAGGACCAAAAAAAAGCTAGGGCACAAAAAGCTAATAGCTGTGTTTTTGAACATCACATTGGAAGCAATTACTTAGCACCCGACGACATAAGTCAAATGCTTGTTTGATTCTTCCCAGCTAGTGCTTGACATCCGACGCTGCCGCTTCGGCTTGACTTCTGCACACATCTTGCTCCTAAATTAAAATTGTTCATCACACACATTCGCATACCATCTTACATATCATACGATATCATGCGCTTAATTACCCATATTCGCACTATGACATTTTTGCACAATGGCACTGTCACCACCTCTATTTCAATGAGAGCCTCCAATCTGCGAGGCCAAACGGTTTCGAGATTTCTTTGCACAGTGCTGCCCTCAATATGTTTTGACATTCTCGACTGTCAACTGTAGCAATTTCATTTCGGAATGTTGATTTTGTTTGGTGTGTTTGCTTAGCGCAGGGCAGAAACATATATTCTTAGACATCATCCTGGGGTGAAGAGAGATGCAGGCTGAGTCATTTGTGACGGGGGCTATAGAGAGGTTCTCATTATGTTAGACATAAGTGTATGATCACTGATCACCGCTTTTAAATATTTTTAAATGCAGGACTGTCATGGACTGTCTATCTGTTTATGCCCCTAGACTGTCCTAGACACCTCAAGTGAATCCGCCAATGCTCAATCCACAAGGACAGAGCCTCCACCACAAAAGGAGGCCAGGTGGGAAATTAGCCTGGTGCCCATGTTATGACAAATGCCCATTGCCGCTCTGGCAGAGCTTTTCAGGAAAGGAAAAAGATGAAAGAAGACGTGAATTTGATAGTATCAACATCTATCAAGTATCAGCACTGTATAATCAGTGTATTCCCATGCTTTCCGTGCTTTGTGGTACCAGATGATTCCCGCGCATCACATTGCTTGAGACACCTTTACACAATTTTCTGTCTTGAAAAGACCATGGGCTGCGGAATGCTTGGAACGGATTCGCTCATTTGGGAGGCGCACAGCCAGACAGAAGCCTCCTTATATTTGGAAGTGGACTTCAAACCAAGGCCAACGGGGCAGATAAATCCAAAGAGAGACATAGTTGGGTCCGGGGGCAGTGAGGACAAATTTCAATCGCAATGCTTTGTCCTGAAGTACGCTTGTGAGGGTAGTTAACCTTCTCAGGAACTGAGCCTAGCTTGATTGATCTTGATATTGTGCCGACTGTTGTTTGATGTATTTCTCTGGTTGTTCATGCTGGATCTCTTGCAGTGGATGCTTTGAGGGGTGGTCTATTCACAAGGCA
>Ga0126342_10014947_pt1 | contig 13647 bp, 13 predicted proteins | sample Cyp1metagenome_FD_92528 | JGI IMG/M metagenome (GOLD analysis project Ga0126342, IMG submission 92528) | Coral microbial communities from Lord Howe Island, Old Settlement Bay, Australia - Cyphastrea 1 metagenome | ecosystem: Host-associated > Invertebrates > Cnidaria > Coral ...
AAACACTGTAAATTACAGTGTTTTTGGCCACCTGACCCTCAAAAACCATGGTATTTGCAGTGGTTTCTGCTTCTCACCGCGCAAAAACACTGTAAATAACAGCAATTTCGCCGTTTTTTTCATTTACGATGCGGTGCGGGCGGTTGCCGTCGCGAAGCGACGTGAATATCATAAAGTATGCCTGCCAAAGGTCATACCAGTTCGGTTTACCGTAAAAGAGATCAGGGATCAGCAAGTAGAGGACTGGTATGCAAACAGCCAGCACCATGCCCAAAAGGACCTGGCAACCAAGGACAGGTGAAGTGGTGCCATATGGTCATCATATGGTGCCAGATACAAAACCTGGGAATTGTCTATGCATCCTGGATCATCCTGGCATCAGGTCACCAGGTCACACCCGAAATCAACCCACGTCGACCCACGCCGACCCACCTGGTGCAACGACATCTTCTGAATCATCCTGAGCCGCTGGGGCTTCGCAATGCCACCACGACCATATGGGCACCAAATGGCACCAAGCTTTGTGGGAAAGTTGTGGAAGACCACGGTGGTCCCATGCCAGCACCAAAAAAAAGTTTGGCCATGAGTTCCCTATGGTTTCCATGGGGGTTCTCCCTGAAAATCTGTCTTCCAAATCCATTCTCCAGGATCAGCCCTTCACAACAGCACCCATTGTTGCTGCCTGAAGAAGAAGGGAAAAATGGCCCAGTAGAGCACCAAACAGGACAGGAACCAACACCTGGGAGGGCGACATGTTTCATTGCGGGGGAGAAAAAAAAAAGAATCTTGCAAAATACACAAAACTGAGCCACTAGGTTCATTGGCCAAACATGGAAGCGATCTACTTCATCTTGAGCCAACTGAATTAAGGGAGTCAGCAGTACAAGTTTTGGTAGCAAGATGAATCTAAGCTGATTTCATTGATTACCGAAAACTTCAGCCGAGTGTTCCTGAGACTTCCCAGGGGTTTGGAATCAAAGCCCACCTGACGTTTAGCCTCACCAAGAAACTGCATCTGGAGACCCCATTCGGTGATGACCGGCACCCAAGCTTGTAGCAACCACGCCTCGATCGTGCCAAGCAAAGCGTGCCAAACCCCTAGCCTTCTCCGGCCCACTGGGCCCTGAATCCCAGCCTGCAGCACTAAGACCCAAGGGGGTGGCCCTTGCGAGGTCAACAATGCTGCGACCACAAGGCCAAAAGCATAGACCGGATAGATTGTAACCTCGATCCACCCGGCACATGAATCCACCCCACTTCCCCACCTTTCCGCAGCTGGGAACCACCAACTGTTGGAGGTTTGGTCGGACTACGTAAGGGGGCTCTTTAGGCTAGTTCAGACTGAAGAATTCTAAAGGTCCAAGTTGCTTCCACTGAAATGATGAAATTAGCCGATCGGCATCTCAACAGTAAAAACCATGTGTGGATGATAGGCAAAATCAAGGCCCTTGATCAAGGCTAGCAAGCACGAAGCACGGTTTTCTGCATGGTTGAAAATTCTTGAACGGATTTGCTGGGTTGGCTCCATCCTCCAGATTGGTTGCCGCACCAATCTGCGTGCCACATACTCCACGGACCCCTCCTGAGCGGGAAGACTGGAGGCAATGAAGGTCGAGACATTGTTTCGGATTGCACTCAGATCCCTTCCAGAGAAATACAAACCTGGAAATCAACTTGAATGAGACTACAAAGCCCTAACAGATTCTGAGTTGAGAAAGCCATTGGTTAATGGCGCTGACATTCCAGGCTAGATGAAACCACCCCAGCTACAAAGGGCACCCTGGGCACCCTGCCTGTCGAGGATTCTTGAGCTCGGCAGCACAAAGGATGAAACCGCTAAGCATGAAGAACCAGGGCACCCAGGTGTATCCCCACGTGTCCATGTACCTCAGACCATGGCACTGAATCCACTGAACATCTGCAAGTCTTCTGCTTCACAAACCTTGGAGATCGCCTCCGTCGCGGAACCCTCAACACTCACCAAAACGTGAATGTCAAATCAGAATTCATGCGATATGAGAATGAATATGATTTATCATTATTTATCATCATGGGGTCACAGTGGTCACAGGATACATTCATTCAATCAGATGGGATTTCCAAAGCATCAACGGTGCAGCCCAGCCACACACTGTGTGTCAGGGCGCCTCTGGCATTGAGATGCCCCAGCACCACATGCAGCGATGCCACGTATCGCGCCAAGCCAAAGGCGAAGCGTTGCGGCGTCCGTGGGGCCGACCGTGGACACCGAGCAGGAGCTGGTTGCACCGTCAGCACCACCGCCTGGAACTCATGGACCTCTTGGCTCGACTCAGACGTCGACCCCGGCTCCTGTGGTGCTCGTGGACGTGCTGGTGCTGTTGGTAGATCCAGGTCTCAAGTCACATCTGGAAACAGTGTGCAGGATGTTCAGGTTCCATTGCAAGTTCCATGCATTCACCAGAAAATGCTAAGGTTTGAACCCTTCAATGCCTCATATTACGTAACATTACTCCGCGTTTGAACACCGTGAAAAACGTCTCTGTTTCTTGGCATGTGCTCCTCCTGTTGCTTGGTGTTCAGCAGTGCATAGTCACTGGTGAGGCTAACCTGCAGGGTTAAACTAAGGCTCTGCTTGGAAGTGCTTGGCAAAACCAGACCTTGGGCATTCACAGAAAAGACCTTAAAAATGCTCGTAATAAAGTGTTAGATTCAAGTCATGAAGCCAAACGGAAAGCGGCATTTTGCATTGCAGAGCCCCACAGAGATTAACAAAAATGAAAAACGGCTGCTGAGACGGAAATCTAACCCTTGATGGGCAAAGCATCTTTGGACGGATCTAAACGAGAAAATTGACCATTTCCAGCTTAGACTATCAAAGGGGAACTAAGATTCATGATGGGTTGGCCCAAGATCTGCTCAGATTTGGGTGTATCAAAATTCCGGAATTTGGTAAAATCATGTGGTAAACATTGGTAAACCACTGGAGTTCTCCCCTTTCCCCCAGGGTTTTGAGGCTTTTTCCCATGGTTTTCCCATGGATTTTTTTCCGGGTCACCGGGTCACCTCAGTGGTGACACTGGAGCCCAGATCTGCCATGGATTCATCCACGTCGCACAAAATCTTCTTCAGCTGACCTCTGACAAAAAGGAGGGGAAGGATATAACATATACATATAGCTATATAATATTAGGCTATTATTCACATATGATGTGTATATATATATATTATGATAATATAACTATAATATGTATGTGCTAATATATGTAATATAATCCATCAGCCAATATATATATATATATATATCATATATAATATAATATATATATATATATATATATATATGTATAACATAATATATGATAATATACGCCGTTCATATCAATGTCTGGAAAAAATGGGGTAGAAGTAGAAGTGACAGAACAAACAAAATGTGGGAAATTCAAACAAGGAGGCGATACTTCTCTTCTCTGTTACCTTCGCGGATATACTCAAACCACCCATTTAGACAAGTATTCAATTCGGGCAAAGACAGAGACAGTCACCCAGTCACCCCTCGCTCCCAGTGGGGCTGTGGAGGGTGACTGACTCCGACGTGGGGGGTGATTGACTCACTGTGGTCTGACTCTGCTAGTGGGTGACCGATTCCGTCTGGTCTCTATTCAATGCCTCATGGAGCCTTTGGACTGCATACAACATGCACATCGTACAGCTAGCGGTATTGGGATGTGGCATGTGGCCTCAAATTCAGCCAAATTGAGCTAGAGGGTAGCTAGAATGCTGCAAAGGAGGCATGCATAGTGCTTGTTGTTTATGTATACAACAAACGCGGAATATAGCATTTAATATACAATATGAATCAATATGATATGTATAGGAACAGAAATCAGCTGCAATGAGCCATGTCCAATCCGCGCCCTTCTGTTGACTCTGTTGATCTCCGTCCAAGGTTCCATCTACTTGCCATTGACCGTCCAGGTAGGGCGGATAATTCTTGTCCTCCAAAGATTCCTTCACCTGTCACTGCAACCCGTCCGCGGCGAATTCTAATTCTATGACCATCGGATCGGAGGCTACTTTCACCAGAACACCCATACGAGATCACACGAGTGTCGTTTATGGATCTGCCTTTTGTCAAAAGACCTCCAAATTGCACGAATGTGCTTGATATATTCCTCAAGTTGGAGATCAAGAAACCAGCTCGTGGCCACACACCCCATTCCTCACGGTTACCACCTATTCACCACATTTCAGTCACATGCCAAAGGGCCTTCAAGCTTGGAATCAGCCAATCAAGCAATTCATCAGCACGGGACACCTGTCTATGAGGATGCAAATCTTAGGAAACAAACAACCCCCGGTGCACGTCAAAGAGACTTTCATGGTGGTTGAGGAATCAAAAGGACACCGTGTCGTATGCCTAAAATCTTTAACTTGGAGAATCTTCGTTCATGGGCTTGCATTGTTCTGATTCCGTCCGTACATCCAGTACATCCAGCATTGCCGACCCATTACACTTATTGTCATGATCTGTTAAAGTCAACGTCATCTTGGAACAGAGTGCTACAAGTAGCTGCTCGAAAATCAGGCCAGCCGCTTTCTGGCTCGGCCGGCTCGGCGCACCCCACCTTCAAACAACAGCTGGCGTATCTCACGGCCAAAATCGCCAGGCAGAGATACAGGGTCATCAGGATCCACTTGGCCATCTCATGATCCTCCCGGCAATGGGTAACAGCAATGGGTGATTTGGCCCGAGAAAAAGGCAACTCAAGTTGGATCTATTCACTTCATATGAATAAAAGGTACATAAAGGTACCAACATTTTGAGATCCAATGACTAAATTTGAAACAAATTGGACCAATGATATTTGGATCAATGACATCAATGACCACATTTTGCCCACATGTTTCCCGTTTGACCGCTGGAAGTCGTGATCCCATCATGAGCACTGATGTTTCAGAGCGCTCAAACATGATGCCCTAGCCTAAATGGCTTCCCACTCCGGAATCAGGCCAAGATTTTGTGGTCTGAATTAGGCTTTCGCAATCAAAATTTGGAGACTGTTTCACTGGTTACAATCAAAATCAGTGATGTTTGTCCCTTTTCCCGCCCTTTTTTCGTGCTTGGAGCTCGCCTGTGGCGCGCTGTTCACGGCCTTCTGCGTGACCATAAAGAGGTTGCCCGATGGCATCCCTCCATGGGACACCGAGTGGGCTTTTGGAGGATGACCTTGGCAGATTGGGTCGAAGCAAATGGCTACCCCACATCATGAAGAAAGCGTCTTGTTGAGTGTTACTGTAGATATATTAATACTATGTAGTAGTAATTTGTAGAAAAGTCGAAATATTATATATATTTGTTTAATGATGTTGTACATAGAATTATACAAATGCTTATCCTCTCTTGGTTTGGTCTTCAAGTAAATGTGTTCATCACTGCTGGCATCTTCCCAAGACTGACTCTGAAGCTCCTCAAGGGATCGGGAAAATTCGTGGGAAGGCAGCTATTACCCTTGCCTGCTTGGCAACTGCGTACATATTCCCATCTGCTTCCAACGCTTCTCTTTTCACCACGACAGCTTTGTCTCTGGCATTCTTCAATCCACGACTGGTCGTGTGACGCATTTGCAACCATCAACTACCTACATATTTTCCAATGAAGAGGCTTCTCCAAATGAACAGCGGCCCAAGCCACCTGCCATCGATAAATCATCGACAGCTGGGGCAGGCTCCACCGTTATTCGTTACTCATTGAACGAAGACCTCGGGTATGAATTCAATAGTAATACATGCAACCATTGGCGGTTGTCAACCCTGGCGTGCATGGCACGAAAGCTTAAGTCCCAGAGAGGCGGAAGCAATGAGAGTTTTCAAAGTTGAAGGAACTCAGCTTCCCTCAGGGAACATAAATCCAGGGTGTCAACTCTCCTCAGGTCACTGAGGTGCTTTCGGCTCCTTACTTTGGGCAGGCCATCATGTGATGCTCATAGAGACGCAAACTCAAGTTCATCAAACGCTCATCCGCAGGCAGCTCCTGGCTAAAAAAAATCCACTGCCATGTTCCCAAAACAGCCAGCTGCGGCGTCGCGGCACATTCAACACTCCAAGAATCAGAGCCTAAAGCAGAGAGATTCAGTGATTTAGCATATTTTAGCATCCAATATCCAATGGATATAAGATGTATTAAGAATTTATTGCTCGATGTATTAACCGATGTCATATTCAGAGTTCAGCAGAGTTCAGCAGAGTTCATGGCCCGTTCATGGCTCCACTCCTTCGACTGCTGACGCTTGCTCTCCATGACCTGATGTTGCTCTTGTACCTTCAATATCTCCAATGAGATCCACGAAACCGAGGAACTGACAACTGGACTGGATGACAACTCAACAAAATGTCCAATTGAATTGTCATCGTGTCGCGAAACAACGAATGTGATCGAATGTGATTGGTTGCGTGCAATTCTCATAATTCTCATGGCTTGCAATTCTGATATGTGTGTTCCTTAAAAGGTGATCCAGGATTCCATGATTCTTCCTCAAGCCTTGCTCTGAAAATAGGGTACCCAGGGTACCCCCAAAAATCCAATGGATTTGACACACCTGGCGGCCACTGCCCCCGGAACACCAGCCTTAAGAGCCACCTTCTCATTGTACTTCGTTGCCCGGTTGGTGATCTCCTTCAAGGTCTGTTCGCGCAAGGTCTCCTGTAAGCTGTTCCCACTTCCATCTTTCCATCCATTTCCGGTCCATGTTGCCATTTTGGGGGCTATCAACTGCCACAACTCCACCCAGCACCTTCTGAGCCAAGGCATCGTTCAAGCGCTGCTTGGCTTCGGCCGCCGTCATCAGGACCTGCTGCTGGGCGTCGCCCTTCTTCTTCATCACCTGCGCGGACCGCAACGATGGAGGGCAAGAGTCCTCATAACAACAGGTTCAAAACAAAAACGACAACTTGCCCTTTCTGACTTCGAAATACTGAGAACATCTTAAACCATCTTAAGACCTGAAGAATCAGTTGAATCAGTTGAATCAGGGGCCCTGTATTTTTTGGTGGAAGCCACTGACATCCCAGCTGTGCAGCTTGATATCTGCCTTCTCGTAGTGCTGAGCTGCACGTTCTTTGCGATTGGACAAGGCACCTCCAACAACCAGCCGTGTGCGTCAGGCAACTAAAAAAAACAGCGACATTCTATGACCCTATGCTGACTTTCTAGGAATGGTGGGAAAACCTTTCGGTTTAACAAACAGGAAAATTATTCTCTGCTGTGCTCCCAAAAAAAAACACATAAATGTAGCATTGGACCGGACACGAAGGACCGCTGACATGCTCTGACCAGGGCTCAAATGGTAAACTCCATACCAACAACGACCAAGCATAGAAAGCTCTATGAAAGCTCTATGAAAGTCTTCCACGACCATGAACCCTTCGGAAAGATATCCTCACATCTTGGCGACCATCCAGATATATGAGAGACATATCATATATATATAATATATATAATATATATATATATAATATATTATATATTTTATATATTATATATATATATATTATATATATTATATATATTATATATTATATATATATATATATATATATATATATATTATATATATATTATATATACTATATATATATTATATATATATTATATATATATATATAACCCACTAATAGCTCAAGATTGACACCCAACAAAAACATCAACAGAGGGAACCCTCAAGTTTGCCGGACCTTCACGGAGTCCTTGGGCTTTCTCCAGCTGTTGCGCCAGATCCTGGGTGCGAGATCTTTCCAACGCTGTCCATTGGAAAAGTAGATATTAGTAGATGACAAGTGGTGGATTTTCCAGCGTGGATTTTCCAGCAAAAAACTACTTGAGCATACTTAATATACTTAAGAATACTTAGGTATACTTAAGTATACTGAAGTATACTGCACATAAATTGTATACTTAACATTACTTAACTATTTTATCCGCTAGACCAAGCGCATTGACATCTGCACTGGCGCCAAAGCTCATTGCGCTTGGCATCTGCGTTCTGCGCCAAGTCCACTCGCAATTTCTCCACGACCTCCTGGCGCCAGGTTTCACTGCTCTCTGCTGCTCCGGAGACCTCCGGGGACCACATCCAGCCTTCTTCTGCTCATTCTGCTGCCTTGCCTGTGATGGCTATGGTGGCCCTGGCCACCCTGGGATAAACTGGTCGAAGCGAAAAGGAATAGACGACTTTCATCTGCCCCCCTTTGAAATGGTGCTTAATTCTGACCCAGAGTTGCGGCGAGTTTGTCTTATGATCACATTCGGGACTTTCCTGCCTTGAATGTTGACCCAGTAAACTCAGTAAACCCAACAGTTTCATCACAGCGATGTAATGCTTGAGGTGCCGCTGTTGACGGTGGCTGGATTCCTGGTTTAGAGGCCCGAGATATCAAACAGGAAATACGCCCTGTATGAAATATGCCCAGCACATCCAAGTCATGTTTCAGTAAGGTCGACCTCCATGTCCATTTTTTAAAAGGTGGTGGGTGCAAGTGAGCCGATTTCCCAGCCCCGAAACGCTTGGAAACTTCCAGCACGGTTGAGTTCGGAACTTTGGGCATTCCAAAGGTCTACCACAAACTATGGTCCTTCCCGATTCAAAACTATGCTTTGAGATTCTCTGCCAGGACCATCTACCTTCATATTTTTCATTGGTTTTACACATCAATGCTGACTTCAAACCAGATATCTAATATCCAAGTCACAGATATCAGAAACTTCCCAACCGTCCCCGTGATCCAAGTGATCCAAGGCGCCTTATCAGCCCGTTGCTCGCAGCGCTTGGTTCTCGTGCTCCTGGACCCCAACAACCGCGGCAGGTTCGTGTCGGCGTAGGACTCGAGGCGGCGGCGCGCTGCGGTCTTCGCCGCATTCTCGGCACCGGGGCTCTTGATCTTCACCTGAAATGGAAAAATCACTAGATCTTTCATGATCTTTCTATTTTTTCATATATGTAATCTTTATATCTTACCATATGTATATATAAATATATACTATGCACATACATACATACATATATCTATATATATATATACATATAGGTAGATAGGTAGGTAGGTAAATAGACAGATAGGTAGATAGATAGATAGATAGATAGATATTATATATTAATATATATATATATATGTAAATGTTTATCAGATTCCACCATTAGCCAAGCATTGGCCCATTTTTTACCCCAACTTTGGCCGTGGGATCCACCTCAAAGGCGCTGCCATGCTCGTTCTCGGCGATGGTGGCGATCTCCGTGGGAGCCATGGCGAGGCGAGGCGAGGCGACCAGTCGGACGTGGGGTGGGCCGAAAGCTGCAGATATAGGGGGGTCCATAGGAAAGTCGTGGCAACTGAATCATGATGTTAGTGAAAAACCGGAAAACCATAGGAAATCACTCATGTAAACGCTGAGCTAATAATCAGCAATGAGATGCAACATTCTGTGACTATAGATTCATCCTAGTATATCCTAGTGACGCGCTTGTGATGTGTGTATACTTAGATAATAGATGGATTTGCAGTTCAAATTGAATTTCTGTTTCATGACCCACAGTCTCAGGTCCACATTTGATAAGGAATTTCTGTTTTGCTCCCTGACACCAAAAAAGAGGGACAGTACCTTAGAATCATTGCGTGGCATGGTGATCTCTAATCCAGACGTCAAGGTCGCTCAAAGCAGGAGCCTGCCTCCATTTGTGGCCCTTCGTGTCATGGCAAGGCACTTGGCTCTTTCTTCTGTGCAAAGATCTTGTCATATTCATCCTGAACAGTGGGATTAAACGGGTTGAATCCTGGCAAGACAAAGGTGTGGAGTGACGAAGAACTGCTGAGAATGTGTCCATCTGCAACTGCAATCATATTCAGAACCAGAAACTTGGCCTTCTTTTTCTCGCTCGGAGTCTTTTCCTGCAAAAGGACACAATCTGTTTGATCAAGGGATTACAAGTCGCTAGCGCTGGGGGTCATGGGATTCCCAACCAATTGGTGAAGTGGCTGCTTCGGCGCGAGGTTCCCCAATTTCCAGAAGCGCCCGTTTGAAAAAAATTAAATATACGTAGTGTTTTTTCTCCAACGTATATAATCTGGTGAATTCTCGACTTGGATCCGACCAATCCATTGAGCCCTGACAGATATCTGCCAAGCCGAGACAGCCATTCATCCGTAGCAAAAATCATGTTTCTTGTGATACCTGGATGACCCTGGCATATCACAAATTTGGTAGATTGCAACTTTGCCCAATGCTCTCAAGCACCATGAAGCAGATCATGAACCCTGCATGGGATCCTAAGGAAGCCTTCTCCGATACGATGTAGTAAACCCAATAATGAAGCGTCCCAAAACTCCTCATAATTGTTTCGTAAAGGGCATCATTGGTTATACATTCCCTATCAGGTGGTTATATATTATTATTATTATTACTATTATTATTGTTATTGTTATTGGCATTATTATTATATTGTTATTATCGTTATTATTATTATTGTTATTACTATTATCGTTATTATTATTATCATTATTAATAATAGTAATAAATATCATAATAGAAAGATATAATAATAATAACAACAATAATAACAATGATAATGATAATAATAATAATAACATAAATATATATATATATATATCCAACGTTACATGTTATCATTGGGTTTACCACACAAGTTGCTGTGACCATCACAGACATCGCCTTCTCTTTTGCAGTGTGAGGGTGTTCCATCTCTTCCTTGGCCTCCTTGGCCTGGAAGCTTTTTGGTCTACTGTGATTATTGAAGATAAGTACTGTGTCTAAAAGTTTATATATACTATATATACTATATATACTCATTTGCAAAAATACGAAAAAAGATCCAAAATACAAATATTTCCTTGGCCAATACAAATCTGCAATACTCATTTGAAAAAAGAAGTTACTGTGTCTATAAGTTTATATATATATACATTAGACAATGTCGTATTTATCCAAATATAGTCAAATATAATCAAATCTCGTTCATCTGATATATTGATCTGGCAGATCATCAAGTTTCTGTCGGAGGTTTCCACTACCTTGGAGCTCACAATCTCCGCCGCTCGGTCAAAGATCTTGGCGGCCTTAGCTGCGAGCTGCGCTACTATGCTGAGTAGTGAAGACTACATTCATAGACATGTAAAATGAATAAACTATGTACTATATACTATATACTATATACTATATACTACATACTATTTACTATATACCGTACTATATACTATATACTGTATACTGTATACTATATACTATATACTATTTACTATATACTATATACTATATACTTTTTGTTATATGCTATATGCCATATGTTTTATGCTATACACTATACACTATTAACTATAGACTATAGACTATATATACATATATATAATTATATATATATAATATGTATACACATGCGGCTAGATTAGATTAGATTTTATATAGATTCTGATATAGAATTGGAAATCATGCCAGGATGAACGCATTGAACACATGCTCAAAATCTGCTTGCAAGTCCCAACATTGATTGCATCTGTTGTTCCGTAGCTATGTTTACCGGTGTCTTTTATATGTGTCCAAAACCTCTAAATCCTCTCCAGTTGCCATGGTCCATGGTCTCATTCCTAGGGGAACCCATTTGGTCAACAAATCTACTGACTTTGCGATCTCAAATCAATTGCATCTGGCAGGGAGCCCAATTTAATCCAATCTATCAGGATTTGCCTCTGGCATGTCGAAGTGCGTTCATTCCTACAGGACAAAACGATCCAACACGTCGTTTTCTCCGTCTGTACAGGCGCAAATTTACCCTAGACCTTGGAACCGTCCACGAAATCATAATGGAACCATTTCTGGTCGCAGTCACACTAGGCTATTAATAACCCATTCACCATGTGTCTTTGCGTTGTTGACCCTTTCTTGTGAAAAAAGAACACAAGCACTTGTCACAAGTCCTCTTGACTACCCAGTGCCAAGCCCCAAAACCAGATCTTGAATGCCATTGAAGTGTTGCATCTTGTGGCTTCAGCTTAATTTTGCTGACTGAATGCTGATGAGCACTTTGTCTAGATTCTAGACATCACATCAATACATACAAACAGGTAGATATAACAATCTATCCAATCTATCCATGATCGATGCAAATAGGTATGCCATGGTATGCCTGAAGATGTTGACATGTGCGTGTAAATTGGCAAATACTCGAATAGAGTGATAATAGACCTCCATGTTTTAACATTCGGAACAGCATGGACGTCCGATTTCCGAGTCTCCCAGCGATTTTCTTTTGTTTCTTCAAGGAAGAGGCCGAAAGATGCGGCGTTTCGGTTGTGGCCGATGTGGCCGATGTGGCCGATGTAGTGGTCGTAAATCCCTCAGCCAAAGCCTTTTGGTCCACCTGCGGGATGATCCAACGAGAGTGTACACATACATTAGTAGCTACGTATAGTTACATATACATTAATACACATCATATTCATACAGCATACATATTCAATCATATTCAACAATAGATAATATATATATATATACAATATCTGTATGTATATAGATATATGTATATATATATATACATATATAGTCAAAGTTATTTGGTGGAATGCCCTATGCTCGGCGCAATCACTAAGACACCCGTGTGGCTACGAGGCACTGCTTCATAGGGAAAGGACCCCTCAGTGCTAGGAATCGCTACTGAACCTAGATGGACCATAACCATGAAACCGGGATTTATTGGGTCCCCGCTTCTTACATGGAAACACTGAAATGTATTGGCCATATCCCTAGTGAAATCATCTTCAAAATCCCACTTTTACTGCATCCCGGTCATGTAAATTCACTGTCAAATCTCATCACCCGGAGACCAACGTCCCCAACTGCAATGCAGCTTTCTTCGTGTTCACTGCCGCGGGCACAAGGTCTCAATCCGTTGCAAGAGTGAAACACCATGGATCGACAACATCAATTGCACACGCTCCAAGAACCTGCAAGGGCGGTGCAAATGTTTCAGTAGGGACGAAGTGCTGCGTTGGAACCGTGTGGACATTCTGAATTCAGGATCATTCTCAGGATATGGTCCAGACTATCCATATTCCATTATGTGATATGGTTGGGCCACGCGCAAAGTGGGATGGTTTAACCAAGAAAAATGGGATAGCAGTTTCAAATATGGAAATGACTGCTATATGCCTATAAATATCTAAATTTTGCAGATATGATATACCTTTAAATTATATACCGGGTCTAGAATATGTATATCCGCCGACCCCGGCCTTCGCCAAGGCAGGGGCGGCGCCTGGGGACCACCGTAGGTGTGGAACTTGTCTTTCTTAGCTTCAAATGCCTCGCAGCTTCGATCAGCTTGCCGTTTGCCTCCACAGCCCTCTCTTGTTAGGGCGTTGCACGACAAGAGCTACCCCCCCAAGGCCAGATCAATGGCTTCTTATGGGCGTTCAAGCGTACCGTATGCCAGCCCTTAGACGCTTAAAACGCTTAAAACCCTTAAAACCCTGCAAAAGCTTTTCGGATCGGAACGCCCAACCGCGCATGCAAAAGCTACCCCAAGGCCAGATCCATGCCTTCTTTTGGGTGTTCAAGCCTGCCGTTTGCCAGCCTGAGCGCGTCAAACGCTGCAAAAACCTCCT
>Ga0126342_10014948_pt1 | contig 13646 bp, 18 predicted proteins | sample Cyp1metagenome_FD_92528 | JGI IMG/M metagenome (GOLD analysis project Ga0126342, IMG submission 92528) | Coral microbial communities from Lord Howe Island, Old Settlement Bay, Australia - Cyphastrea 1 metagenome | ecosystem: Host-associated > Invertebrates > Cnidaria > Coral ...
AATACTAAAGAGGCAGGGTCGTGCAAAAATAAGGTCGACTCAAGTCGACCTTATTTTCGTACGTGCGCGCGCGCGTGGCGAGTGACCGTGCAAACGCACGGACGTACGCTCACACGTTCGCTCACTCGTACATACATACGTTCGCACGTACGTTCACTCGCACGCATGTCGTTCACACACACGTTCATACCCCCGTTCATGTCACTCGTCATTACACGTACGCTAGATAACAAAAATATTTTTACGAGACTTAAGATATAGGTATTTAAAAAATGAACACTATTAATGATATAGGTATTAATAGTTATATAGATTAATGATATAATCACTATTAATCTAACTATATATGATGGTAGTTACACATTAAAAAAAGGTACCTATCGAGACCACCATCTCCTGGCGGTCGCGTCTCGGCATGCTTCGGCCAGGTCCGAAGCGCTGCGGTACGTGCAGGCGGATGGGTTCCTTTTGGGTGATCAGTCACCAGGGATCATCATCCCAAATATGGCTGAATATACATGTATATATATAATTATACATATATATATATAATATATATATATATAGATGTACAAATTACTATATATATATATGTATATATATACACACACTATACACATCAAAAAACAAGTTGAGTTGAATGAACTTGCCGATTTTCTTGGGGATCGTGGATCGTGTCGATTTTCAGACACACAAAACCAACCAAAGCACCCCAAAATAAAATACCAATGACCTTCACGGGATCCCCCAAAATCCAGGCGATCCTTTGTAGGTGCTGATGTGAAGATTTGGGCTGTCGAGAAGAATCCCAACGCAGTGGTGACCTTGAGGTGCGATATCCGAACCAGCCTGGCTTCAACCTCCGTGCCATCTGTTGGCATTGCCCCACTTTCCAGTGGTTCAGGTTTATACAACATGTAATATATATATATATAACTATCCCATTTTTCATGGCCAAACTTTTCACAGAAGAAACTATGTAAGTGCCATGATCAGTTTGTAGGTCAATCAGCCACCCTTTTCTCCATTCAACCAGATGCTGCTCGCGTGTCAGGCATCGCTGTGTGGTCGAGGATTGGAGGAATGTGGAGGTACAGCAGCTTCTGGCCATCCGTGTTTTGTTTTGATCATTGGAGTTATTTGTTTTCGAGGGAGGACAAGGTTGAGGTCAGTCCTACTGTTTCATTTCTGGGACAATCTTACGAGTTTCTGCCGGTTAAGTCAAACTATATAGGGTTTGCTCCAACTCATTTGAGATACTCTCTTTGCCCACCCATTTCGATCCCTTGTATCTGGGGTGTTGGGAAAAACCATGGTGAAGAGTGTTCCTTTTTTAAAAATCTGGTTTCCCTTGTTGGGGGTTTCCAAAAAGAGGCCCCATCAACAGTAATTACATTGTACTATCAAGATCTATCAAATACCTCCTTGATGGTGCAATTCCAGTTACTGTATAAGTTTATGTTTATACTTCCTGCATATTAAAAACTTATCATAAATTATGGAGGTTAGAATCCCATGACTCTACCCATATATCCGCATATTACATCATACGATAGCATCCAGATATCCAGATATTATAAGACTTTTGAACAGACTTTTGAAAGAAATAGAAAAAGTGTCTATGCAATACGGCCTCCGTTTGAAAAGAGGAACGTGTTGCTTTATAGCCATGAATGGGAATCACCAAGTCAAATTCCACGGATGGTGTCAAATTACAGGACAACGGAAACCGCTTTCTTGGGCCCTCATTTGTCACAGTCCATGAATATCGGACAAGAAGTCAGCTTGAAATTTCAGCAAGTCATGCAAACCTGGTAGAAACTCAGTACTTTTTGGAGAGCGGCACATTTTTCCCTGGCATGGAATTTTTTAAGTGTATGAGGCTAGAATCCAAAGCAAACTTTTGTATGGACTGGGGAACGTAAACCTCATCTGAGTGGCCCTAGAATGCCCTTCACTCTTGTCGTGTTCTTTGTTGCTGGCCGCAGCGTGGCCCTTCAGGCCCCGGCTTTAAGTCCAACACTCCTCTGCTCTTTCTTGTTGTGCTTCGTTTTTGCTGGCCGCGGTGTGGCTCTTTTGGCCCCGCTTTGTTCTTCGCAGTGCTCTTCTATGATGCTTTCCTGGCCATGCGTCCAACGAAGCGCCAGCAATCTTGTCATTGCTCCACAGAGCCCATTCAGTACCCTGCGCTTCCAAACCATGTGTCAAGTTGATTGTCATCTTTCGCCATCTTCTCACCAGCTTCGGAGAAACTGTCCAGGTGTGTGTGGGGTTGCACCTCAGCAGCAAGGCTGTAGATAATTTGTAGATAGCTATGCATTTCCTGCCCGCCGTATGCGCCCTAATGATAGTGGTGCCTTTTTCAGGACCAATGGCCTTTCCATATATTCCCTCGCTATCCTTCTTGCTTAGGTTCTTTGCTGTTTGGGTTTGCCTTGGCCGCCTTTGACCCCGAGTCCGGTGCGCCCTTCCCGTTTCCTCCTCTTTCTTGTTCGCCAATCTTCTTTGCGCTTGGTTGCTCTCCACCAGTCCTCCCCCCTGGCCTCTTTGCGGTACCTCCATGTCTTCTTTCTCTGTCTCATGTTTCTTTCTGCGCTGGCATGGCGCTTCACAGTGTTGCTCGTGGCGCTTCACATGTTGCTCGGCCCTTCTGTTGTTTTTGGTTCTCTTTTCTTCTCGCTGCGTCTTGGCTGCATTAGTTCTAGATGGCCGACTTGAACCCCAAGCCCCGGCCGCGGGGGAAGTGCGGGCCCGGTCTCACCTATTGGTGCTTACCACCAAACCAAACCAAGCCAAACCAAGCCAAACCAAACCAAACCATATAGCCAATGTATATACCGACTATGTCTCTAAATATCCTGATTATATCCCAGTTGCAAGGATTAAACCCTAGTCCTGTACCAAAACATAGCCGCCTGTATCATCTCTGGCTGTTTCGGAAAGGTTATCGAGAAGGACATGCGCTTTTGGGATGCTCCGCGAAAGGCCGGTCGCACCCAACCGAAGAAGGACCCCCAACAAGGATGGAGACGTGGGTTCCGTCCGCCAAAACCGTGCATTTTGCTGAGGGATTTCATGTTTCCCCATTGTTTAACCCACCAGAATTTTGAAATCTACTGGGACTTTTGGTAGAAATGCTAATTTAAAATGTCAGAAACTATCTTCAACAGATGATTTTGTGGCAATCAAACTTTAGATTTTTCCATAGGACCTACTATGAAAGATGGTAAACAATGTAAAGAACATGGTTTCAACTGTAGATTTTCCCACACAATCACTGGCAGTAGATGACCATAGGTAGTTTCTTGCATGTGTTTTTTTTGCCTTGCTTGCGGACGTCCCAATCCTAGTGCTCGAAATATATTTTGAGAACGTGTTTAGATCCCAAAGAACAACCCCAAGTACTCTCATCCCAAAGTTAATGACCCCATATATGAATGGTCCCAGGCATGTATATATAAATCCCCTACATCCACCACGGTTTCTGGGGAATGGGATTACCGTCCCCAGGCGGATCTCATCGTCTCAGAGCTCTTGGGTTCCTTTGCAGACAACGAGTTGAGCCCCGAGTGCTTGGACGGCGCGGTCACTGGCGATGGATGGGTGGAACGTGTTTTTTTTGGGTCAAAACGATCTAAAGATGTGGGTCATATGGGGTAACGGTCATTTTCAGTGGGCAAGATGGGGTAATGATCATGTGGGGTGAAAAAAAATCTTCTCGAACGGTCTAGACTGCGAGATTTTTGTTCAAGGAAAGCACACATGCCAATACGGTTATTTTTCCCAAATCCAAGTTGTCACAAATGATCTCCTTTTCTTAGATTTTATGGCCATAGTACTCATTATCTGAAAGTGTGGGTTGGGTTCCAATATGGCTAGTGGTAAACCCACGGACGACCCATCATTTTTGAGTCTGTGGTTTTTAGCATCCCTAAACTCGACCTTGGGGTCAAAAGGGTATGGTTTAGAATGGGTTTTGCCATGCAGATAGTCACGGGGACCCCCTCACTTTGAGCCACAGGCATGTCACCCTGACTTGGGAGTCATGGCAGAACTGTTTGCTTTGGAGTGTTGGGGGAGTTGGAGTTTAGAGAATGAGCAACAGATGAACGTAGGAAATGTTGTGACCCGGGAACTTGCCACCAAATTGCATAGCAACTCAAGACTCCGGCTCACCTTAGACTTAACTCCCCTTGAAGGGGCTATTTCCCGAGGCCAGGCCAAGCTAGTAACCGCGACCTTCTCTTAGTGACAATGATGGGCCCCTACTAACGGATGATCATCACAACTATCTTCGATCAGACCTCATTGGAACAAGCACTAAACGACCCTGGAAGATCGACCAGGGGCACAGCGTTTCCTTGAACCTGATGGTGCTGGGGCTCTCAGATAATCATGGCATGTCGAAACCAGTCGACTTGTCAAGAGAAAATGGGTTAAACAACCCCTACGCAAGAGTGGCTTAAGACATTTGATGGTGATTATAATGGATAGATTAGAACATATTATAACATATGACACTAATGGCCTAATGGCCATATAATCCCTATGTTTATACCCTTTTATAGCCCCACCAAGACGATTCGCATGGGGCCAACGGAAGCACCTGAAAAATGGGTTTCAGAGCCTCCGTAACCAACGGTAAATCTTGGTTGGATAGTCTATGGTAGATTCAGGAGTGAGTTCTTTGTTGTAAATTGGCTACACACACACATATATATATACATATATATATATATATGCACATAATGCCCAGCTTATTTCAGATTGACAACCCCCGATGTCTGCAGGTTTAAACCCCAACTCCCAAAGCTTCGTTGCTTCCCGTGTTGAGGCGTGTATCCCATCGAAGTACACCTCCTTTCTCACGCCAGCCGTGAACTCGGCAGTTGAAAAAGCCGCCCCACCAATGGAGAAACCAAAAATAGCTTGGTGTATTGCTTATTGTAGGGACCTATACTACCTAATTCATTGGGGATTATGATATTATTATGATTGAATAACCCATAATTGGTAGACATCTTGACATCTTGACATTCAAAACCTTCAGCAACACCTTTTGGATCCTTGAAGGTCTCAGTCAATTTTGACGCCCCTAAAATGGAATCGGCTTTTAGCAGACCCATTAAAAGGTGAGGCCCCTCTCCAGTTATGTTTGTTGGTTTATAAGCCCCATGCATACGATAGTTATATCCCCCATTCATCAACCCATACGTTAAGCAAATGGTAAAATCCATGGTTCCGGGAGTTCCCAAGGGTCTTTAAAACATTGATCAGCAGTCCGTACTCCCTGAGGTGACCACGCACAAGCTGTGGAACGACGTGAAAAATTACAATGACCTGGCTCACTTTGAAACTGCGTGCGGGACCTCGGCAAGAGCGGGTCAAAATAGATACTCCTCCGGTGAAACAGCGGGAAGATTCTCATGAGCAAACTTGGGGTTTGGGTGGGTACCCAATTTTGAGACATCCCCGTTGTCCGAACCATGGAGTAGCGGAAGGAATCATGAGACCCTCAATCGTTGATCCTAGTCCTACTCTCTACGCAGGTGTTGGTGATGTGATCCAGCAGCCTCAATCCCAATGAATCGGCACCCGTCTCATCATCGTTGGTTGTTTTTGAAGTTTAATCCCAAGCTCTTCTGGGTAATTTGCCCAACTCTTGTGATAGGGATATGGGGGGATATTAGCCATGGAATGTGGGGATATTGGATGATATTGGTACATAACACTATGAAACCATCTAAGAATGATTAGGATATAATTTTACATCCAGCATAGCATATACATATATAAGCTGCTTTGTCCATGACCTTCCAATCATCGGTCATTTTCATGGCTGACCTGGAGGTATGTGGTGAAATTTCACCAGGCCTTCTACCCCACTTCTCAGATCGAGTCCGGCTTCCCAGGGGGCCCGGTGATTGGTTGATTTCATTGGGGCCGATGGATTTATGGATGTGTGGCTGAAGTACTATATACCATCTGGTTATGACTAACATAGCCATGGAAAATCACCATTTGTAATAGGTAAACCATCTATTTCTATGGATCATTTGTTATAGGCTATGTTAAATAACCAGAGGGTAAGTAGTTAGAACAGGGAAACTCAGCCAATTTCGATGAGGCCCAGCATTTTGTGGGAAGCTCCGATTTTGGACACGAGCGTTTTTCCTGATGGATTTGCCACTGCGCTAATGGGTGATTGATAGTGTCAATTCTGGATCAATTAACTCTGATGAATTTTGGGTTTCTCCCCGCAAAAAAGATCAGCTATGTGATTTTAATAGTCGAGTCAAACAAATTTGAAGCACCCAGGGCCAGGGGTTTACCGATGATGTCGGCTGTCTTTGAACCCCCAAAGTCAGCGAGTGACTCATCCGGCAATTGGGAGATCTATGGAACATCAACCTTCTGAGGGTGCCCTCCTCATCTCTTATCTCTTTCATTTCGGTGCATCGACATGTCATTTGATTAATCATTAATCCTTCTCATCTCATCTGATCTCTCTCATTTCTCCATCTTTCTCACTTCTTCTTTCATCTATCTTTCCTGGTAGACAGACTGTGATTGGGTGGAGCAGGGGGCACCACCACAGAATCTGTGGCCAGATTAATGAAGCTTGGTTTCATACGTTGATATGTCACTTGTTGTCCATAAACCAAGGTAATGCTATCGTATATATATATATACTGTAGATATATTGTATATATGACTATACATATATGATTATATATATATATATGATTAAATATATGATTATGTATATATATAGAGTATGCTCAAATGATATTTGTTTCCTTTACCTTTTCGCGACAATCTCTGAAGTCAGACTGTTCATTGATCAGACCTGCCATGCCTTTTGGCGCTGGTTAAAACCCGATTCACCTCCATCCAACTTTACCTGGGTGGTTTGGAACATGAATATCTATATATCTGGTTGGTTAATAGTGATGGTTAATAGTGATGGTTAATGTGATCCATAGGAAGGTGATGGTTAACCACAATAACCTATTATCCAACTTTATATATCTGGTTGGTTAATAGTGATGGTTAAAAATGTGGTTTTCATAGGCTATAAACCAACAAGAATGGGAATATGATGGTGATCTGATTGGTGGTTTGGAACCATGGAATGGATTATGACTTTCCATATATTGGGAATCATCATCATCCCAACTGACGAACTCCATCATTTTTCAGTGGGGTTGGTTGAAACCACCAACCAGTTACTGTATGCAATCATTTTGTCGAACGGAAAAAAAAAGGGCCACTAAGAAAACGCGGCCGCTGTCAGGAAGTGCTTCGAGTTTTCACATCCCAATTGGGAGTTGACCAGCAATGATCGGCAGGGCCGCCAAGCGTTCCAGGTGTAGCTTTGTAGCAGCTACCCTTTCAGCCCAGAGACATGTCAGAACCTACAAGTTGAGGCCCCCGTATACGAAAACGCGAAGTTTTCGCACATAACTTGGTTAACGCTTGGGTTGATGAATGGGGGATGTAGCTATAGTTCATGGGGTTAATGAAGCAACAAACATAACTGGGGGGCCTCACCTAACAGTAGTATGGGGTGATGAATGCTAGGATGCCAGGGTTTGGACCCATAGCCATATCACCCGGGCCGACGATGAAGTGGGTTGATGAGTTTTTTTAGTTTTTTTTGGACATTTTAAGGGTTACCCCACTTGGCAAACATGGCAATTGAACATCCTCAATAGATGATTATGAAATATTATGAATGCAGCTTTCGTTGGGAAAATCATCGAACTAACTGTTGCTGGTGGATTTTCCACAAAAAAAACCCACGACCTGGCGAATCCCTAGCGTTTTGGGCCCAAAAGTGCCATCGGCGCCATAGATGACCTTCTTGTAATTCAACATAGCGATGGCAAACGACCCATTTACAGATCATTTACCTAAGAAAGTTAGTAAAGATGGTGATTATCCATAGCTATGTTAAATTACCAGAGGGGAAAACATGTTTGGCCTGTACTTCAAGAGCCTTTGGGTTTCCCTTCTGCTCAGTGACCCCTTCAAAACAGTCTCATAAACCCTGCCGGGCAGGTACGCACAGATTGAGTTTACCTCTGAGGCAGGGGATGGATGATACTCGTGTGACGGGCAATCTATATTGCTTTGTGCAAGACTTGGCATTAGCCATCCCAAATCGCCTTCTTTTCCTCTTTTTTTTTTTGGGGGGGGGGGAGAAGACTGTGATTTCAACTTCATCAATTTTACGGATCCCTAATTTTCACAGGACATGGGAAAGCTCAAGGCAGATGTCTGTGCGCAGGTGGATGCACTGGTTCATGGCTTCGCGGGCTACTTCCACTGCGAGCTCTATGCAGGTGCGTCAGCCTCGAGCCATGATGGGTTTGGAAAGTCTAGCGCGTCCGCTTCGTGCCACACGGTGCCAGGATTAAGTGTGTCCATCAATCCGGAGAGCTACTCTGAAGGAATGTTTTCATGGCAGGGAAACTCAGACGACTAAGGTATGTCGAGCCATGATGTACTCGAATCATCTCGAATCAACCATGGCTGGTTGCACACCACCCCCGAACTAGGAGGTTTATAAGTGGAAAATACCCACTGTAAATAGGTGATATTTTATGGATTCTCATATGGCCATGTGACTGATTACCAGAGGGTAACAGGGTAACATGGCCCCCAAGGGCTTGACCAGTGGCCCTCATCGACCTCAAGGTGAGAAGTTTCCGTCAGGCTGTCGTTCCCCCCAATAGGACTGCCATCATCAACCAGTCAATTTGGTGCGTCCGAAAATGGGAGAGATACCCTCTGGTAATTTAACGTAGCTATTAAAAATGGCCATTTGTAGTGGATTTTCCCATGAAAAATGGTGATTTTCCATAGTTATGTTAGTTTACCAGAGGGTAACCCCCCAGTTGGCGCAGTTGAAATCGAGCAAACGATGATGAACCACTGGAAGAGGACGATGCTGGTCGTCCTTGGGCCGTTGTCTTCGGCCAAGGTTTCCCATTTACTTTCCGTTGCGCACCCCGGTGAACCTGAAATCGGGACAGAAACTCACGAGTCGGGGTGGCCAAGTTTTTTGGGGGCTGGATGGCACGGATGCTCAACGTAGGGAATGGTAGAATGGATTATGGATTGGATCATCCATTACGTTTAGCCGTAAGATCATCCATTTAATATTCATAGAAGATTTTCCTATTGAGCAATGGGGCAGCCAGGTTAGATTAGCAGGTCGACTTTTGGCATCTCAGTGGAAGCTGGGGACATCTCCAGCAAGCCATGTGACTGAGTGCCAGAGGGCACCATAACTTTGCCATAAATCACGCCATTGTTGGACAGTAAGTAATTGTTCGTAAATTAAATAATTCATATATCATATATATATATATAATATCATAAATCATTATTATTACACATTTTTTTTTACATATTTTTATTATTACATATTATTTATTACACATCATTACCATTACATTACCATAATATCATAATGACAAGCTTATTACCATAGTTTGATCATTACCATTGCATTACCATATTATTACCCGTTTTTATCATTACATTACCATAATATCATTACAACTACCATAAATCAAAGCAACCAGAAAGCAACGGGGACCCCGATCCCCCCCTTGTGGGATCTCTTCGAGGCCACTGGTGGCGCTGCAGCAATGACCGGAAGGTCCCTGATTGATCTTGAATCTCGATGAAATGTCTGGAGATTTTATGGATCCCAAATTGAAAGGATCTTGAAATTTATCCAAAAAAAATGCCCATGTCAGGGGTAGCAGAACTTCGGTCATTGGGTCCCAAAGGGTCCCAAAAGTTTCAGAAAGTTTCTGTGCTTCTCTCAAGCATCAGCCATGATTAAGCGGTTGAAGCTGTTGGGATGGCCGTACCGGTTCAAGCTTGCAAGGATATTTGCCAATGACATATTTTCAGGTTGCAAGCTCAAAACTAGATAAACATAGTTCGAGACAGAGCACACCACATTTTGAGACCCCGAAGATACCAAGAGATCCAAAAGTGCGCCATGTGTGCCAAAAGTATATGATGGGCCTCGGGTTCACCATAGCCTTTTGCTGACCTCGACCGGCAAGCTGCTGGACAAGGGGTGCTACCAGCCATGGCTCAGACGCAAAGGTGCAAATCGCCAAAGAAATCACAACAAACCCGTTCAAGGCACAATAGACAATCTATTTGAAACCCAACACAAGACTTGAAAAACGCTCAAAACCACATAATTACATTTGGCACCACTTTTGAACGTATAAACGCCTGCAATTTGGATGAATTTAGGATCTTCTGAAGCTTCAACCATAGCATTGCGCTCGCTGAAGTTACACCTTGCCGCCATGGGGAGTGGGATCGGCCCAGCTTGAAACCTCCATTGAGTTCGGGGATTTCCCAGCCACGTTTGATTACCGGGTATATCCATCTCTTGTAATCTATTATCGATTGAGTTTCAGGGAAACTCGACAGGATCCCAGGTCTTTTTTCTGCTTGTGAAGGTTTCCCGGTATACAAAGTTTCTCTTAAACCAACCACGTTTCGGATAGCACAACCCAGATTGGCGTTTGCTAGTTCGAACTAAGGTACCGATGGGCGGCGCCGTGTGCGAGTGCGCTACGAGGCATTCCTGGCAAGTGATGTTTATCAATATGGACGGGTACCATTTATTTATAGCTTAAATTCAATGATATATATATATATATATATACTGTAATCATTTTTTAACCGTCCCTATTGATAAGTTGGCGGGTTGTTGATCCTGGTTGACACAAGGCGATTTTCTGTTCTAACTGTTTTACATTTGTTTGAGTCTGAAAGAAAACCGCCATTGAGCTCAAATGTTCAAATTGTGGGTTAGAAGTTGGTCATTGAGTCATTGATCTAAGTTTATCCACAAAATCAAGAATTTTCTTGAGTCCTTGACCCTTGTTTGGACATTGGTTATCAATATCCATAACATTACCGGTGGTTTGTTGGGAGCTCTCCACGAGATTGGAAGCTCCACTGATGCCAACTTGACAGCGGCAGCTGCATGGCAAACTTTGAATGAAGGGAATTTTTGAAGTTGTATATGTATATATATACTGTATATACACACACTATATATAAATAAATAAATAAATAAATACATAAATAAATAAATAAATAAATAAATATAAATATATATATATATATATACTGTGTATATATATATATATGCATGCACATGTAGGCAGGTATACTTTGTTTTTGGGAACTGACATATGGTGTGTTCCATAAATGGGGGTACACCAATAGCTGGACACCTCCATCTCCGATCCCCTTCATCCCTCCAGGGTGCAGCACGGCGAGCCACTGCCGGGGGCCTGGTGTTCAAGAGGTGTGCCTAGGATAGGGCAACGTCCAACTGTGGCCATCGGGAGTGACCTTTCGGAGTTTTTTTTTTGATGTTTTTTTTCTTTGATATTTTTAGAAAAGATAAATCAGCAAATCCATCAGTTTCCCCTATGCTGCTGAGCCTATATTTTTCAGTGGAACACAATCAAGAAAGAGCTTAGTTTTTGTTGTTTTCGCGCTCTTGTGGGATAAGCCTTACCCACATTTCTGGGTGGTGTTTTAGCGTTTTTTTTTTTTTAACATCCACATCTTCAGCGATTGAGACCCCGATTCCCAGTGGTCAAAACTTGATTGTTGTTCGGTCAGAGGCTCATATGGAGCCACAGCGGAACAAACGTTGGTGCATTTGTTGATCAGTTTCGTTGGTGAAAACCTCAATTCTCGCCAAAAGATCTAGAGTTTTTTAGTGGTTCAACAGTTCAACCTCCATGTCTGTTGGTGAAAAGTCACTTTTGGGGTTTCTTTGAACACCAATGATATAGCGCTGAGGCCCCTGCCAGTACGGGTAGCACCGTGCCCGTGCGCTTTCAGAATGGAGAAGAGGCTGCCAATTTAAGGGGTGAGCTCCAGAAGCGCTGAGCCATAGACCTGTCATTTTTCTAGGTAGCCTCTGGTTATGTCAAAAAAGCTATTGAAAATGACCATTTATAGATTTTATAGTGGATTTTCCCATTGAAAATTGTGATTTTCCATTTAAAATGGCCATTTATAGTGGATTTTCCCATTGAAAATGGTGATTTTCCATCGTTTTTTGTTGGTTTACCAGAGGGTAGCCGTGCTGAGCCTCGAACGAAAAACCAAAGTAGAGCGAGTTTCGGCTCCAAGCTTGACAGCCAGGTCACCGTAGCTGCCGAGGACCTGGGACCCTTTGTGTTTTTATGGCTGGTTGGGAAATCCCCGAAGTCAATAGACAGATGAACCATATATTAACCATGGTATTTAACCATGGCATCATTTATATCATTTATAGCTTTGGAAGATCGAGCTGGGGAGTTTTTCAGTAAGCCGTGTTTGATTAGACATGATTAGACTATTAGACCAGATTCGCAGCAGTTGGATCTCAACCAACGAACCTTTTTGAGGGCAAGCAATGATGGCTGTCAAGACAGTGTGTTCCAGTATACTTCTTATAGTTCTTTTTGTTTCAACACCTGGAGGATAAAGAACGTCCAAGTCATAGTGAATAGAAAAGGAGCTAATTCTTGGGTCTCTCTCTCTATGTATATATATATACACATGTATATGTATATATATATATATACGTATATGTATGTGTGTATATATATATATACATGTATGTGTATATATATATGTATATATATATATATACACATACATGTATATATATACACATACATATACGTATATATATATATTATACATATGTCATTTATATTCATAATATTAGGTATGGGTCAAAATGGATGACCCCAACATTGGAACGCTCAACGTTGAGCTACCAAATATTTTTGGCGCCAGGAGGTCCAGGACCTGAAAGGCTTCGAAAACAAGGCGCAGGGAGATGGGGAATTGCAATGCATCTGGATGAGCTGATGATCCCCCCAAATGAGGCTTTCAACCAATGTTTCAGGTAGCTTGGGGTGACCAATTTCTGGACTGTTTCTCGGATCTGCCAAAGTCATGGGTGCCTACCCAAATGACTTGGGATCCATCCCATTTTCTCCAGATCTGTGTCTCCAGGATCCCCTGGATGGCATCGTGGGCCCTTTGAGTGCTGTGGAGGCAGGAGGATTTGAGGAAAGTGGGGCCTTTCACCAAAAAAACTGGGTCTTTTTTTCGAACAAAAATGGGTATACTGCATACCTTCGGTGTATGGATGTGAATGGGTTTGTTCTCGGACATTTTTTTTACCAGTTTGAGGAATGTTTGATGTTGGCCATAGACTGACATTTCGAGCATTCTTTGGATTTTTTGATGGGTTTACCATGATTTAAACATAGTATAACTTGGGATAAGACCTTGATTTCGTTGGCCACACAGCTGGTATCCAGGCAGCCAGCCTCCGAGAACGAGCCGAGGAGCTCCTCTTGGAGGCCAAGGATGTTTGGTGAGCCCAGCATGGACGATTGCTGGGTACCACGGGTGACAAAGTAGAGAAGAACTCGTTAAATGAGAGGAGAATTCATGATCAATAATCATCAATAATCATCAATAATCATCAATAATCATCAATAATCATCAATAATCATCAATAATCATCAATAATCATCAATAATCATCAATAATCATCAATAATCATCAATAAT
>Ga0126342_10014949_pt1 | contig 13646 bp, 14 predicted proteins | sample Cyp1metagenome_FD_92528 | JGI IMG/M metagenome (GOLD analysis project Ga0126342, IMG submission 92528) | Coral microbial communities from Lord Howe Island, Old Settlement Bay, Australia - Cyphastrea 1 metagenome | ecosystem: Host-associated > Invertebrates > Cnidaria > Coral ...
AGCTTTGAGCTTCATCATATATATATATATACACCTATGCAATCCCAACCATGTAATATACTAGATCTAGGGAAAAGCATTTTTTTTGAGGGAGACACGTACCTTTGAGCTGGAGCGGGAATGCGAAATCTAACGTTCGAACTGAAGTATCTGATTTTAGATTTAAAACCATCCAACTCTTGGGGTATCCACTGTTGACCCATCGTCATTTTAGGCCATGACACATTGATCTGCCAGGTTTGGCAAGGAGGTCGGGCACTCTTTACAGAGAGATGGAGCGACTTGTTGACGATGCGCAAAGCTTTGAATCTCGTCCAGCATCGAAGTGAAATTGGTGTAGTTGAACCCGCACACCTTGTTTGCTCAATCAGTAAGTTGCTGTGGTCGGTAAGTTTGTTGGTTGATAAATCGGTTCACTAATGGTTTTGTATCGTTTTGTCACAAAGTCAGACCCCCAGATGGTCCAACCCCGCCCGGTGATCTGTTACTTTACACTCCCTCAAAATCATACTATCATCATGATCATCATTATGACTAGCGTGATAAAGCACCACAAATCAACCAATGTTACTAGCACCTCCGGGGTATTCTATGGCATTGATATGTGCAGATTTTCCTCTCAAACCTGCTGGATGCTTCAGTACCCCCAATTTCCATCAATTTCCCAAATCTTCAAATTGCTGGTTCGTTGCATATCTTATGTTCAATTCATGTTGGCATAGGAGTGGCCAACCACAACTCTGGATAACTATGGATAACTTACATCTTGATCAACATCCGCATGCAAGATCCCAATCATATGGCAGTGTGTCAAAACCTTGTACCCCTGTAGTTCACATCAAAATAGCTGGGATTTATGGGTGTTCATTCCACTAAAAATGGTATTTTCATAGGTATTGATCCATAACCATATGTCAAGTGGTCATGTCTTAGAGCCACCTGGCCGATGTCGAGGAACATGATCGCCAAGCGAGTTAGCTTCGTCTCCACTGACGAAGCAGCGACGCTACGAGAGAGGAGGTGAAACACCAGTGGCCCCAAAAAACGGCCCGACGGCCCCCAGTTGCATTCCATTTTTGTTGGTGAGTTAAAGTTAATAAAGCCTACTTGCTGTTAAGGTACGTTAAGGTTGAAACACCATGTTGGCATCACCATTTTTGTTGGTTGAAACCCCATTCAAATCCCCAATATTGTTGGATTATGAGACAATGTTTCATGGTCAATTCCCCAGGTTTGAATCACGTTGAACTTTGTTGGTTCAGTCCCCATTTCTGCTGGTTTTTGTTGACGAAAACTCGCCAATTTCTTCATCCCGTGTGAGACTCCCAGTGGTATTTTGACCTAACGCAGGCGGCTTCTCCGCGATGCAGCGCGGCGGCTCTTCGTGCGGGTGCAAAGAAGCGGGGAGTCTCTTGGGATTTTCAAAGGGGGACAATGGAGGGAATAGAATACTTGTAGAATTGTAGAATTTCCACTTGGAGATTATCAGATTATGGGAATATTTTTTTGGTTCCACAATGATTTTTTCCTTTGGACAGATTATGATAGGAAGAAGATCATGGGAATATTACGAAACTATGACATCTACTATATTTGGGAAGATTCTGGCGATATCACAGGAGATCATCCCCTGATGCTTTATTATATTCCCTTGATGATGTCAATATTCAATCATTTGCATTCATTGGGAACGTCATGGGAATACCAATTGCAATGCATGGAGATATCAAAAAGGACTGGGAATCAACAGTTGTTAGATAGCCTGAAATGGGATGATGCACCGATGCACCACCAAAAGCCGACCCTCATCTTCACCAGCAACCCATCAGGTTATGTTTGGAGGGCGGACCTGCGCTGGGATACGTGCCAGTGATGTACGGCAAAAAAAGCACCGGGCCATTGGTGTTCCGCGCCAACGATGTCACTGCGCTCAACGTGGCGTGGCAGTTCTTCCTGAATGGGCTCAACTATAGCTGCTCAGCGAGAGGGGCAATCGGCTTGGAAGATCCAAAGACAGAACTTGGACGGTGAACTTAATATGACATGGATCATAACATGACTACATGACTACATGACTACATGACTACATGACAACTCATGTTTTGGACCTCACCTTGAGGAAAAGGAAAGAACAGTAGTATGTCGGTGTGATCCTCTCACCACTGACGGCACCTCAAAATGAACAGCCTGTATGCAGGCTGCTGCAACTGAGGTTTCCTGTCTCACAAACTGCACCCATTCTTCGGCGTCTATTTTACCTTGTCGCCAACCGAATCTTTGCTGACAGGCGATGACGTTCATTCTGGGTTCAATTAAAAATGATTTGAAGGGACGCAGATATTGATATAGATGTTACTTTGCCTGTGGCTAACTTTGCCCGTTGATTTAGCAGTAGGTAAGCCTTGGTGCTACACTCACCACTACGTCCCACTCACCAGTCATGCTTGAAAGAACTGTTGGTCACTGCTGTTTACCCATGGGTCTTATGGTCGCAACATGTCGCTAAAAGGTGTGTTGCACCCTGCTCCTTTTGCATGAGTCCGGTCCGGAAATGATGATGTATCAATGTGTGTCAATTTGAGTGCACCTTTTACACCAGGGGGAACAGACTTAACCAAACCTCAGTGGAACCAAGGAACATTTCCAGCTTCTGAGAGATTGGCTGAAGACCTGGAAACCTAGCTCCCCGAGCCGCTTCGTCAAAGCACCATAATACAGTACTGTGATTTGCGGATGGGAGTATGGCGACTGGACGCAATCCAAGCGCTTTTCGTGATCCGTGAGTTCATCCCCAAACCAGCTGGGCTCTGGTAATTAAATAGTACTGCACACGTTTTCTCAGCCAAATGTTTGTTAGCCTTTTACTTGGTGAGCAGCACATTTTCATGAATTTTCCTTGGAAACAGGATGCTCACGAAGTTCGTCTACGGACTTTCCAGACATTTGCAGTTCCTCCCAGCGAAAAGTGTGAGGTCGCGACGGTCGCGTTCTCGACCTCGGCACTGGTTCTGGAGCTCCTCGGTGGCATAGAGCTGTGGATTCCAGAGACGCAAAGGCCATTGCTGTCCCTTCTGCCTGTTTCTTTCCCTATCTCCCCAGCCAGGTAAATGATGGTAACTGGATATTGTTTATGAATGTTTATGAAATTGTTTATGATATTAAATTAGGATTAATTATGTACATAATATGATGAATATTGATGAATTGGATATCAATGGTGACTTCCCCTCCATTTTTCCAGGTCATCAGCTTCCTGGTGCAGCAGCTCTGTCCCGAAGCGGAGATCCTGGCCTCGGACCGCTGTCCCAACGCCGTCTTCTCCGTCACCGCCGAGCTGCAGCGGGCGATGATCCCGCGGATCCGGGTGAAGCGTAGCGACCTCTTTGAGGAGCTGACGGAGGAGGTGGGATGGTTTTTTCCATGGGTAAAGCTATGACGGTTAAATGGTTGGGGAAATGGTATGTTTATGTTGATAAAAATTGAGGAACAGGCTTAAATGGTTGATCATTGATGATGACTTATGGTGAAGCCATAAAATTGTATAATATAGTACCATAATGTACCATATAAGACATTTACTATAATAAACCTAGCAATGGGGATGGTTAATGAGATCTATATAGCAAACTTAGATCTGCAGGGTTTCAACATGGTTCCATAATGTTCCATAAGTTCCATGGAAATTGTTTGTCCAAATTTCTAGTCCATCGAAGCACCATTTTGACTGCCCATGTGTGGTTGAAATTGGTTGAACCTTGAGTTTTTTATGCACCGATTGAAAGCCCGTTAAATAGCCTGAGTCCATCTGAATCCATTTGAATCCATTTAACATTATATATAACATACTATATAACATATTTAACACTCATTTAACACATCATTTAACAAATCATTTGAATCCGGACGTCAGGCACCCTTTGACCTCATCATCTTCAACCCGCCCTGGGTTCCGGAGCCACCGGAGCGCAGCGCAGCGACGACGGCCGGAACGGAGGCCGACGTGGTCTTCGGCAACGACTATCCGCCGGAGCTGTTCCCGCGGCTCTTCGCAGAGGTGTCGGAGGTGCCAAGCATGGATTTTTGTTGGATTTTGATGGATTTTTGGAATATCAAATATATCATAAACCATCCATTCAGGGGAGACAATATGAGACAATCATTTTTGAACATCTAGATTTTTCAGATGGTCCTCATCATGTATTGTGACTCAAGACTTCTAGACTTTTGTCGTTTTTTTGTCATCTCACATCCATTGTGGATTTGGCACGACTTGGCTATTTTCAATCATACAGCCGCGCACAATTTGATGCAGTTTCCAGGTTCTGCAACCAGATGGCCATTTGTTGGTTCTCTTCTCGAACTATGCGCAGTGTCGTGGTCTTGCGGAGCGTTCGCCCATGGAAGATGGCTTACGATCCGCAGCGGCATTGGTGACTGACTGATCTGACTGGGTCTGCCACCAAAAGTGTGTTTTTGGGCAAATAAAAGGGAAGTCACCACTAAGAAGTGACATTTGAAGAGGAAAGCATGGAAGTCACCAACCAAAATTGGGATACAATCAGCATGCAATACAGAAAAGGATGGGTGCGCCATTAACTGGTGGACAGCTTGAACGCCTCCTTGTTTTTCTTGAAGGGTGGTCAACATTCCAAATCTTCCAAACTTCGAACTGCTATCAGTTCCAAAACAAGATTGGTGACCCTCAACCACTGGTTCCCACCAGAAAATTCGATCCTTGACTCGGGGAAGCGCTTAGGAACTTTGAAGCTCAACCAGGTGCAGCGTCGCCCGGTGGAAGAGACGGACAGGAATAAGCACCGACAAACTCGTAGAGACGCCAGGCAGCATAACCCTCCGGGAAATAGTGGCCATGGCTATCCCGATTTTTGCAATGTCCATCTATATATATATATATCTATATCCATGAAGGTTCATCAACTTTCTCTACACAAATGGCGGGATTTTCCGTTGCCAGGTTGCATTTGCATTTCCAGGGGGTACCCAGTAGTTTGCGATCCCCAAGTGTGAAGCATGACAATGAATAGCTAATGAGCGTAAATGGTTTCTCATGGTTTCTCAATGACCTCCGAATTTGGGCAAGAAACAGAAAAACTGTGCAGAAGTGAATATAGAATTTTCACCATTTTCACAGTCACACCATTCAAATTCCTTGAAGTATGACAGCTGTCTATGGCAAGTTCTCCGGGGCCATTTAAAAGGTCCTTCCCACAAGTTGCTGTTTGCAGAAGTTAACAATTTGCATTTGACATTCCTGCATTCAATAATCTTTGAGACCCAGGCTCGGCAACTCATGGGTTTTGTTGCTGCCAAGGACAAATCTTGGTCTTTCAAAGAAAAGCACCAAGTGGAGCTTTGGGATTTCATGAAGAAAAACGACCGGGCGATCGGCTCTGCTTTGGTACTCGAGATCTGTGCCAAATTTGGTGCTGACATGTTTGGAGATCGCGATTTTTGGTGTCAGAATGCTGCAAAATAACATTGGCATCCCAACCAGAATCAGCCAATAAGATTTTGTTCCATTTGGTGACCTTGGGCCCAGGCCCTTACTTTGCCCGCCGTGTGCTGGAGGCTTCAACTTGGCAGCTTTGGATGTTAGGTTTCCGCCAGCACATCCCTCCAGGGAAGATGATCCCCGTTGGCCCCATGACCTGTATTCAAGGGAGTTGAAATGGCCAAGGGAGATGGGACGAAGAGCCATCTACAGTATGGATAAACATCTTGGGCCCAGGGACACATCATTCTCATCCATTTGGTCATTAAAAAAAAACTGAATCCCTATGAATCCCAGTTCTGTTTGGCTAAAAATATCGCAAGACTGCAAGTTCTTTGGGCCCAACCGTTTTCTGCTCCATCTTGGCACATCCCCACTTAGAAACTCTTGGGATCCAGGAGAAATTTCCCAACCAATCGCATCACTGTGCAAGCTCTCAACCTATCAACCTACCCAAATCTAGAGCTGCCATAGGGGCCTAGCCATAGGCCCATGTTCACAGCGCCAGGCAGGGGAGCTTTGTTGCAAGCATTGCTTGGCCGTTCAGATCGCACGGTTCGGATGCTCAGAAGAAGGTTGATCGGTTGATTTCACAGGAGGAGAAAACATGATTCCAGCACTAAAGATGCGGATTCACTAGGAGAAAGCATCATCATGAACAGCAAAATCAGCAAACCATTTTTTTTTGCCATCCAAATGATTGCAAATGTTCTTTCTGAAGTCATTTCTATGACAGTCGGACAGTGAGGGGGTTGATGGCGTTCAGCTTTCGTGTGCATTAGGCATTTTTACATACGGCAGTTCCACTTGTTCGTTCCTTCCCAAGGCAGTGCGGTATGGGAATCGCCACGACCACCTTAATGCAGGCAGATGAGTTGGGATCTTGGTTTTCCTCAGATCCCCCGCAGGCATCCGCAGGCAAAATTGCTGGTGATTTCCCAGCGACCAAGGTTTGTGGAGTGGAGCCAAAAACGCCTGGTGGGCACAGAATCGACTGAGGATGGTGGGTAGCTGCTGTGGCAGGATCCAGGCCACTCTTAGATTTGGAGATTGGTTATCTCTGCAGTTGGAGTTTATTGATGAAATCAGCTGTTTGAACATGGCTTTCCATGGAATTCCTGGATCCTTGGCTCTGTCAACCTATTTCAATTTGGCACTTTGACCATTGGGCAGCTAGACCCTCCAAGCCCCTGAGCTATTGCTGGGATCGACAGCGTCGGTGTGCCCGACGAAGCTCGATTTAGCGCTGACCAGTCTGATGAGGGTTTCCTGGTCAGCTTCGAGGATGAAAAGTCCAGAGTGTTGCGAAGAGTGGCTGCAGATATGGATTCAATGGATCTGGGTGAAACGGATGGGCTCCATTGGAACCCCCAAGTTGGATACAAATGGCCAAAAGTTGAGCGAATTTGCAAGAATTTCTGGAACCAAAGTGCAGCACATTGCCTTCGGCAATACCGCCGGCCCTAGCAGGTGGGCGAAGTAGGTTTGAAAGTTCAGGTCCCAATTCAAAGCACTTGAGTTGGTTCTAGTAATTTGGATTAATTTGGTATTTATATAAAACAAAAGCTCGTTGGTGTGAAACTACATATACAAAATTGGTGGAAGAACAATTTGGGCAAAAAAGCTGGTTGGTGATGGTTTGCTAGTTGGTTTATGACATCTGGTTTGTGGGAGATCTGGCTGGTGTAACAGCAGGTGTTGCGAAAAGCTAGGTACTGCGTTGGCATTTAGGACATGATTTGTTTATGTTTTTTGAATCCTTTAAGCATTTAAGTGAGTGTTTGTATTGCCTGCTCCTGCCCGGCTCATAGCGACATGATCCAGGACATCCTGAACCTTTGCTACGGCCCCAAGATGCATTGAAGGGTCAGCTGGTCAGCTAGATACTCTCAAGGGACTCAAGGGTCCCAATTTCCTTTCCAGCTGACGGCTGACATGTTCATCATGTTCTGATTGTCATAGATATCATACCCCTCCGCCCCTGGTACTCACATGATCTCACATGTGTGTCAAGCAGGTGCTAAGGCCTAAGCCCTTAGTAGCTTTCGCTCCTTCCTCAGTCTTGGAAAAACCCTCAGCAACCTTTCAATGTGCATTCCTTAGCATGACGCACGTTTTTCCGGCATCAGTCATGCTGGGGTCGGTGGATTTTGAGATTCTGTGATAAACTGTGTTATTTTCAAGGCTTCCACTCCTGGCAGCAGTGTTGATTCGGTGTTGATGCAGCTTCGTGTCACAAAGTCAGAGGGTCAACACATCATTTAGGGAACTTGTGATGTTCTGGTGCTGGACTCGTGTCATTCCACAGCAGCAAGTATCGTGGCAAAGTATTCTAAATGAACATGTGCATGACCAAAATATACCAAAATAAACATTTCGATTCACTGCGCGTGCCCGAATTTCCCGTTTTTCTCAGACCCTTCAGAGAGTTTGGATTTCGTTTTTTTTAAGCAAACTATCTAGGCGTATCTATTTTCGTTTCCGTGCTTGCGACGCAATGATGTGTTCGTTGCTTGCAAATGCGCGAAATGGTGTGCATCGCTTCTGTGGGATCCTCATTTGGTTGCCACCATCACGTCTTTAAGGAACAGCGCATGACGGTGTGACAATCAATTTCTAAATGTTTATATCATATCTGCAAATTGTGGAAAATAGATGAAAATAGTGGATACCCCAAAGATGGTTATTTGATGGGGAACGTGATGATAAACCATGCATGATAAACCAATGGATTGAAACATTCTCTCCTAAATTTGCAGGCAAATCCACATATTTCTACTTGTATCAGTTTGTACTGGAATTCGGCACCTGAGACGCTACAAGTGCTTTGGTGGTCGCTATTGCTGGGTCTCTTGCTGGAGGCGCAGCTGTCGAAGCTACACCAGTGGAATCGTACCCCAAACCCTCTGGATTTGGGTATGCATGACCCATACTCATTTGCAACGTTCAGACATTGGGAGGATGGACGACTTCCACAAAAATGACACAGTCGTTGCAAGTGGTTCAAAAGAATCCCAAATATGATAGACCTCTACTTTCTGAGCAAATTCTGAACTCTGACCCAACCTCTTCTGTGAACCAATTCATCTCTTCTCGCAACCACTAGAAGGCGTCTATAGCAACCATTAGTTGCATGCCACAAAACATCCGTTTATTTCGGATGGTTAATTAAATTTAAATCATCAATCTCATCCATCAACCCATTTATTGATATTTATTGTCCCATATTCCATCCATTAAATCATTCATGCCCTGACATTCGCAGGCGGCCTTGCGCGCCTACGAGATCCGGCTCTGGGCCATTAAGGTGCCTGGGGACGTGGCAGGATAGGCCACAAAGATCCAGATTGAAACAAGGTGAAATCATGTTGTGAATTTGATGGAATATGTAAACATTGGTGAACGCTTCAACATGTTCTTAAGTGTCAAATTTGTTGAGTCATCGGAGTCATTTGGTGATTTGGTGATTTGGTTCGCATCTACTTCGATGGGACAAACCGTTGCCTCATGTTGCCTCAGGATTATGGTGCCATTATTCACGAATTCGACCCGCAACTTGGTGGCCTACAGCCATCTGCTGTGGTTGGTTGGTTGTTGCATAGCCAAGGTGGTTCAACTACCGGGCAACTGAGTATTTGGCAGAGCATGGCTGGAAGAAGCGGCTTGGCTGTTTGGAGTGGGTTGATTCTATCCATTTCTAATCATTTCTATCCCAAAACTGGGTTTGCAAATGTCAATTAAAGGGATCGTCCTGATGTGTTTTTCTTCACTTGTTGCACATTCATCAGCACCCCAGCCATGTTGGATCAAAACAACCTATTTCTTTTTACATGTGGGATGTTCACCATGCATGGCACCAGGTTTTGTCAAAGCCAAACGGGCTGTGGCCTTGGGCCTGGGTTTGAACATTGGAATCACTCACATAAGATGAAAACGACACCAAGGAGCAGATGCATTGCCACCAATTGCCATGAACTTTGGGACTTTGTTTATATATTGATTTTATTGCAGTGCCTTTTATCAACAGGTTCATAAGCAGTACTGTAGCAGTAATATATATATGATCCAATGATCCTCTGTGGATTGGTGGTCACGATATAACCTTCCTCGGAACTTGGGCCCGGCCCCAGGTTTTTCACGTGGTTTGACCATCAGTCCTGGTATCCCCTGGGGCGGCCCGTAGCTACGAGCCTTGGACTGAGGATACTGAAGGCCTGAGAAATGCATGGAACATCCTGATCTTTGTGATATTTCACGCAGATATATGATGATATCAGTATATACCCTCTGGTAATTTAACATAGCTATTGAAAATGACCATTTATAGTGGATTTTCCTGATTTTCCCATTAAAAATGATGATTTTCCATAGTTATGTTAAATTGCCAGAGGGTATCAGTTGTGTATGAACTTTCTGATGCCAGTTTTTTCTGCATTTCATGGCCGGATTCATCAGGACAATCTATCCGGGGATGCAGATCACTGCAGTTTTTCTCTGGCGCCTCCTGCAAGAAGTCGATAGCTCCTGGGATTTGAACCACGTCTGTTGCTACATGCCAGCATGGTTCCTTGGCGATTAAATGATCCACACCTTGGCGTTTGGGGAAACAATGGAGTAGCACTGGACCCTTCAAGGTGTTTTTGTTTGGGAGGTCCAAGCTGGTAACCTGATCCATTATGGGGATTTATGGGGGTATTGGTGCTTTGGGGAGGTGCTTTTGAGCCCGTTGCAAATGAAAGGCACTTTCCACTGACAGTCTGACTGTCTCAGTTGAGGTTTGGAGCTGTTTCTTCCGTCTTCGCAGGCCGGATAGACCGCATCACCGCACTGATGGATCATGAACTTGATAAAAACCCAGGAAAACTCGCAGCATGGACTGCCAAAATGAAAAATACGGACAACCTACTTCGATATTTCGATATGCTTTTCAGAGAATGGTCCAGTTTCGGTCGAATGTTCTGGGGATCCCATGGGATCCCAACCCCCGAACGAGGTCTGCTGGCCTCGGAATCTGTCCGTGGTGAACGGCTGGACTTCAGCAGCGCAGTGGCTGGTGGCGTGGCGGCCCGAGCCATGGCCGTGGTGCCGGCGCATTTGTCGAGGTCAGTGGGAGGAGGCGAGGAGGCACTGGTGGCACTGGCATTGCACTGTTGGAAAGTTGAGATGGCAAAAGCATGCAAGAAATATCAAGAAATACTATGATCATCTATGATCATCTATGATCATCTATGATCATCTATGATCATCTATGATCATCTATGATCATCTATGATCATCTATGATCATTTAATGTTTGGTGAAGATCTTTGCTGAAATGGGGTGGTGACTGCGCATGTCCATAAATGGGGCTTGCCTCAAGTCATTCACCAATGTACAGTGTGATTTTAGTAGGAACCTGTTGCATGGATTCAATGCAGATTTTTTGGAAGACGACGCAGAGTTGCGTTAACTCGCATTTTCATGGCATTTTCTAGGCATTTAGTGTGCTTTAAGTTTTACTATGTTTCACTGACAGCCGGATATTTTTATCGCCCCTGAGGCCCGGCAATCAATGGCAATCAAACAGATCCATTAAAAAACCATCTGATTTTGTCCTGTTTTCACAGCAAGATTTGCTGTCCCATCTCGACTCATGATCTCAGGGTTGCCGGGTGAGGCTTCGACAATGAATCGGTGGCCATTTCTGCCATGTGCTGCAGCTTTTTCTTCTGGTGCCGTGCCCTGCGCAATGAGAGCAGTTGGCCCATTGCGGCACTGGCTGGGCACCTTGGATGTTGGTTGTGAAGCACTTGAGGCACGTCACAACTAGATGAAATATAGTGTATAAAAGACAATAGACTATTGACAATAGATGTATAAAATGTGAAGACAAGGTGAAGAATCTGAAGAGTTATAAATCTTCAAAAATGAGCATGAGCTCCACAGCATTTTTTGGGATGTAGGGTCTCAGATCTTGAGACCGCTTAGATTCCAATACCATTTGCCAATTTGCAAGGTTGGCCTACAGCTACATGGCGGCTTCCTGGGGAGGATACATCTTTGCCTTGTACCTTGGCCATGGACTATGGGCGTAGCTGGGCCATGTGATTTTTGTGATCACTGAGGAATATGATCGGATTGCATGCCGGAATCCTCACACTGTTTGGATCTGCTGGCAATCTCTATGCAGTGGGCTGCTCAGTTTGGACACACGCCTACTGGTGAATCTGGTGAGCCTGGTGGCCTGGTGTGCTCAGGATAGGTGGTGTAGCTTTCACGCGTTGTTTCGTTAGACCTGCGGCAAGGCTTACAGCCTTTTCTTCGTGGTTGGAACGGTGGGTGCCATGCAGGTGCCGGAGTCGTGGAGGGATCATAAAATAGTAGGCTTGAGAAGGAAACATGGCAATGGAACATGCCTATTCCTCATGGATGTGGGAATACTGTCTAAAAATGGGATGACATGAGACATGAGGGATTTTACATCTCTGAGTTACGTTGCAGGAGGGAAAGCACTTGAACTCAACTGACACTGATAAGTGAAGGAGTGTGCCTTGTGCTTTTCTTCCCTTTCCCATGTCCTTTGATGAAACATGATGAACGAGTTCCTGGAGCACAATGGGTGGCCCCGGGGCCCCTAAGCGCTCTAGCCGCTGAAATGGATCCAACTTTCACCCCAGCTTGGCAACTCGAGAGGTGCCTGTGGTTTCATGGACACCTCTGAGATCAATGGAGCAACTGGCACCCCTGGCCCTCTTCGGAGTGCTGCAGTTGGTTCAGGCTGGGTTGCCGTGGAGAGCTTGAGATGGGTTTAATGTGAGATGTGAGAATAGTGTACCCATGAGCCCATGGGTACCCCAAAGTCCAATGGTTGATCATCATGTTAATCATGTTCCGTCATTTTCCCATTGAAATTGCAGGCTTCCCCATTTTTGGACAAACATTGACAACCCCCATATATTATTGCCAGGGAAAAGATACTTTCCACGGAATCCACGGAAGCCTATTGCAGCTACACTACGTCACTACGTAGGCTACACAGGTATTCAGCGGATTCCATTAAAATCGCCTTCCAAGCCTTCCAGGTTTACAAGTTGCTGCCGAAACATCTCAAGCAGTTGCCATTGGTGGCCCTTGGCGCCGTCGGAGTGGTGCTGGTTGGACTGCTGATCCCCTCAGGCATGGTGTGATATGACCTGGGGACCTGGGGACCTGGGGATGGGTCAAGATCAACCAGGGCCATTGGGACCGGGGCATAAACAGCCATAGAACATCCATAGAACATCCATAGAATCATAGAACATCTATAATAATTGTACCAGCTACGTATTTGAGGTTTTCTCTGTGTTTATCAGGGTACAATGGCAGCCATCAAAAGAAGGACATCCCACTCATCCCACTCTTAGAAGCCATGGATGGTACAATGACTGTCAAAAGTCAATGATCTATGGAGCTATGAAGCCCGGAGAAGTGAAGCGACCTATCCCAGAACCCAGGCCAAAAATAAAGATGTCTTCCAAGTAGCGATGTGTTGGCAATGTTGTCAACCTGGGATCAACGAATTCAGGGGCTGTTTCGAATGTGGGGTCAACCGTTTTCACGTTTTCAAAGGGCAACATCTTGTTTTCTTGGGTGATGGGCAGCATCTTGTTTTCTTGGGTGATATGGTGATGACTTCCCCACTGTAACAGTTGGATCAACAGCTCCGAGGCATCTTCAGCCCCTTCTCAGCGCGCGTGGCCGCCCTCTTCGTGAAACACACCAAGACGGGCAATCCGTTGGTGGATTCAGTGGCGGAACATCAGCCAGGGAGTGCCGATGCTTATTGGAACTACCTCGGCAACTTGGAAAAAGAGTGCTTCCATTGGGTGGAAATCCCACCTTTTTTTTTTGGGTATTATAGTATATAATAGTATATATATGAGCAACCGTAAAAACCCCGGCAATACTAAATATGTATTCGACGGACATTGGTTTATGGAAATTGATGGAAATTGTTTAAAACACAAGGTAAGCGATGGGACCTTCCCAAATAAGCGATACCCCTTTTCAAGGTTATGTCATCATATTTCTCTAATATCCACATTAGCGATACCCAAATATCACATATTATTCATAGTTCATCACATATATATATAAATGCAGCAGTTTCCTGCAA
>Ga0126342_10014950_pt1 | contig 13646 bp, 8 predicted proteins | sample Cyp1metagenome_FD_92528 | JGI IMG/M metagenome (GOLD analysis project Ga0126342, IMG submission 92528) | Coral microbial communities from Lord Howe Island, Old Settlement Bay, Australia - Cyphastrea 1 metagenome | ecosystem: Host-associated > Invertebrates > Cnidaria > Coral ...
AGATTCAAGATAGGTGCTAGAGGGCTTAGCGAGATTTCAAGAATATATGGTACGGTACGGTTGGGAAATGTGTTTTCCCTGGTACGTACGGTTGGTACGGTGGTACGGTTCATTGGTACGGTTGGTACGGTCGGTACGGTTGGTAGGCGTACCAAGCGTACCTTACTAAGCGTACCATCCGTACCGACCGTACCGTACCAAGCGTACAAAGCGCACCAACCCTACCGTACCAAGCGTACCAAGCGCACCAAGCGTACCAAGCGTACCAAGCGTAGCGTACCCATCTTATAGCTGGATATCAAGCACCTATCTTGAATTTAGCTAAAGACTGTAGTGGATCCAGGACACCCAGTGCAGAGCTGGACTTCGAGGAGCAAGAGCCTGATCCAAACACTTTCGACGACGACGCCACCGAGGCTTTTGATGGAATTGCTGAAGAGATTCAGAAGGACAGGATCAACATGTATCAAAATAGCAAATAATCCCTTCCCCTAATATTAAACACCCCCCTAGAGACCATGGTTTAGTAGGGAGTTTCTACACACACAAATGGGATGGGGTTGCATGCAAATATGATCAAGCACAGATCGAAAGCGCTGGAAATTGACACTGATATTGCAAGTCAAGGCTGTGCCTCGTATTCTGACAACCATACCATAGAGGAAGATGAACCGTTTCAAGGTTTGCCATCTTTAGCCTTCTGTGCTGTGCCCTTAGCTTCTACCAAGGGAAGAAGCTTAGGGAAGTTCAGGGGAGAAGTGAAGTTTCAATTGCCCAAAAAGGACACCTCTATGGTGCGCTCTGGAAATGCCGCATGGCTGATGTGGAGGATCGTTGACGTGCTTGTCTCTTGACAAAATCAGGATGCAAAACAGAACAATCAACAGGTTTCTGTAACATAATTCTTTCTCCGCCCTTCAGATTGCAGGTTGAAGATGGGAATTCCATCCACTGGCACCTAGGAAGATTGGAAGTTACAGGCTTGCCCAGAGTCACATGTCACAGCCAAGGTCGACGAGATGGAGCCTATTTTGTCAGCCTTTCGGGCCAGACTCATGTGGTTCCCAACTCAGCACAACCATGCACAACCAATGTCTCGCTGGGCGTTTGTTGTTGTGCTGGGCCACCAAAGGCCCCCTAAACTGGACGGAATAGCCGGAAGAGATATTTACAATATCATGAACTAGCAATATGCTGCCACTGCTGCAGCGATATTCATGTTCGCAGCAGAAGCCAATGTATGACGCAAACCCTTACGACTGGACGTTTTTGGGAGCTCGACTGGTTGGCCCAAACCACAAGCCGAAAGCCACCTGGCCAGCTCACGCGTCCAGGTTTGGAGCTCACATTGCCAAACGCCGATCGAAATCGGAGAATGACGTGGATGCTTGGATTCAGAATTTCAACTTTGTCGATTTTTATTAGTCGAATGACTTTGATGTGATTGCAATATATTGCAATGGTGTCCTGCCAAGAAAATTAAGAAACTTTCCCGGCCCGTGAGTTGAGTTTGTTGCGCTTTGGAAATCTTTGGAACTTCAGCTTTGGGCTGAGGAGAAGAAGCTCCTTTGGACCCGTGTGGAGTTGGAGTGGGTGCAGCGGAAGGCTTGGACGATCGAATTGGGAACTGACAGACAGAGCCAATTTGTCTGTGCGTGAGCTTCTGCCGTTGCAGGTGCGGCCAATGATCAGAGTGCCATGGCCAAACATTCTGCCAAGATTTTGTTTGCGCAATTGGTTCGAGTGACCTGAAGTGACCTGTATGACTTAGTCAAGACATGTCAAGACCTATGCGCCAGCTTGGCATGGAGGTCGTCCGGCACATGATCCACGAAAAAGTCATTGAAGCCAATGTTGCCTGGCTGCGCAGAGTTCAAAAGGGCGGAGAGAAATGACAAGGTCCCTGGAGTTGCCGAACTGTTTTGATCCGTTTTGTACTGTATCCAGTGTGTTGCATTTCATGTCCAGGAGCTAGAAAGGCATGAAGTTGGTGGCTGTTGTTCGACTAGTCCTCGAATCCTCAGGTAACTCAATACCTTGAAGATGTGGAGGATCACTTGGAAACTTATTTGGAAGAGATCAGTCGCAGCATAGGAGCAGGGCTCTTAGATTTCTAAAATTATCAGCAGTCGATCCAGAGTATCTCTCAATTCCCCAGGGGTGCTTAGGAGTTTTTGAGTTGAGGTGTGCGACTCCCTGAGAGACCAAGTGCGAAGCTTCCGTGATCGGGAGCAGCAAGGGGTGACTTAACAAGAGTTGGAGGGTAGATTAGCAAAACTGGGAAAATCGGGGCTATTCTTAGCTTTCATTTAGAGAAAATCTCTGGTAGACTTGGCAGCCAACCCGTTGGAACTTTTGTGGTTTGCTTTGAACACAGTAGTAGGACTGGTGTAGGTAGAAGTGCGTTTGGTTCGGGCATCCAGGCCGGTCAATTCACTCAAGTCAGATACCTCGTTGACGGGATGTGTCGACAACATTGACAGCCCGACTTCATTCGGCCTGTGTGAAATGTATAGCATGTATAGCATCAAGTGGCATTTGGGATATCAAGAAGCATGGGGCCACTGAGCATGCCGAGCTACCTGGGCACCTATGCACTATCCCTGAGATATCTCCGATTGCTCCAAATGATTCAATTAGTGATGCCATGTTTGGCGGTCTCTGCCAAGTTCCACCCGTCTGCTCAAATCGTTTGACCACTCAGGTGCTCTATGTATTGGCGCTGGTCACCACCATGACCTCTCCAATGCCACCCGTCTCGGTTCAGCATGCAGCGCAGTTCTACTGTGCTACAACTGCTTGTTCCAAGGGCGTCCAGAGGTCACAAATCAGACACCCTTTCTCATTCCGGATATTCTGGTTCTGCTTGATTGGGGCTCTGGGGTGACTTGAGGCATCTTTTGGCCTCGATGTATGGCATGAACTTCATTGACAAAATGAACCGGCCAGTTGTACCAGGCGCAGCCGAAATGGGTTGAGAGGATTCGACAGGATTTGAGAGGAGTGTGAGGAAGTTTCTAAAAAGCAGGATGCCGTGAAGCGCATTGAGTGCCTCAGGACTGGGTCTAATGGATGAAAAGAGGGGCTATCCGCTCTTCTGGGGCAACTTGCCTGCAGAAGAGTTCACCCAACCCCCTGGGGTTCGCAAGTGGATAGATCTTCCAAGCATTTAATCATGTTGGATTTTCCCAATGGATTGGCTATGCAGTGCAGTGACTGGACATTGCATGACATTGCTTCATCCTGATTTGGCATGAGCTGGTGAGGTTTGGGAGTAGCCATTGTCTCTACGATTTATATCAGCTTCCGCTTTGTCTTGAAGTGGATGTAGTTGGACGCTGGTATCGGGCCCTGACTCAGCCCTGACTTTCTCTCAGAAGGGGGACACCTGCTCAACTGGTCTGGAGAATTATGGCTAGGGGCTCAACATGCTTGGTGCCTCGGAGTAGAAGGAAATGATGTTTGATCCTAATTAACTATATAATACAATGTATTTAATACGTTATAATACTATATATTTGATCCAGTATTAGTATGATACTATCTGATGGTGATGCAAAAAGCTTGCTGAAGTTTGTGTTTAATCCATCTTTTGGCAATTGACAATTTTTCTTTCCACCGCGAATTTTTATTGAAAGAGTTCGTCTTCCCAAAGGGAGGCTGCGGTGGCTGACAGGAACTCGAGGAATTGCAAATACAATGCACAACTAAAACAACTAAAACAATTAAAACAACAAGATTGGCAGTTTGTAATCTGTTGTAATCTGTAGTCGTGTGGCAGAGAGTTGAATCCTGTTGATTCTTCCTGTCAGCCTGTCAGAAGCTTTTGTAGAAGGGGCAGGGGCGTGTCCTGGCCTTAAACGACACCCATTCGCTTTGTGTTATGGGAAAATGGTTGTTCAGTATTGTTCAGTGCCGCGCTCCAAACTACATGGATGGATCGGCAGATAGATGGATTGTTGGATGGACGGATGGAGATAGGTAGATCTATGATATATGTTTCGAGGAATCTCAAGCCCCTATTGTGTTCTGAACTTTCGGATTATGCCCGACACTACTTAGAATCTATGAGAAGACACGGCCGCACAAACAATGCAATGACAGGCTACTTTTGTGCTGCTCCGGCCCAGCGAGAAGTCAGCAGCACCTGGGCTGCACTGACTATATATTTATCACTACTATATACTATATATATACACACATATATATAATATATACATATATGTATTATATATATATATGTATTATATATATATGTATTATATATATATACTACCACATATATATACTACTACTACATACTACCACTATATATATAGGATGGGGAGAGAGAGAGAGAGAGAGAGGATTAAGAGTTTCCAGGTTCTGAAATTTGGATCGATTGGAACGTTGCTGACGCATCATGGTTGATAGTCAATGTATTGTCTCCTTGCCGCACCGATTTTATGAGGAACAGTTGAGCTTTACGGCCTTGACGAAGCTGGAGGTCGCGGGAGTGATTCAAGGGCACCAAATGGAACCATTAAACTGTTGGCACAAGATTGACTGCCTGGCAGTGGAGCCAGAAGCCCCGCGTCCTGGGGGAGGAGCACGATGCATCCTGTTATATAATGTTAATATATGTTAATAGGTAATTATAGATATATAGTCTGTAATGTTTGCACGATAGCCACGGGCCCTTACATTCCCAGCGATTTGGGTGCTCAGCATACTGTGCATTGCCACGCAGGTCCAGGTAGCTGCTTAGGCGGCTGCCTCGGCGCCCTTTGTGGAGGTTTGGCAGCCCTCAGTCAGGCGCGGGACGGCCTACAGGGAGCTGATTCCATCACTGGTTGCGAGAAAGGCCCGTTGAGCAGATTTCAAATCACCGGCAGCTGTCATGATGGACTCTGAGCTTCTGCCTCCGCAGGGCTCTTCAAGCGAGCTGCTCCACGTGCCCTGATGCAAGCCAGATTGGATTGGGTTTGCTGGAAACCAAAGGAAAACACGGGGTGAAGGCTTAGAGTCTCACAGTTGACCATTGCTTTTGCAAGCTGTCGACGACAGCTTTTTTGCAAGCGGTCGACGACGGCTTTTGCAAGCGCACACACGCACCTACACGCAGAGATGGGTCATAAGTCGTTGGTTCAGACATGCAGGCAATATGTGCAATAGCTTTCCAGCCCCTATGTTTGCCCACAAACAGGCTACCTGTTGAATGCAGATGACCACAACTTTGCATGATTGTTCAATATTGTTCATGCCTCGTAGTTATTTCATGTTATTTCTATTTTGGGTCGGGTGCGGGGGTGGGGAAAGGGTTTGTGGTGAAGTGCGAAGCACTTTGCCAATGAGGCCGGGAGCATTGCTGCAGCATCCCCTAGCTGGGCAGTGAAGCATGCAGCTGGAGCAAACAACTCAGTTTGGCCTGAAAGAATTGCACCTGACCCTGACGACACGGTATATTATTAAATTCTATTAAATTGTATTAATTTCCATTAAATTCTATTAAATTATGATTACTTGTTCGGGCTTTCAAACCGCTGTATGTCTTTTCGTGGATGCCAGTGCGTGTTCTTGTGAGAGCTCCAGTTGCTGGTCAGGTTCTAGCCCGGGAAGGCACATTTGATGCAGAGGTGGTGAACTTTGAGTTTCGGCGACAGTGTCTTCAGGCATGGACTTTGAAGATTTTTTAGTCAGCCAACAATTGCGTGTGGCAAGATGTGGCAAGATCATAGATGAACAATAGATGAACATCTAGATGAACAGTGCGCCACAGGGAATCTTTCCACTGTTTGATTTTGGAGGCGCACCCACAGCAACTCAGCAGATTTCAACGCGAATCAAGTTTCGCGGGGGAGATGCTGCGGGTGAATACATCACTGACTCTGTGATATTGTGAGAGTTATCCAGTTAACGCAATATACATAATATCGTATATAAATATATGATTATATAATTATATGTATATGCGTGATTTATTATGTATAATATATTTCATTCCGATCGGCGAGGATGAAATGAGACACTTTCGTGCTTTACTTCACTGCTGTGCAACTAGTCATTTGAGCATTCGTTGATGGCGCTAAGTGATTTCAAGTACACATCATGTTCCCTTACCTGGCAGGATACAACATATTGTCAAGTAGTTAACATCACCACCGACACACACACACACAGATATATATATATATATATATACACGTATATACCTCATGGAATCGCATGTTTTTGAATGTATACTCTGATCACATCGTTACATCAAACCATGCGGTCAACGAACGGACGTGACAAATGTTTGAGCAACTCAGGCGCAAATTTGGTGGTCTCTTCCACTTTTTGCAGGCAACGGAAACATCGTCTAAAAGTCTTGAGAGTGTACGGAGTTTGGGCTTGCCGCCAGACAAAACCCCCTAGTCGTGTACAGTTTGTCATGTATTATTATGAATTATGCATATATACATATGTACATACATGTATATTAAGTTAAGTCATGTTAAACGTTTCGTCACAGGATTGTTTAGCCAGGGAAGGATTGCTGATCTGCCACGCTTCCACATGTTCCACATGCCGCCACATGCCACCACATGCCGCAGGTGCATTGCGACTTGGAGGTCCTCCGCCAGGCAGTGCGGCTTCTGACCGAGGATGGCACCAAAGCAGTGAGCGGAGGAACCGCGGCAAAGGCCATTTGCAGCGGACAGGTCTCCAGGTGATGCCAGGTGATGCCAGGTGATGCCAGGTGCTATGTCACTGTCATGTGATGCTAAGACATCTAAGACTATCTGAAACTGTTGGATGATATTTGATGTCTCAAGCTGAACTGTGGTGGTTTGTGGGTTTTTGTTCCCTTCTGTCATGCACGATGTTGATAGTGGATCGGGATTTTCAAACAATGCTGCTCATCCATGATTGAAAATTGAAGGGCACCTTTTGGGTAGGATTCTCATTGATTTCCTGGTGTTGACTCTCACATTTGGTCTTTTGGTTTGGCATGGGTTTTGTGATTTCATGCTCTGTTCGTTTTGCAAGTGCTGTTCGAGAAAGTCCACTTCCACCGTCAAGGAATCCTTGAAAAAGCACCCACTTGTGAACAAGAACCCATTTACCAGCCAAAAATTCAGCAACCACCCTCAATGTGCTGCAAGAGCTGCAAGTTGCGAATTCCAGCTTTTTCTAATGTTAAGGGCAGAAACGAAACCAAACAACAGGAAAGCTTGAACCCTAGACAAATTGGAGCTGGAAACATTGGACAGCCAGGTCCAGTTGCATGATACTTGAGTATCTTGAGTGAGTTTACAGATTCTGATTCTTGGCAATGCAGGCTTCCCAACTAGCTCAAAAGGAGCTTGGGTGGGGTGAGGATGAAGCAGTTGGAAACCCAGAGCGGAAGAGCCCAGAAGTGGGAGAACATCAGGGAGGGAATGCTGGGGATATGAGAGAGAGAGAGAGAGAGATGTAGAGAGAGCTTCCTTGCTTCTCCACGTTTTTGAGGTAAAAGCACGAGAGTCGCTTTCCGCCAATGAGCTTGAGGCAGGATCGACATTTTTGAAGTATGTGGCCGCCCTCCTTTGTTTCTTGCATAAAGCCTCACAACTGGGCCTACGCATTCTCTCCATCTTCCTAATCAGCCCAGGGTCAGCAAGTAAGAATCCTCAAACTGATCGGAATCACATTTCTTCCCGGGCAACTCTTCTGCAGCCTATTTGTTGCACATTGGTGAAAAGGAGGTTTGGATGGTCCACTCAAGCCACGCTTCAGTCTAAGATATTTGCAGTATTTGGCAGTACTAGTACTGTACCAAGAAGAAGTGCAGTGTTTCAGCTGCCACAAGGTGCAGAATGATCAGCTCAGCCGGTACTTGTTGGACCTCTCCTGGCAAAAGGATGCGTTGAAGGTGGGCCATGGTCCAGGTGCTTTCAAGAGTTGAAACCTGGAGCAATCGTCCTATGATCGCCAGGCCATGCTCGAGCACCTTCAGAACCACGAGGCTGCCACAAATCATTAGTTTTTGACCATGTTCAGAATCACAGCTTTCGCCATTGACTATTGAACGGAACGGAGCCTGGAGGCATATGCAATCCTTGGTGTTGCGCCAGAGATCTCTGATGCTGACCTGACCAAAGCCTACAAGGCGTGGCCGGTGCCCTTTTCGCTTTCTGCGACCCAGCTGGGTGAGGGCAAGGCAAGGCCGAAACAAAATCCTTTGGACAATTCTAGGCATCTTTTCCCCTCAGGATACGCACCACTTAGACACTCAGACATCCCATGGAAGGATATGGAAATCCACGGAAGATGGTGTTTGCAGGCGGCTGCAATGCGGCTACATCCAGACAAGGGTGGGAATGCAGAACAGTTCAAGGCGAGCCATGACGGTACAGCTGCGGAAAAAATGAGAAAAACCGATGAAGAGTCGAGTCATGTCGAGTCCATGGTGTCCATGGTTCGAAGGCCCAAGACCTCACCTCCTTTAGATGCAGTAAGATGCAGTAGCTTTCATAATCTTTCAATATCTTTCATCTATTTCGATGGACATGATGGACTTTGATCTGCGAAGACGAGCATGTCCTATGTCTGCTTTGGAGGCAGCTCGGGCTGCCTATGAGCGGATCTTGGAGACAAGGCCGGGGGATCCCAGATCTTCTCAGATCGCCGTGGTGCCTGTGTCTTGCACCCGAGGCACAATCAGAGCGGCACCAAGGAGGCGGAAACGGTAGAACCGCAGGAGAAGAAAGCTGAGAAGGTCGAGAAGGCTGAGAAGACCGAGAAGGTTGAGAAAGCCGAGAAGGCTGAGAAGGACAGAGCCCATCCCAGTGTTTCCGGTGGGGGAAATGCCAATGCGCAAACCGTTTTGGTGGATTTCATTCTCCCTCAATTTTAGGAAATCCCCGTGGCATCCATTCGCTGGATGCTGTTGGTTCGTTCTTATTGGATATGACACACCAGACAGTGCTTGACTAAGCTTGAGATTCTTGAGAAAAGTGTCCTTTCACATCCTCTCAGCATGTTCGTCAAATCCAATAGAGAATGTTCTGCGTCTACGGCGTGCTTTTGGCTCAGCAGAGTGGCCCCAACCGCTGAAGCCTTTATGCAGAAAAAGAATGGATAGCGACGGCACAGCAGCCGATAAATGAAGACAACGACGTAGGTAGGTTTTTGCACTGTAGAATCGTGTCGAGCTAGGATAGGCAATAGGTCAAAAATGACTGGATAAACAGGAGAAGCTTCTCACAATGCAATCCGTTGAGCAGAAAAAAAGCAGGAACAAAACAGGTGGCTTGGCCTTCAATCTTCAACAGGCCTACAGCGCGTCAATCTACAAGAGGTCGGCGAGGGATTCTGTTCATCCTCTTTCCGCCAAAGGCGGGCAAGAGCGCTGAATCCGGTAGGCTGCGCGGCCGGGATGAGTGTGCTTCTCAGATTCTGACTGGCAAGTTTGGGGTTTATAGTCCCGCTGTCAATGCAGACAGTTCAAGTCTGTAAAAACTAACCAAGGCAAGATCTGTACGAGTTCGATTTTGAATATGATTTGGAAGATTTTGACCTCATGATTCTGCCTGTGACTGTTTTTGGCCTGGAGACTGGCGTCAAGTTCGATGCTTTCGCCTGAGGTGATGGTTATCGCGACAGGATTCAGGTGCCATTGGATTCCTTGATTGGGCAGCTGCACTTTGGCAGATAAGAAACAATGAACACGAGGGCCTTCAGGGAAAGCACTGTAATTAGCAGATTAGCATTTGAATTCGTTGAATCGTCAAGGAATGTGAATCTCATGGAGTTTTGCTGGTATCATAAATTTTCGAACTGTCCCATAGTTCCATACCCAAGGTTGGAGCTGAACAAAAGGCAACATGAAGAGCTCAAAGATGTTGTGGAGCTGCACCGGCTGGAGCTGCTGGCCTCTTTGGAGCCCCTCACATCATTTCAGTCGGCTGTCATCGGCTGTGATCGACTGTCATCCATCGATCCATCGATCCATTGGAATATGTTGGAACCTGTTGGATTTTTGTCCATTTTTGTCCCTGATCATTTTCGGTCATGGTAGCAGAAAGACTTTGATCTAGAAATTGACTCCTGTAATCTCGTTTATCTACCTTTATCTCAAGAAGGCTTTGAACCATTTTCTGCAGCATGTAGACTGCCAGTTGCCAGTACACAAAGTGTATCGAGCCGCCGCTGCACAAGTTTCTGTGCTTGCGGGCCGGATTTGGAGAGCATATGATACCACCCGATACCACCCGATACCACCCTTGATCTCTAGGAAACCTGCAGATGCGGGCATCTACCACAGCTATGAGTTCTCCTTGGGATCCGAGTTGGATCCTGGAGACCTGCATGCTCCAAGCCAGGGTAAGCAGGCAGATCTCGGGCAGAAGTGGTTATGGATTGCACTTGGCCAGCTTGAAGGGCTGAATTGTTGTGTTTTCTTTTGTGTTTTGGACGGGTGCCTTGCTCCACCCTTGAATTTTTTTCTATGGAACGAGCGTCAGAGTGAATCTCGTTTTTTGGGTTGCAATGTGGCTCATTTATTTGAGTAGCAACCTGCTTGGTGACCTTGCCTTGAATCCTTTGAAGTAGCAAAGCTCATAAATTACATGCTCCTTGCATCACTGGTTTCGTGTGTGCGCCCAAAGATCTGGGAAGGAAATTAAAGACTACGGGACTACTGTGCTTTCTGATGCTTTCTGTGAATCAGGGACTGAGCGTCAGCGTAGGATTGCATGTGACTCTGGCCTAGATGCAGGTTGCTCTGCCGTTTAATGCTGATGGCCTTTCCAGCCCTCCAGTGGAACCTTGTCGGCATTGCTGTCTGTTGTCACTGTAGGGCCTATAGGGTGCACAAGGGAGATACAGCGGCTTCTAGCCACTTGCTTCTGAAGCTGTGAGTCGCCCCACAGCAAAGTCAAGTCTATGTGCGCACAGCAAAGTGAAGTGGTGCTGTGACCGCTGAAGCACTGGCATGAGCTGAGAGGTGTATGTGCAAATACAGCAGCATGTGAATACAGATGAGTAGCGTTTTGTTCTGGATGCAAAAAATAGCAAGTGACAGCAGTACTAGTAGTAAGAATCCTTGGCGGACATCATTCGATTCGTTGTCCACTTGAAGGGAGATCGAGAAACTTAAAATCCAGTTTCTTGATCACGGCAAATCACTCAGAACTACAACGGCAAATGCGAATCCATTGCATCCATGGCTGCTTAGGCTGCGTCAAATTGTAACGTGGACTCAGTGGACTCCCTCCAGCCGCTCTCCATGGTGAAATGCACGCAGCAACCGGCTGCACCTGCCGATGATTCCTGGAATGGTCTGGTAACAACCCCCAGAACGACAGAGGCGGGCCGTAGAGCTTGTTGCAGCCTGAGACATGGCAGGAGGTTTTGTTTATCTTTAGATATCTTTAGTATATAAATATATAAAGCTATTTTTTTTTAAAGTTGTATACACAATTATATAAATAAGAAGTAAACAAATAACTACATAAAAACATAAATAAATAAATGCATGAATGAATAAATAGATATATATATATATATATAAATATAAACAAATATATTACACAGACACACACACACACATATATTCTTTTTATAATCATAACATTTTATAACCAATCTTCAAGATGGTGCAGGCTTGTTCCTTACATGAGGAGAGTGCGATGATCACGAGCGGCTCTGATTTTCAGTCAACCTGTCCATTTTTAAACTCCGAACTCCGAACTTGCTTGTAGGGTCGAAGAGTCGCCTCCCTCCAAGTTCCACCAGATGTACATCTTTCTGCCAAAGCTTGCACAGCCGAAACGGCAAGTACGGCTGATGCGTTTGGCACGACCGACGACTCTGGTGCAGTCGAAGACAAGAACACGGATGAGAGGTGTGGATTGTACTGCTTCCTGCGGCGTCACCAGAGCTGTAAGTAGAGCGTGTGTTGTTGTTCACTGTGTGGCGGAAATTGCAGTAATCACAGAATCATTTTAGTCATGCTTATCGATGTGCCTCAAAGATCCCAAAGTATACAATTTGGAAGATGCATTGGATGCATTGGAATAAGTTCAAATTGCATCCGGCGAATCCTCTGAGATAGTGATAGTGTGACACGGGTTGGCCCAGCACACCGCACGCAACAACATGCTGTAGCCTGAGCTGCACATGGCCGTTGGGAGGGAAGACGAAACAGCACAAGGACTGAAAGAACGGCCTGGAGCCTTAGTAATTGAAATCATGATCAGCAGGATCTCACGTGATTCGCCTCTAAATCCTTTAATTTGTGCTGAACTTCAGGTCTTGATTTGATTTTCGGCTCAGGCCCAGTAGCTCCGCGGCCAGTAGGACGAACTTGGACCTCGAGACGAGCCACTCTGCGGCTGCCAACCTCAAGTTGTCCCAGGACCGTCGAGGTTATCCACCAAAAAGCAGGGGTAAACACAAACACTGTAAGCACTGGATGACAGTAGCGTCCGTGGCGGCGCTTTGGCAGTGAAGGCACCTATGCAGGGAGGCCACTTGCATTGCTCGATGGGCGCGTGCTATGTTGTAGCCTGGTTCCAGCCTTGTTTCTTTTGGAGAATTTCGTGCTTTGGCATGATCCGGTGCAAAGGGAAAGTGCACAGAGAATTCTGCTGGAGAATCTTGTCCTTTTCAGCAACTGCAGGAGAGACGCAATGGGTGCTTTGATACTTGCATTGGAATCCTTGTTCTGTTGTGCCTTGGACCTGCAATGAAATCATGGCACTGTCCTGTGTAAAAAAGCCAGATCTGGCATGTGGAGTCATGGAGTCAACACATGTCCACGTTTGCACCTAATTCTCACAGCAGATGCTACAGTATACACAGAACATAAATTGGAATATAAGTTAAGTAGGTTTCTGTGCTTCTTCACTGCCTGCATCTTGGGGAAGCAGTGAAGATCAGTGAAGCTGCCGAGGAATGCGTTTGTCATGGTTTTGGACCTGGAGTGTCAGGGAAATGAAGTAGGATTCGCTTCTGGAATAATTGGTCGGAATGTTTGGCGTGGGTTTGAACCTGCAATCCTGGTATCTTGGCATGATCTTGCCTCAGGATGAGGTGCTCTGCTGTATCAGGATTTGTGAAATCGGAATGTTTGGCGTGGGTTTGAACCTGCAATCATGGTATCGTGGCATGATCTTGCCCCAGGATGAGGTGCTGTATCAGGATTTCAGACGCAAAAGCAAGAAGACAAAGGGCGTTTGCCGAATTCCAGACGGCATTCCCTTGCCATGACCTCTTGTTCTGATTGATCCGTGAGCTTCTCAGGTTCTGGAGCATTGCTTTGCAATCGCTTTCCTTTTGGAATTGATCTATCGCGTCGCAACAGAGGGGCGCAAATACTTCAAAGAAGCCATGAACATCTTTGACACTGCCCCGTGGATGCCCTTAGCTTGGTTGTCTTTCAATATCTTTGATGATAGATTATTTAACAACACGCACACACACACATATATATATATATAATATAATATATAAGAGAATATATGTAATTTATAACATTTATAAAATATATATACAATATTTTTATAGTATATACAATATGTTTACAATATATGTATACATATATAGTGTATATATGTAATACATATATATATATATACACAATATATATATACACAATATAATATATATATATAAAAGATATAATATATATAATATAT
>Ga0126342_10014951_pt1 | contig 13645 bp, 14 predicted proteins | sample Cyp1metagenome_FD_92528 | JGI IMG/M metagenome (GOLD analysis project Ga0126342, IMG submission 92528) | Coral microbial communities from Lord Howe Island, Old Settlement Bay, Australia - Cyphastrea 1 metagenome | ecosystem: Host-associated > Invertebrates > Cnidaria > Coral ...
ATATACAATATATACAATATATACAATATATACAATATATACAATATATACAATATATACAATATATACAATATATACAATATATACAATATATACAATATATACAATATATACAATATACAGAATATATACAATATATAGAATATATAGAATATATACAATATATACAATATATACAATATACAGAATATATACAATATATAGAATATATACAATATATACAATGTATACAATATACAGAATATATACAATATATAGAATATATAGAATATATACAATGTATACAATATATACATCATGTTATATGTACATCCTGTATCATCCTGTATGTATATATACATATGCAATTATATGTACAGTATGTTAAAATATGTAGATAGATAGATAGATAGATAGATAGATAGATATATATATATATATATGTATACGTATTTTATTTTAGTGTAGAGAAAGAAGAACAATATGGACATATCACATACATATATATATATATACACATTCATATGTATTTGTACAATGAAGTGTTTTCATCAATGTACATTGACAATGTAGACTACAAAATGTACATGTAGAATCACATCATCACAGCGGTTCCCTGTACCTGTATCTTGAGGTGGGATCAACATTTCCACACCCTTTACAAAATGTCAAAGGTGTACAGAGCTTTGCAACCAGGTATGATTCCTTGCGGTGGAATGGTAAGGTCGCTTCCTAGACTAGCAGCAGTTTCGCTGTCTAAATTCAAGCAAATGATGCATAGAATGACTATGATATCTATGATTCTTGGATGCTTGTCCTAGAACTGAGCTGTTTTGGGGGGGATTCGCTGTCACCTGGCACCAAACTGAGGTGTTCCGCGGAATTCAAGCGCTGAGGGGCAAGAAAGTTCCGTCGAAGCAGACGATCCGTGAAACCAAGAGCCCTGCCGGTTGATGCGGTTCGGACTAGGCCCTGCCACCTGGTTTGATGGGGATTATGGAAAGTTATGGACATGGACTACTCTTATGGAAACATATGGAAACCAATATCAACCAACCAACAGGTCCAGTATGTTTCTGATGCTGTCTATTGTTTCTACCACACTCCGCTTGGTGTAAGAACGAGAAGCAAGCCAAGATCTGGTGTCTTAATTGTCCAAGTCTCACTGCAAGATATCTCATCCTCAAGTCAAGGGTGAGCTGTGGCAATGCTCGTTTGTGCTGAATTTCATAGTGCGGCCTCATAATATGTTTGTTGCGGTGACATGTTTACCAAAGCAACCCGGTAGCTTCCCAGAGACTGCGTGCGCAAAGCGCTACTCAGTTGATTGCCAGCCAGAAAAATGGGCTCAAACGTATATGGACGATCCGACTCCTTTTCCTGACCATAGTCAGATTGTATAAACGCAAACTGACCGATACTACTCTATTCTATACTGTTGCCGATCAAAATGCAGCTGCAGTAAACCTGTGCACTGGAGGACGTTCTGAAGGCTCAAGGAATATGACGTAATTTGATGTAATTTGTTTGAACCATCCGTTGTCACATGTTGTCACGATGCCTCTATCGACTGTTTGGGTCCCACAAACACCACCTATTTTGGTGTGGGAACCAGGGTGCTAAAAGGATTTTGTCTCAAAGCCGATATAACCAAGATTTTTGTGGGGATCGTGATATAGATATATAGTCCAGATTGATCCATTTGGGGGATTCAACCCCAAAACATGTCTACATGTCACATGGTGATTTCAACAAGACATTGGAGTATGGAGCAGCCTGCAACATGACAGCCTTGTAGAGGAGACGCGACGGCGCAGGAGTCCTGAGCCCAGCATGGACAGGGCCAGACACGCAAACATTGAAATCACCCGAAGAATCCAGAAGAATTGTTCTGGCAGGATGGTCTCAAGATGAATGTTCTTGATGTTGTTTGTCTCATGAATCAAAGCAGCAAGAAGCAAAAGCGATCAGATCCCGGGTTTTTGCACAGTTTCAATCCAATTCCCCTTGACAATAGGTCCTTTATGACTCTATGCGCATCCAAGACCCCAAAATGAACGGATCCACTACCACACCTGGGTTTTCCAGTCAAGGCAGTGAACCACCAAAGAATGGCAGGGAAGATTAACACGCCTACATTCAGAAGGCCTGCTATCACGTGGCGCTTGAGCTGTTGCATGAAGGGGAATGACGTTTGATACTTGGGATTTCCACGGTCAGCTCCAAAAATATTAGGCTTTGTTTGCGAATTATGTGGGAAAACCATGGAAAAGCTCTAAATCCAGCGGCTTATCATCAGTTTCCCATAGTTTCCCTATGAAACAGTGCCATTTTGAGGGCTACCATGACCCGCTTGAGGTGGATCCGTCGAATGTCCAGTGCCGAGTCAAGTTGCGGAAGAAAAAATGAAGCTGCCAGCGACCACGTTGGGGAAACATGGTATACATGTAGGATTTCAGTTTGCTTACCTCCATCCGTTGAAACACGACAAAGAAGAACAATTCGGGACCCTAAAACCAATTGCACCTGCGAACTTGCCGGCAAACAAAACAGCGCCTATCCACTGACGCCAAGTTCCCGAAAACAATCAACCTGACTCCGTTACCTCAGATGAGCATCCGACAATATTATCGTCTGAACAATCAAGTAGAGGGCTGCCTTGAACTTTGCCTGTCTGCACGAACCTTCACAATCGATAAGGGAAGACTACCCAACACCGATGCTGCTAGATTCCATCAAGTTCCTAGAACAATTTGCAGTAATTAATAGTAATTATATATACATAGTAGATTGATATAGATTGTCTATTCTATTTCTGCTGGAACGCAAGCTTATTGTTTGGGCAATTCAAGCACCATTCTCACCGATACCCCAAGCTATGCTAAGCGATACCCAATTTTGCCGTCTTTATCATCGGCCAAGACCTTGCCCCACAGGTACTACTGGCACAACTACTTCTGCTTTAACTAATTTCTCATCCTCCTGCAACAACAACACCAACCAAAAAGAATAGTAAGGAAGGAAGGAAGGAACTAAGCAAGCAAGGAAGTAAGCAAGGAAGTAAGGAAGGAAGTAAAGAACAAAGGAACTAAGTAACAGAGCAACTAAGTGACTACGTAGGTGAGTCAGTCAGTTAGTCAGTTCATCAGTTAGTCAGTTTGTCAGTTTGTCAGCTAGTCAGTCAGTCACTCACTCAGTCAGTCAGTGTTTGTTTGTTCGTTCGTTTGTTGGTTTGTTTTTGTTTGTTTTGTTTGTTTTGTTTGTTTGGTTTGTTTGGTTTGTTTGGTTTGTTTGGTTTGTTTGGTTTGTTTGTGTGCTTGTGTGTTATTTACTTAGTTAGTTACTTAGTTAGTTACTTACTGCCTAGTTACGACCCTATGTTAAATTCAAATTCCAAGGGTTCTGCAGGGCAGCCAGTCGGAACACCATTAAAGACACACATCAAACATCTCGAGTTCAGATGCAAGAGGCCTGGCATAGATGGCACAACCGATTATGAAAAAGGGCAAGCCCTTGTGAGGTGTCAAATTTCCCAAAAGTCGCCGCCATCTATACGAGCACGTTCGAATTGGACAGAGCCATACTTTTTCAAACCGGTGTAGTTGTTCAGTTTCTTAGGTAGCTAGGTACTTAGGTAGGTAGTTAGTTAGTTAGTTAGTTGGTTAGTTAGTTAGTTGGTTATTTAGTTAATTTGTTTGTTTGTTTGTTTGTGTGTGTGTTTGTTTGTTTGTTTGTTTTTTTTGTTTGTTTGTTTGTTTGTTTGTTTTGTTTGTTTGTTTGTTTGTTTGTTAGTTAGTTGGTTAGTTAGTTAATTTGTTTGTTTGTTTGTTTGTGTGTGTTTGTTTGTTTGTTTGTTTGTTTGTGTGTGTGTGTTTGTATGTTTGTTGGTTGATTGGTTTGTTGGTTGGTTTGTTGGTTTGTTTTTTTTTTTTGTGCTTGCTTGTTTTCTTGCTTGTGTCTTTTTTAGTTACCTAGTAACCTAGTTTGTTTAATAGTTAGTTCAATATTTTGTTTGTTAGTTTGTTACTTAATTAGAACGTAAGCAATTAAGAAAGTAAGCAAGCAAGTAAGTACGAAAGTAAGTAAGAGTAAGTAAGAGTAAGTAAGCGTTTAACTAAGTAAGTAAGCAAGCAAGCAAGTAAGTAAGTAAGAAAGTAAGTAAGTAAGAGTAAGTAAGAGTAAGTAAGAGTAAGTAAGAGTAAGTAAGAGTAAGTAAGAGTAAGTAGGAGTAAGTAAGAGTAAGTAAGAGTAAGTAAGAGCAAGTAAGAGTAAGTAAGAGTAAGTAAGAGTAAGTACGAGTAAGTAAGAGTAAGTAAGAGTAAGTACGAGTAAGTAAGAGTAAGTAAGAGTAAGTAAGAGTAAGTAAGAGTGAGTAAGAGTGAGTAAGATTGAGTAAGAGTGAGTAAGAGTGAGTAAGAGTGAGTAAGAGTGAGTGAATGAGTGAGTGAGTGAGTGAGTGAGTGAGTGAGCAAGCAAGCAAGCAAGCAAGGAAGTAAGTAAGTAAGTAAGTAAGTAGGAGCAGCAGGAACAGGAGCAGGAGCAGGAGTAGGAGTAGGAGCAGCAGTAGCAGTGGCAGCAGCAGTAGAAAGCAGAAGGAGAAGTAGAAGTAGAAGTGGAGGTAGAGGTAGAAGTCGAGGTAATAGCATTAGAAGTAGTGAAGCGAAAATATCCACAACCGATTGGGGATGACCTAGTTTTGCTTGTGGCATTTACGAGGAACATCGAGGAACATAAAATATCGTCGGCCATTCATACTATGTTAGTTTGTACGGTGCGTCGTGTCGCACGCTATAGTCAAATGCGTTTGGAATACAATGTTCGTTTGCCTTCCCATGCCGTGAAACGCAAACTCAGAGATTCCCGTGGGCTCCGATCCCATTTGAGATCATGAAAGGCACAGCCAGAACCACTGGCTCCGGAAGCTGCACCCAAATCTTCGAAACGACGCTGAGAGTTGCCTGAAGAAAATCTTTCGATCCGCCCACAAATGACTTTAAAATAGGCTATACAGAAAAAAAAAACACAAGAATCCAACTGTCTATCGTGTATCACCCCTTTTACACGCGCTAATGCGAAGTCGTGGCGAACTCAAGCGATGTACAGTGAGGATGCAACGTGGCAGCCACTCGCGCTGAGGCCTGAGGGCCCTTGAATTTCACTGGCACGACGGGCGAATGATACGACAAACCACAACAGCGTCAAAGATATTTCTGGCCGGCCTCATAGCTGATTTAAATGTTAACTATGTTTGTTGGGTTGGCAGCAGGCCGTGGAAGCGTGCTGAATGTTTGTTATTGCTGTTGCTAATGTTGTTATCGTTGTCCTTGTTTGCTTGTTTGTCATTGTTTTGTTGTAGTTGCGCTGTTGTTTTGTCGTTGTAGCTGTATTTGCTTTACTTGCGGATGCTTTGTTGATGTTTGGTTGTGTATGTGTGTGTTTCTCTTGCAGGTGTGTTTGATTGATTTGTTCTTCCCCACCTGCCATGTGAGGGCCTCTAGATTTTGACAACACATCCAGCACCCTTCCTTCCCTATCCTTCCCCTTCTTTTCCATTGTCCTTCCCTTTTCCTTTTTGCTCTTAATTTTACTTGTCCCTTTCCCTTTTCATTCCTCTTTCCTTTTCCTTTCCCTCTTTCTTTTTGCCTTTACTTTCCTTTTTTCCTGTTTTTGCTTTTCCTTTTTCCTTGTTTCTTTTGCCTTTTTCCTTTTTCCTTTTTGCTTGTCCTTTTCCTTTTCCTTTTCCTTTTCCTTTCCTCTCCGCTTCCCCTTCCCTTCCCTCTCCCTCTCCCTCTCCCTCTCCCTCTCCCCCTCCTCCAAAAAAATGATAAAAGGGGGCTCCTCGGGAGTATATGTTGGTATGTTGGTAGTTTTTTTTGTGTTGCTGTTTAACATCCTATCACTGTTTTTGATGTTTTCCCTGGGGCATTCTGGTGTTAATTTATCAAAAAAAAGTCACGCTGACCCTCTTTTTTTTCTGTTTGTCTTCTGGGTTGTTGATTAGTTCATAATATTTTTTGTTAAGATAGTATGAATTAATCAGGTTTATTTTGAAGTTTCTCTTTGCTCTCTTAAATATTCCTCATATTGTTCTTCATACATTTTATCGTGGTCTTCTCTCGTTTTTGGCGACCATATATCATAAGGGTCGTGCATATGTTCATGTCCGTCGCTTTTATTCTCCTCATTCTTTATCTCCTGCATCATTTTTCTAATTTTACCCATACCATGTTCTTTGTCGTATCCTTCCATTACATTTCTAACTTTTTGAAAGCTATGTGTCTTTCAATCTCTTCGTCAGTCATCTTTCTAAACTGTTCTTTATATTTTTCATCATATTTGTTTTTTCTTCTTCATTTCTACTATACATAAATGTTTTCATCCGTTTCTTTTCCATTTCTATATGTTTGTTTTCCATGTGTTGAAACTTAATATGTTTATTTCCACACTTCCCACAAACATTTACGACGGTTTTAAGTATGTATCCCCAGTAGAGTTTGTCATATTTGCTTTTGTTCAAGTTAATCACATCAACCATAATACGACATCCACACTCAAATTCCGTCATCTGATTTACTCTTGATATACTAAGGCACTAAGGCGTCTTTTTTTCAAGTATATTTTTTACACTGTTGATAAATTAAAAAAAATAAAAATAACAAAATTAACTATAATGGCAAGAAGGTTAACAAAAGAACAAATTATCAGCAACACTTACTACGATGTTGAAAGTGGCTTCGGAAGTATTCAAGAAACCTTTAAGAAAGAAAGAACATAAAACCAACAAAATCCAGAAATAAGTCTAGATGATGTTCAACACATTTTGACAAAACAACCAAACAAACAAATGAATGCCTATAGAGGTTCTAATTCTTTCACAGCCCCGTTCGCCCGTTATGAGTATCAAATTATAATTGATATAATGGTTATGGCGCCACTTTCCACAGAATCAGAGGTAAAAATAACACCAACCAAAAAAGAACCAACATATGCATTAGTAGTCATTGATATTTTCAGCAAATACGCTGATGTTTTACCAATGAAAGAAAACAATTCGGAGAGCGTATTAGAAGCATTGAACCAAGCATTTAAAAAGATTGGTTTTCCAATGTCCATTTATTCAGACAATGATGTGCGTTCCAATCAGTCGTTAGGAAGTTGTTTGATGACGAAGGCATACAACACATCGTCACGCAGACCCACGCAAATGTAGCGGAAAGGTTTATAAAAACAATGAAAAATATAATGCACGAGAGGCTCAGGTTTAATAAAGCAGGTTGGACATCAATGCTGACACCAGCACTGAACAAATACAATTCCACCAAGCACTCATCAACGAAGATGTCAACAAAACAAGCACACAAGGACGAGAACAATAGCACTGTGAGGGTAAGTTTAACATTAAGAGAAAACAACCGAAGAAAGTATCCAACCATACGAGAAGGTGATAATCGCTTCAAAGAAGTATCGCGAGTTTGAAGTTCAGAGTTTATCAGAAGCCTTTTACTTTTTGCGTGGCACACTTCATTTCATGAGTGCACACCAGAACTCAGTGAATATGTCATACCGCCAATTTAGAAAAAACAAATATGTACAGGCAGATGTTGAAGGCGGTACCGGTAGTATAAAATAGAGCTGTTCCCTTGTAGAAAACGTTCAGGTGAAGGCGGTACCTTTAGCGCTTAGTATGCGTTTCACAGACATTGGATTAAGCATGCCAGACCTTGGATCATCTACTAACGCTAGCGTTAAGTCGTATCAGCTCGTAAAAGTCGTATCGGGAGGCCGTGCGCCTGGAAAAAGTTCAAATTTGGCATCACCACAACTTTTAGTAATTGAACGATTTCATTGTTTTGGGGCCGTGCGCCTGGAAAAAATTAAATTTTTGTATGGCGTTGATTTTTAAAACTTATATTTGATCATTCTTTCAATGGGGCAAACGCTGGTTGCTGCTTGCTTGCTGCTTGCCTGCTGCTGGCTGCTGCTTGCTGCTGCTTGCTGCTGCTTGCCTGCTGCTTGCTGCTGCTTGCTGCTGCTGTTTCTTGCCTGCTTCTTGCCTGCTGGTCCACCACAGTTTTTGATATGCAACCTTTCTGTCCAAACCTGACTTGTGAATCCGGAGTTCCAGTGCGAATTAAAACACACTGTTCATGAGATTCTGGCAGGAGTAGTCTTGAGAAGCGGAGTTCACATGGGGATTTGCTCAAGTGGTTTGGGCAGGTCTGAAGCATCAGTAAAAGCCAGCGTTCCATGGGAACGGTGAGTCATCAACCAAATATGTTTAATAGTTTGGGTACCGGCGTTCCATTGGAAAGATGTTTCTGGAAATGAGTGTTTTCAAGTCCACAAACCGTAAGCGTTAAAGCGTTTCCATTGGGTTTCATAGTCCATGCCCTGCCTTTCCTGACTTAGCTGTGACCACGGCGTTCCATGCAGGAACACATATTCTAGCACCACCGGTCCTGCCTTCAACGTTCTCCTGTAATGGCCTTTCGCTTTGAAAACATGCAAGATGTTAATTTTACCGGCACTAACACCAGGATGGGAAGTTTAATCACTTTTGAAGCAAAAGGAGCTGAAGGAAACTTAGCTAAACTTGAACAAATCCAAGAAACGTTTGTTAATTTAGTCCTTGAGAATGTCCTTGAATTAACTGAAAGCGGGGCGACATTTTATGATTAAAATGTGTGTTTAATTATTATTTGATCAATTTTCCAAGTCTTTAAAAACAAACCAAGCAGAACTACAGAAAACAGATGGGCAAACCTGAGGGCAAACCATCTAGGACGGGCACGCACAAGGATCAGGACACAAGGTATATGAAGTGGTTAAAAGAAAAACGGGACGAGAGAGAAACCAGAGACAAACTACTCGCAATAAGAAATGCCAGTGAATTATAGTAATGAAATCCGAAGGGACAACCTCACACATAATAGTTTAGAGCACCCACCGCATCAAATAAATCAATGTAAAATTGGTTCTACATACTTTTTAATATGGCAACAACAGTGATAATTAATGTGAACAAGATGTCAAAGTATGGTTTAAAAAGAAAAATCTACCTATGTTGAAATTATCGGAAGGCTTGATGACAATGAGAGGGAAAAATACCAAATAGGGATGCGATGTTTCAAACGTAACCCTGAAGGATCATTTTTTGATGGTTCAGATGCCATGGAGCAATTTAGGGAAGAACGGGGAAAATTATTATTAAGACAAATGCCAGATGTTTTTGTAAGGCAAAAATGCAAGAACTGCAGAGAGAACTTTTCACACTGAAAGCATGCAACAAATACCCACAACATCATCAACAATAGCACAGCCAACTCAACCCATGGATGTAGATGCAGAATTTACACAGCTGGCTACACCGGCAATATCAAGTTCATCAACAGTTCAAGCATCTCAATTCAATGCTGAACTGACACAAAGAGCAAATACAGCAACTAAAAGGAGAGAAGAAACAGAAGTGAACCACATAGGAGAAGTGTTCAAACAAACCAAACCCACAATAATTGAGCAGATACATCACATAAGCCCACCAGGAAGGTTTGTTCCCATAAAACGTGAAAGTTACAACATAGCAACTGATGACGAACCAATGCCACCAGTTCCAAAAGCAAAATTTAAAGCAGAGGCATCACCATTTTCAAGTTTTCACGCACTTCCCGTTATAAAAGTCATGGGTGCAAGTTGCAAGTAGCAGTTCTAAAAGAGCCTCACCTGAAACAACAGTAGAACCAAGGGGTAAAGCAGGGAAACCCAAGATGTTCAAAGAAGGAACCGACAGAATGAATGCAGACAAGAGGAACGGAGGTGGTCTTGAAGACGAACTTGAAGGAAAATTGCGTTCGAAATAGGAGGAGCGGAAGCTGACGATGCAATTGATGAACCAAAAGACATTAGGAAAAAACCATGCAAAAACCAGTAGGTCCAAGCACCATAGGAGTGCAAAGGTTAAAAGAGGAACTTGTTAATGCCAACAACAACAACCAAAAAAAAAATGATTTCAAAACAACAGTGTGACATGTTTGACCGTGTTTGTTACGTATGGCTCAAATCGAAAGGCGGTGACGATGAAAAACAAATGTTGAAGCAAACGCGGGTTACTTACAAAACGAATTTGTTTCAGAAATTGAAGGATGAATATAAGAAACAATGAGTTGTTTCGAACAACTCAGTGATTTTTAAGAATAATATTTTGTGGAGTGCGTTGGTGTCTTTATTTGCCATTTTATAAAAATCCAGAAACTATTTCTTGCAAAGGTCGGAATCATTTGCTAAATTCTAGAAACTATTTACTAAATAATGTCAAGTTAGGATTAATAATCCCCGCGGTATTAATCAATCCCCTCTGCCCAATTTTTTTTGTAATTTAAAAACAGGTGGTCCCCCCAGATTAATAAACCGGTGGGCCTACCCCCGATTAATCAACCACCACTTCATGAAACCATTTCATTTCTCTCAAAAAAACCTTTTCTCATAGGAATCTGTTGGTTTACCCAACAAGGGGAGCAGGAAAAAAAAAATGTTGAAAAAAAACCAAAATGGCTGCGGTTTGGGAAAGCTATCTATTTATCCATCTAAAATTTTTCCCCATAGGAATCTGTTGGTTTACCCAACCAGTGGTGCAGGAAAAAAAACATGCTGAAAAAGAGCCAAAATGGCTGCGGTTTGGGAAAGCTATCTATTTATCCATCTAAAATTTTTCCCCATAGGAATCTGTTGGTTTACCCAACAAGGGGAGCAGGAAAAAAAAAATGTTGAAAAAAAACCAAAATGGCTGCGGATTCGGAAATCAATCTATCTATCCAAAATCTTTTCCCATAGGAATCTGTTTGTTTACAGAACCAGGGGTGCTGCTTGGTGGGGGGTATTAATCCATAGGTATTAATTAATTAATTATCTCAGGGGGTTGATTAATACCGCGGGGATTATTAATCCTAACTTAATTAGTTGTTAATTATAAAACCAAAAACCCATCACTGTTCCCATGCTGCCAAAAACACATCAATGTTCCCATGCTGCCAGAAACCCATCACTGCTCCCATACTGCCAAAAACCAATAAATGCCCATGCTTCCAAAAACAAATCACTGCTCCCATGCTTCCAAAAACCAATCACTGCTCCCCTGATTCCAAAAGATAAAATCACTGCTCCCATGCTGCTCATTGTTTTTTTCTGCTGATGGCCTGCCTCATTGAAATTGTTTTTCAATGGGCTTGCCTGTTCGCTTATGTGCCTGTCTCATGAAATACCTTAGGCATTTCCATTTGTCGCACTTATAGCATCCACTCTGATGCCTGCATTTGGGACACACCCCGACCTCATTCAAGCTGATCCTCAAGATCTCTGACTGGTACTCCTCACCCAGCTCATCCTCCTGGATGGTGCCACCTTCCTTGAGGAATCTGATGGTTTCCTTCTGCATGTCATTCAGGATCTGGTCCTTCCTTACCTTCATCTCAGCCACTTTCAATGTTTTCTGCAAGGCTTCGAATGCTTTAGCACCATTGCCCTTGATCTTCTCATCCTGCTGCTGGAGATCCTTGTAGTACTTCTCCTTCTCATCAGCCAATGCCAGTGTGAGCTTCTGCAATCGCTGATGCCACCCATGGGCTGCATGTTCAGCCCATCCAGTAGCTGCAGGGCCATGGCCCAGATGTCTCATCACCTTGGACAGGGTGGTAAAAAATGTGTTACCCATGGTCAAGTGCATGCTTTGGGGGTCAGTTTGCTTAATTAAAACAGATGATGCTTGTGGTGCCCATGGGATTCCCTACCCTACCTCCTGTTCAGCATATGCCAAAAGATATTGGCCACATAGGTTGCTACCATATGGCTGTCTTGATTTCTGATTCTGCCTATGCAAAGCTGGGCAGTGAAGCATGCCTTCACTGATGCAGCCCAATGATTGCATGATGCCCAGCAATCTTTCTGCCATTGCCACAGTTTTCTCTGGAAGGTTGCTGACTTCCTCCTCAGTGCCAATCTTTTTGCGATCATCTGAGCCACACAAGGAATCATAGTACCTGATCTCACCCGCATGCTTATCCACCACCAGCAATGACCAATGGCCACCAGATGCCAATGGGCAGAGAAATGTATCATCTTTGCCAGCCATCTTCTTCTTGAGACATTTGCATAGGAGCTCATGGCTGACAAACTCATTGTCAGCAGGGTTGTCTGCAGCCAATGAGCACACCAATGCTGGGCTGAGCATGCTGCTGCCCTGTATCTCATCCAGCTTCTTCCCTAATGCCATGTAGCATAGCACCAACCCCCCATAGATGATGTGTTGGCCATCCAAACCATCTGCACCCATATCTTTGGGAACCAATTCCACCTCATCCCAAGGGAGATCCATCTCATCAACATCCACATGGCAAGTGCCTGATTGCAGCAAAATGTGCTGCTTGGCTTGCCTGACTAGGGATAGCTGAGGAAATACCCAGGAAGGCTTGATGCTCTCATCGATGCTCATGACCCATGCTCTGTCTACCCATGCCACCCTCTCAAAGGAATTCCTCGGATCACTTTCCAAATGCAACTGTATCTGAGTTTCCCCTGCTCCCATTGCAGGTCCTTGCCTTCCAAACAGCATGGGACCAGCAAATTCACTGATGATCCTGAACTTGCCTGATGGCACCTCATAGGCTGCTGCTGGCTCATCCGCTGGAGGTGGCAATGCAGGAGGTGGCAATGGAGGAGCTCCTGCTGGTGGCTCATCAACTTTCTGTGCTGATTTGCCTTTCTTTGGAAGCTTCACTGCCTCATTCTTGATGGCATTTTTCTTGTCTTTCTTCTTGGTTGCCTTCTCATGCTTCGCAGCCAAGCTCATGCTCTCCTGCTTCTTCTGATTTTTCCTTTTTTTTTTGGCTATCAGCTTCGCTGTTGGTTTCTTTGCTGATGGTTTTATGTCCATCATGGCTTCCAATCTGCTCTTAGACTGAAGGTTGTTCTAATGTCCTGCCCACATTGTTGCCTTTCTTATGAGTTCTCTTCTGTCCCATGTAGGTGTAGGTCTCATCCTGCAGCCACTCTCCTGTTTCACTGATGTTTGCCAGAGAGGCATGTGGTCCTGGCACAATCAGGATGCCAGGGCTAACCACACCTAATGGGTTCTCATCAGGGTCAAAGAAGTTGAGGACACTCTGATGAGCTTCGAATGTAATGCGATACTTGTCAACATTTTGTTCTCTCATTGTAGTCAAATGTTTCTTGCCTGATGATTTGCGATCTGCTGCTTCAGGAATGTGCCATTCCTCACCTTCATCATGAGGAACAATCTGCTGATCCTTTTCCTCATCTCCCTTCTGCTGATTTTCTGTTTCTACAATGCCCTTCTCATGCGCTTTCTTATCCAGTTCCTCCCTGATCTTCTCTCTATGGCTTGTAACATCCTTTGCAGATTTCTTGGCCTCATGTGCTGCAAAAACTTCTCTGTTGCTAGGCTTCTTGACCCACAATGGGATCTGATCAGAGAAATGCAACACACACTTCCTCATCTGCTGTTTTGCCTGATCTGGCCTGCTGAAGAGCTCCTTATAGTCCTCATCCTTTGTTTGCGCAATCCTCCAGATCTGGTAATCATGCTGATTCCAACTCAGCTCTGCTCTGATCTGCTGCTCCACATCTGATAGCTGAGTTGTGAGATTGGGGCTCCTGA
>Ga0126342_10014952_pt1 | contig 13645 bp, 15 predicted proteins | sample Cyp1metagenome_FD_92528 | JGI IMG/M metagenome (GOLD analysis project Ga0126342, IMG submission 92528) | Coral microbial communities from Lord Howe Island, Old Settlement Bay, Australia - Cyphastrea 1 metagenome | ecosystem: Host-associated > Invertebrates > Cnidaria > Coral ...
CTGACTCTTTCTCTTCTATCATCTTCTCTCTTCCACTCTTCTCTTCTCTCTGCCTCTTCCCCATCTCTGCTTTTCATCTGTCCATATTGTCGGAAGTTTGACTTCTAAACTTCCTTCGATAATAACCATTATTAGCAGCATATTAACAAGGTCAAGGGTTCCAAGGTCAAGGCCTTTTCTTTCTTCTCCAGGCCGCTTCTCGGGGCCTCTAAAAAGCACCGAGCTCGACACGATGTTTACAGGCTGCGCTGCTCTGTTGCTCTGATTTTTCAAGCGAAAAGATAAGGGTTGGGAAAATCATAGTAATAATATAAGTATTGATATCAGTCATCAGTATTAGTATCTTTATTATTGTTATACTGTTACTATGACCTTTATTTTCCCAAAATCAATAGTAATAATAGTAGCAATGAATAGTAATGACCAATACATAACAATCCAACCCTCAACCCTAAATCTTTGCCAGGAGTACCTTGTGCTTCCTTCCTTCCTGCACTAGCAAGCCATGCACATGCCGAGTTGGGCGCGATAGATCTTGAAGGCGACTGAACACTGCACCATTCTTCAGCAGCTGTCACATCTGACTTTGACCGCGCCTCTTGATGTGAAAGCCCTGCGTGTGAAGACATAGCCCAGCCTCCATGAGTTGCTCAACAAACCGCTGTCGTTGCCTTTCAAACTCATCGAGGCGCTGACGTTGTGAGCACGGCAGAGAACTCTGCGAGCAAAGCACCAATAACCCAGCTGCTGCCAGATGCCTGGACCACTGGAATGATCTGCTCATGATCTGTTCCTATCTGTTCCTATCTGTTCATTGCGCATATCTGTTAGCCGGGGACTCTCAGATTTCACCAGACGCACAGGGTATCATTCCATAGCAGCCTCCCAAAACATGTCGACATGTGAAATCCTACTAAAACCATCTAAAACACTGGTACAGTAAATTACGCCATTACGCTTCTATATTTCTTCGGGCTTACTATAACTATTAGATATCATAAGATATTATCAGTATACAATAAAGAAGTTTCAAGGATCTGCTCGCTGGCCCCCAATCCCTTGAAAAATCGCCTCATCACATCCACCTAGCAGAACCAGTGACCAGTGGCTGCCGCCCTTTTCTGGTGGAAACAAAGAAATGTATTATCCATTGTGACACATTGTGACACATTGTGACACATTGTGACACATTGTGACACATTGTGACACATTGTGACACATTGTGACACATTGTGACATATTGTGACATATTGTGACATATTGTGACACACTGTGGCACTGGGGCTCAAAGTTTAGACTTACAATTTCACTACAGTCATCTTGAAGTGAAATAAGTAAAGGATTTGTTTGGACGAAATCTGGAATGAGAAACGTGCAATTGAGACCTGTCAGGCATGACCTGTCACATTGTCAGCCGTCTCAGTACCTCCATCCACATTCATGTCATTGCTCAACATCCCATGGCCAATGGCCCAAGGGGGAAGGGCGCATGATAACTCTGGCTGCTCTTGCTCAGCTTTGCTCCACTTCATCGTGTCTTGCCACAACAAATGGCCAAGCTTTGCTGAATTGTCACGAAAGGACTGAGGCACACAACTGTACAAATGAACCCTTTTCTATATTTTTCTCCTCTTGCCTACGATATCGGTTTGTTCAAGAATGGCGCATCCACAAATGTTATAAATTTTGATGATTCATCATGATTTGCTGTATTAAACTTGCCGTTTTCAGGTGTCCCACGGTGTCCCCAATCTCCGCACAAACCATCTCAGGATTTCCTCCGACCCGTCCTCGTTTTGAAAAGCTGCGCTTATGTTTCGGACAGGCGTTCCCGCAAACAGGGACATGAGCACGAAGGACAGGACATGACAGGACAGAAAACAACCACAGAACCACATTTATTGTATTTATTTGGAAAAAATGAAAAAAGGTGTTCGAAATTCCTGCGATCTGCTGGCATTTCTCCCACTGGCCCATTCACTTTCTGCTGCGGGGTTCAGCTTCCCTACCCTGGGCATCAGCAGCACCAGTCACCCTTTTTGGTTCGGCGGATGCGCACGATGTATCAAGCCATTGGCTTCGCCAGAGCGACTATGTCGGTGGCTCGAGTTCATTCAAGTTGAAACCCCCAAGGCCAAAGCAAAGGGCCTTTCAAGTGGTGGGCATGTCCGCATTTGATGAATTTTGTATAATTTTTGGGCGCCCTATGATTCCGTTTATTTTTGAGACAAATCCTGCTGGTACTGTACCACCTCTATTTTTGCACTAGAATCCATCCAATCACAGGCCATGCAAAATTCATGTTTCATCATTTTACCTTCTGTTTCGACAAGATGGGTGTCAACCTGTAGCTGCTGTAGCTGCTGTAGCTGCTGTAGCTGCTGTAGCTGCTGTAGCTGTACAAGCTCAAAAAAAAAAACGTCAGAACATCTGCAGCCTAAAGCTGGCACGACGTCCAACGTTCGAAGCCTTGACCATCACATTAGCCTCGTGGCAACGGAGATCAAGCACCACCCAACAACCATCCAACCAGCCAAATGGGAAAATCATCTATAAATGAAGGTTGTACTGGGACCAGCCAACCAGCCAACCAACCCACTACTTCTGCCTTCTCAAGATCTACTTCTCCGGTTTCTCCGGTCAGCTCTTGCCTTGCCATGATGGGATTGGCATGAATAACAGACTGCAGAGCCGATGAAATGAAGCTAGCACCAAGTAAGAAAGCAAAGCAACTACTCCTGGCAAGTCCAAGTGGTGCTTAATAATGTGTAAATATGTGTAATATGTTTCCAGAGATTTTTGTGGCTTAAAACAAACTGTCTCAACGTTCACTCAGCTTCTTCCACCATTTTGCCGCTCAACAGCCACAACTTGGAACATCCTTTCGTCGCCTGTTTCTCAGCGCTTCAACTTCTTCGTGCAGCCTCGGTTTCTGCACCAATAGTAGGTGTAACAAATAACAACAAATAGCAATAACAGTAATACCCATAACACTGATGTCACAATACCAATAACAAATAACAATTGTGAAACATAACAAATAGATACAAATAGCCAGAATATAACAATGATGATAGTAGGACTAATAGGACTAATACAAATACAGCGCAAGTATGCGCAAGTACTGTATAAGAAAGTACGATGGGCTCGGCTCCAATCCCAACTACATCTTGGGGACATCAAATCCTTAAGAGTTTGAGGGACCCTCACTTAAAGCGGCTAAATTCTTGAGTCATTCTTGCGGATTATAGGTTCTATTTCAATTCTCGCTCTCTCGGAAGACTGAGCCATGTATTGCAGTGGTATATTTCCGTTATTCACAGCCGTTGCCGCGAGGGTGGCTCCAGCATCATGTAAATGACAATGGTATATCACCAATAAATGTGTGGACCTCTGGGAATGATGAAAATCGACCATGGGGACATGTGACCCCACGTGAGTATCGCGACTTTAACTGGGTCATTTGCTACCCGTGCACAAAATATGATTTTTGATGATTTTTGATCGCCATCCAGCACAGCCAAGGCACGCCACTCGGTTTCGGGTCTGAGCCTTTTCAGAACGATATTCCAACAACACCCTGGGCGCGCAATGCAGATCGGGAAAGAGTGGAGCACCATGGAATTCCGCCCCAAAAAGTCAATGGTGTATCGGTGAATCGCCATCCCAAAATTGGTTACGATTTGCTGGCATCCATGCGATTCACGGCTATCCATGGCTATCCCCCAACTCAGAAAATCTCGAAAGCACATCAACAGCTGGGACTCGGACTCTGCTTTCCGGAAGAACTCTACAAACTCATCAAATTCCGTGCTTCCACTGCCATCCTCAGTGAACGAGCACCTTTTGATACCGGTCATCTCTAGAGTAAGCTGGTAAACCCACCACTTTGTGGTAAAATTCATCCACAAATGAGAAATTTCGCCATGTTGGATTCTATGAGGGTTAAGGAAAAAAACAACCACCACGCCTTGTCAACCTCTTTGAGGATGCGCAGGATTTTCTTGACCATCGCCTGCTGATCCCATAGATATCGGATGATAAAAAGGTGCCCATGGTTCCTTTTTACTTCAGATTTCGTGTCAACATCCGGTTCCTCAGGCAATGTTAAACATGTTAAACACCTTGAGTTTTCACCTGTGGACAACTCCAGCCTTTCGCTTGGCTTCTTGAAAAACGTTTTCATCATTTGTCTGTGGGACGTGCAGCCCTGCGGTAAACCTCAGTAGTGCTGGCCACCTATTGAGACATGGATCACAGATAGCTCCAGGTCTGGGGAGCTGGCACTTCCACCACACCAGCCAACTCCTTGACGCACCAACGATCACCCATGCTTTGAGGCTGAAAAACAAGGACATACCATGAGAATCCATGCGATACTGACCTGAAATCGGGACTTGAGCCATCAACTTTTAGGCACCGCCATTCAAGTGTTTCCAAACAGAACTTCTCTGGGCAAAGTGCGAATAACTCTTAGAGGTCCTTTATGAGCGTCCCCGTACACAAACACGCTTCTCGCAAATTTCAAGGCGACTCCAAAACGGTCAAATTGATTTTATAGAGTGGGTATCCAATCTTCTAACGCGCCTTTGGCAAAGTACTTTGGGCCGCAAGGTCTCTGTTTGTTTCACCACACTCTCCCCATCTCCCTGCCGGATGAATTCCTTGTCTTGAAACATGGACGCCAGAAACTTTCGATGCGAAATGGCGTCGGGTCTCGGCACCCGGGAATCATCCAAAAGCGCCACAGGAAACGGACCAAGTCCCTTGCTCGGCAAGACGTTCGAAGATGGTTTGCAGGGTCTTCATGCTGTGTTTGGCGTCCTTAGCATATGAGCATCGACCAGCGCTGAGGCTCAAAGCAAAGGACCGCTGACTCTGGAGAGATTCTTCTGCCATCAAGATTATTATGTATATGTATATAATTATATATATACACGCATATATTATCTAAGAATCATCAGAATTCATGAATCCTCTTAAACCCTCGGGACAAAAACATGTTTGTTCCAGGCAAACAATAAGCTATGACGCGCGTTTCCACCAGAAACGTCGAGGGCGGAAATGGAGTTCCATGTTTCGTCAACAAAAATGGAAGTTTGGGGATATGATCCACTTTTTCCAATTTGGGTGTATCTGAAAATGGGGTATACCCCCGTCCTTAAGAGGGAAAATGATGATAAATTACATATATGATGATAAGCCGAGAAGCCATCAAATTTGGGAGAAACCCTATGTTCAGAGAAACCGATAAGTCAATTTAGCATCGTCTTCCCAAATACCAGGGACAAAAAAAAAACGGCCACCAGTTCTTATGCGATTCCAACTCACGACATCCTCAGACACCCCGAGATAGCGCTGGCTCTAAACAACCACCAGCTTTCAAACGTTTCCATAAATTTACTGGTGCTTAGCAGGGAATGAGGGAATGATCCATAATCACTAGTAATAATCATCCCAGCAACCCCCATTGCCATCCATTCCCTACGTTTAGCACCAGTAAGTAAATTTACTTCACTCAAACTCAGTGGTTCATAGTGACCCTGGCGTGTCTTCATCGACAGTGTGCCCCACCTTCTGCGTTCGATGCGACTGTCTAGTGGGAGCTCCTGTCATCTCACAGCAGAACTTTTTGTGCCTCGGGCCACATAAAAAGGTCATCCCCAAAAAGGGTTCCGGGAAATTCCAAAAATGTGAAAGGGAAAAAAAGAGGATATACCATGATATAGCAACAATCATATCCCACAATAATTCAGAAATTCCGTGAGCAATTTCATGGAAATATGGAGATATTGTGGTAGATAACCAGTATCAATCCACGCGGACTGAGATCTTGCGGACTCTGAGCTCGGAACTGCGGCGTCTCGGGCCTAGGACATCATTAATCGTTAAGGATGATCCCCATTGAACCCTTCGCAGATCCTACAAATATAGCCCCAGGGCTGACCATGACTCAGCTGCCATTCTTAACAACTGAGATTTGAAGCAAATCCGGGTCCTTTCTTTGCAAAAACTAGAGAAGCACCAAGCCTCACATGCCCCTGAGCCCCTGAAGAGGAACGCAGAAGTCAAGTTGAGAAGTGCTGCAGTGACCACGATTCAAGTCACACTGTCTTCAAAAAACTGGACCCAAAAAAATCCCCATGTTCCTCATGAGCCTAGTAACTTCTAGGGGTAGTATCGCCCCAGATCGAGATAGATACACCCAAATCCTACAGCCATGGAAAGATTGCTGGAGCCATCCCAAGTCTTACCATGCCGAAGAGACAAAGGTATGGTGTTCCGCAGGGACTTCTCAGCATACCTTGCCATGGCTACGGCAGACCTTCACTCATGGGTTGAGGATCTAACTTGGGGGGGTCAACTGTTAGGGCATGGCAGGGCTGTGTGTGCCACCATCATCGCTGATGGCTTCAATGGAAATGGTTTATATATACATGTGTGTATGTTTATATATATATAATATATATATATAATTATATTTACCTAAAATGGGGGGTACCCGCAAATCATCCTTTTGTATAGGATGTTCCATAATAAACCATCCATTTTTGGGCACCCCCATTTTAGGAAACCTCCTCCACCGGGTCACGTGAGCCACTGGCGCATCTCATCTTTGCGTAAGGACCTCATCACGAAGTCGGCCATGTTGAGGTGTGTGGCAGTGAGTGGCCGCTAGGGGGATAATCTATTGAACATATATTGAACATGTATATCATACGTAGGTAAAACATCCAGGAAATGTAATTCAACATAAGGATTGATGATGATCGTGTGATTGTGATCAAATATGACTACTGATAATGATAATTATGTAATTTTGATTAAATACAGACGGTTATGAATATGATTAAACATGATTTAATCCTTATTAATGATACTTGACTGTGTTTTAGTGTAATTATGTTATGGTGATTAATGATGAATGACTATTGTATTAAAATGTATTTAAATATCAAATTATGGTTGATTGTCATTAATTACAATTAGTATCAATGAGTTATGATTAAAGGGAACCCTATGAAAAAAGGCTGTGGTTTAAGTCTACCCAGATGGATTTGAAAACATGGGAAACCCAGATGGTCACCTGGCCAGACTTCCCAGCGAAACTGCGGCCATTCACAACCAATGCAGAGTGTAAATTGTTGAGATTCGTCAAGCTTCACTAAGCTTCACTGAGATACCAAAAAAAGATGTTCATCTTGCAGTTTTCACAAGGGGTGATGGTGATGTTGCTATTGTTGTATTCTTAGGGGACAGGATTACCAAGATTCCAGGTCCCAATGATAGCAACCAAGTCGCTGCTTGATTGTCTCCAGTTGTCCAAGTGCAGGTAACCTGTTGGGCTCAATGGTGTGGGATCAGCCCACGTACAAGTCGGGAAAAAAAAGTGAAATTACCAACCAGCTTTGAGGTGGTTGGAGAAATCTAATGCCAATCCTTCAGATTTGCTGCGGTTTTCGCGCGAATCTTTGTCGACGCTCACGCCAAACTATCAAACATATCCAGAAGGAACTGCGCAACGTGAACATTTTGAGATGCTCAATCTACATCAGGCTGTTCATTTGCAGAGAAGGTTTGTTTTCACTGCGCATCGACAAAATAAGATCTCTGCAAGGGTCAAGCATGGTGACCCCAAAGTCTGCTGGAATCTGCTTCCGACAAACCTGGACATGGCCTCCCTGAGCTGTCATGACCATCAGCTGTTCTTGCGTAGTTTTTGGCTTCAATAGACCAACCCGCAAACCCTGTTCGCATAGCCACATACAAGTAGCCATCCGTAGCCGCTTTTTCCGTGGCTGTGTTCAACCCGCAGCCTCTTTGTCTGGGGCATCAGTTGCGTCGCTGCGTGAAGCGGCAAATCCACCCCGCTTGAAGGAGCCGGCCTTTGTCCTCGCTCATCTTTCCTTTCGATGTCTCTTCCAGGTTTGCCAACACAGCTTCCTCACTGGCCTGCAAGCGGACTCGAAGGAACCCCACCAAACCCTGGTATTCTGAAGCTACGCTCTTCCCTCGCCGCAAAAGCCAGGTGCAGTACTGTGGCTGCTGTGCCAAACACTGCTCATATGTCAAACCTTTGCACTTGCCCTTCAAAATCTTCAAAACACTGGTAGCAAAGCAACGAAAGCAACGGCTCTCTGCAAGACCCGGCAGATGGCGACAGATCATCTCCTTGAGCCACTGACCCATCGATGCAGGATGTTCATCACAAATTGTCACCCACATTGTCACATTCACAAGTAATCCCTTCCTAATATTTTTTTAGATCTAAATGGTCCCAAATGTGTGTATATAAATTCCCTACTAAACCTTGGTTTCAGGGGGCTGTTAGCGGGATGGGATTTCTATGACTATTGCATGTAGTCCCATCAGTCAAAAGCCTACCTTGGAAGTGGACCTATAAAATTTGAGCTTGTTAAGACGTGCAGGGTCCAGCCAGTCATTCCATGTTTGGGGCTGGAAATGTCACATGAGAATGATGTGTGTAATGTGTGTATATATACATATATAATACTTTTGTATATATACAGGATTATATTGGCATATATACATAAGTATATCAGTGTATGCAGTATATGTACATACGCACACAGAACAGAGTCAACAAACAGATATGGACACTGGACACCACGTGTGCATCAGCCCAATCGCTCCCTGTTTTCGCGCACCGTTTCTCTGGGATCCTCAGAGCCGTTCCATGCCTTGTCACAATGGGGATATCGTTGGGCACCAATGGGGATTCAATGGGAACATGATGTAACCCGACAATATGACTGTGGGTTTGAATCCAACCGTGTAGCCGCATAGTAATGACATTCACCTTTCTTTGGGTGTGAATTTGCACTGAAATTCCAGCGGATGGCATGGACCCATTGGCTTTCCCCAAGACCCTATAGCACCCCTCTAAGTATCTCTACATCAAAAAAACCGACCACTAGTAGAAAGTGAATTCACTTCATGTCCAACTGCAAATCGCAGTTTAGATGTGGATCGGTTCTTTTGGACTGTTTTGCGATGGTTTTGGGAAAATCCCAAGCATTGTATCATCCTCCTGGGGGTTGGCACATGGATTGCGAAGCAGGTCTGATGCTCGACCATCGATTGGGAGCGAAACCTCGGATCGAATGCCATTAGGCCAAGGCCACTGAAAGACATGAGTCGTTGGGAATCATCCCAAATAGGCTGGAAAATCAAAGATTTTTTTTTTAATGTATGTGTGTGTGTGAGAAACGTATGTGAAACCCACCTGAACCGGCTGGCTCCGAACATCCCCCTGAAAACAGCGCAAGCCTGAGAGGATCCGTGGGGACTCCGGGTACGAGGAGAGGATGTCCTGGGAATCACACAGCCACCCGCCACAGGACGATTTTGCACCACAAAATGCGTGGTTTGTGTTTTCAAGATGTTATCGGATATCGGATACCTCAACGGATAGCCCATATTGTAAGGCCATTGCTTATTGAATGGGAGCATATTATGATTTTCCACAGCGGAGACGGATGGTTCTTGGGGGTTCCAGATTTTGAAACACCCTACCAAGATGTAGCTCGGCTGGCGGCATTGCTGATGCTTGCTCGTGGATTCATCCTGCGCAGCTGCCACTGCCAAACAAGATGATGGTACCGACCAGGGGACCCAGTGGCAAACGCTGAGGAACCATGAAGAATGCAGACCTTTGGCAAACGTGACCTAGCAGCAAAATGGACATTCATAAATTCAAAAAACCAAAACTATCGCAGTGTCAATCGGTCCTGGAAACCTGTTCGCAATTTGCGTTACAATGGCGCTTTAAAGTTTCAGCTGCGCAAATAAAGTCTCAGGCAATGCATGATTACAGGTATCTCATCTTTAAGCCCCAGAACCCTTCATGGTAGGTCCGGCTTCCAAAGTCAAAACAGTTCCCCAAACAGTGTGGCCACAATTGGGGTGGCGCGGTGCGAATTTTGAGATCGCTTGGCAACCCTCTCGACACTTTGGGCCTGTCAGATCGCTCTTGGTGTGGCGGTACTCAGGTCGATAATCAAAGAGATCTTGTGCAGAGATCTTGACAAGGAGGATTTGCTGCGAGCTTGCGCAGGGATCTTGCCACAGAGACCTCTCATAGAGATCTTGCACAGAGACCTCTTGTAGAGATCTTGTACAGAGATCTTGCCAAGAGGTCTCTTACAGAGATCTTGCCAACAGAGCTCTTATATATAGAGAGAGCTTCTACAGAGATCTCGTAAAGAGATCTTGCCAAGAGACCTCTTATACAGATCTTGTATAGAGATCTTGCCAGGAGACCTCTTATAGAGATCTTGTACAGAGACATTGCATAGAGATCTGCTGCAGAGGTCTTGCCAGGGGGTCTCTTACATAGCTCTTGCCAAGAGACCTCTTATACGGAGCTTGTACAAAGATCTATTTAAGAGACCTTGCCAAGAGACCTGTGAAAGGGAGCTTGCACAGAGATCTTGCCAAGAGACATCTTGTAGAGATCTTCTACAGAGACATGGTGAAGAGAACAGAGAGCTTGCTCAGAGATCTCTTGTAGAGAGCTTGAACAGAGATCTTACTTTGAGATCTCTTACAGAGCTCTTCTGTGGAGATCTCTTATAGAATCCTTGTACAAATAGGCATTTTCAATAGCTGCCATAGCTATGACTGCTGCTTCAAAACCGCCAAAACCGCCAGGCAGCCCCACCGAAATTCCGCCAACTCGATGTGCGCCAGCTTGGCAAGGGCGGCACATGGCGCCATGACGTGCAGGTACGATGCACGTGGTGGTCTGTCCCAAAGGAATGGTCCAATGGTTCAAAAAAGCTAAAAATTGAAGGTGATACATCTAATTTTGCTTGCTGAAATTGAGAGAATGTTTCCATCCCTCCCAGAATTGGTTCTGCGGAAAAACTGAAACGGGAAATCGAGGGTAATGAAATTCGTATTTTCTGTATGTAGATTGATTTTCTCTGACTTTTTGAAGATAGATAATCCTTTGAGGGTTTCTGGTGCAACTGAGGTCTGGCAGCCTGGTCTCTCCATTTTTATGGCGCGGCCGAAGGAAGCGACATCTGAAGATAAATGCTCCAAATGGCTACACGGCTACACATTCATCATGCATGTTATAACTATCATATGCTATCACCTTTTTCTCCTGACAAATTGTTGACTCGTTATTTCCTCTCTAACTGAGATTTGCTCTGGAGTTGTTGGTTTAAGGTTTGCTACAGTCCCCGACAGTCCCCTTAATGCCAAAGTGATTCCCCACCAGATTCTCACAACTATGGTTTGTCTTTAAAAAATGATACAGTACCCCAAAATCTCATCGCTGAGAACACCTTTTGTCGCCTTTCCTCAATGGTCATGAAAGAGTTGCCGATAATCCCCATTTCCGGACAAACTCATATTCATAATGTTGGTTAGCTATATATTCCCCTTGATATCCCCATGATATCAATATCCCATAAGGTTGTTTGAAAAATCGATGTACCATGTGAAAGAACGCCAGGAAGTCATAGCAGCCGCACCTGCATCCGTTTTCCACAGCTCTTGGGATCCAACTGAAACAGTTGAAGGTAGCTGCAAAGCTATAAAGCTTCAACCAAACGACATGAAACTAATGATTATCTAATGTAGGGTTGCTATGGTTTATTATGTTTATTCTTATTGACTTGATCCAACACTTTCTCGCAAGGACTCGCCGCACAGCGGTTCTGGATTTAAAAATTTTGCAGACAATCCGTGACTTTGGCGAATGTTGCAGTCGCCAACAGCTGTTACTTGGGCAACAGGTGGACCTCGAATTCAGCGATTGACGCCAGCAGGGATCCATGGCAAAGACTGGTTGGAGCAACGGAATGCAACGGCAATCAGATTGATATGGGGGTTCTTAAAATAGGAGATCCCCAAAACCACGGGTTTTGATAAACTCCACATAGAGCAAACTTCCATGTTGATCATGCCTTGCCCAAAGGCCGAGAACTCCATTTCAACAGCGTGGCTTGGACAAACTGGACGACGTCTTTTTCACGTGCCCACTTTGATGAATCTACAGGGCAGAGCGTCCATCAACACAAATACATCCCAACAAGAACAATCGTATCTTTACCTAAAAACACGTGAATTCTTGGGTTAATGATGGGTTATGTCCCCGCAAGTTGATTCATGTTGATTACGCGTGGATTCTTCGATGAGTCGCATCTATCTTCGCACATTCCATTGCCCCGCAGCGCACTTTCGCACTTTCACTGCCGCCATGCCGCCTGCTGCGTTTCTGGTCACCGCCTGCGGAAGGCCGGTACAAATCACAGCCACGTCGGAGAGTTTCGAGTTTTGCACAACCAAAATTAGACATTGCCTGAGTTCATCTCCAAATCAGAGTGTTGGAGAAGCAAAGCCAAACCGACCCTCTACCCTCTGGTAATCTTACCTGGCAAAAAAAAACCTTTTGGAGACCATTTTCCCATTAAAGAATAAAATTAATATATAAGGTTTTCCGATTTCAATATCCGACCCAGCCCTGACAACCCTGACAATGATCTGACAACATCCCAGAGGTCCTTGATCTCAACCGCCAGGTAAATCCTGCGCTGTTGGTTATGTCATTTCTGCGGCCAGCATTCATTGTTAGCTACTCAATTTGATTTTAAGCCACAACCCAAAATTGGTGAAGTTGGCTACAATCCAAGAAAGTTTGGTTCACTTAGGCATCCCCCAACAACACAGTTTCTCATACCACAGGTCCTCCCTGGGTGGCATCTCAGCAAAATGTTTTCCGCAATGCGGGCAGCACTTAGCCACTGCGATGGGTACCTGGTCAAACCATAGGAACACCGGATGGGCGTTGGAAAAGGTTTCAAGGTCAGTTTTCTGAGCGAACTATGGCTGGAGTTCGAAGTAGTCTATCTATATATATTTATATATATTATATGTATTATTCTATACTACACATACATACAATCATATACAATCATAATCAATCATATACATACATATTGTATTCGATAAATGATCAAGCTGTTGGAAGCCACCTGACCTCGAAGGATCGTTCTGCTAGACCCTCCATCTCCGGCAGAAATATGTCCCCCCATTTAGAGATGTTCAATTGCCATGTTTCATTACCAGAAGGTTTTTTAAACAGTGCTCAAAGTTCATGACAAAGGGTCAATGTCATCACGAAATTGTGCACATTCTCTATAACCCGGTATCAAATATCATCTTTGCATCTATCTATCTATCTATCTATCATTTATAAATATAAAATATATCCGCCGACCAAGGCCGAGGCAAGGGGAGCAAGCTAGGAAATAAAGGCCGTTTCCTGCCCCAACTAGCCGCAAAGTTGCGAGATGGCAGGATTGACGGCATGAAAGCTAGGAGAAGCGCCTAAAGAGCAGGAGGAGGAGAAGAAGAAGAAGAAGAACATCAACATCAACATCAACATCATCAACAACAACAACAACCACAACCACAACCACAACCAACAACAACCAACAACCACAACCACAACAACCACAACAACAACCACAACAACCACAACCACAACCACAACCACAACCAACCACAACCAACCACAACCAACCACAACCAACAACAACCAACAACAACCAACCACAACCACAACCACAACCACAACCACAACCACAACCACAACCACAACCAACCA
>Ga0126342_10014953_pt1 | contig 13644 bp, 9 predicted proteins | sample Cyp1metagenome_FD_92528 | JGI IMG/M metagenome (GOLD analysis project Ga0126342, IMG submission 92528) | Coral microbial communities from Lord Howe Island, Old Settlement Bay, Australia - Cyphastrea 1 metagenome | ecosystem: Host-associated > Invertebrates > Cnidaria > Coral ...
AGAATTGCTTCGTTTTTGATCTTGCCAACTTCAAAAATTGAGGAAGTCTCGCAGAATTGCTTCGTTTTTGATCTTGCCAACTTCAAAAATTGAGGAAGTCTCGCAGAATTGCTTCGTTTTTGACGTTATCAAGGTCAAAAATTGAGGAAGTCTCGTAGGATAGCTTCTTTTTTTCAAGCTTGCAGGTAGACAGATAGACAGATAGATAGATAGATAGATAGACAGATAGATAGATAGACAGACAGACAGATAGATAGATAGATACACAACTACAACTACCACTACCGCTACCACTACACTACAACTACAAATCCAAATCACTACCCTACATTACACTACACTAATTGCACTGCATTACACCAATTACATTATGCTAATTACAGTACACTACACTAATTGCAGCACACTACAATCACTACACTACACTAATTACACTACAACTGCAACTTCTACTACTACAACTACCGCTACAACTACACTACATTACACTACACTACTTACACTACACTACATCATACTATGCTACACTAAAGCTACAACTACAACTAGAACTGCGCTAGATTACGCTACACTACGCTTAAAAATACAACTACAACTACAACTACGACAATAACAACAACAACGACAACAACAACAACAACCACAACCACAACCACAACCACAACCACGACGATGATGATGACGACGACGACTACTACTACTACTACTACTACTACTACTACTACAGCTACAGCTACAGCTACAGCTACAGCTACAACTATACTACTTCACACTACACTACACTGCACTAGACTAGACTAGACTAGACTACACTACACTACACTATGTACACTACACTACAACTACAACTCCACTACACTACATTACAACTACAATTGCAACTGCACTACACCACACTACATCCAGCAGTTGTGGGTGAGGTAACCACTGCAACCATTCCAACCACTCCAAAAAACACAACTCCAACCACCTTTCGGTCCATCAGTGGATTCACTCTACCATCCATGCATCACAACAACTCACCTCTCCTATAGTGTCCTATCCTTGAAACTTCCGCCACCGCCTTGTGCGGTAGTACTGGTAGCTAAGGGGTATGCATAAATAAATATGTATATGAAATTATGTAATTATATATATAGCTGTCTTTTCCAATAGATGGATCTTTTAACAAGCTGAAAGCCGGACGTATCGGGATAGACAGGCCCCACAGACCCTGCTTTCAGCGCTTATAGGTCATGGAAAGAGTCAACTGCAAGGGGAGTCAGGGTGGCGAATCACCAGTGGACCAGGGCTGACTTTTGGGGTTGCTGGGTGTCCACACCTTGGCGAATCACCATGTTTAACTTGGCACCATACCAAATGCGGCCCTTTATGACAGTGGAATCGCGTTGGTTATTGGTTGAATACATGCACCCACGGGTATGTGGCCAACCTGATACCTCGCGGCAGTGGGTCTCCGACCTTCTTATCCTCCAATGAAGGCACCTCAGACACAGACTAGGGAAGTTGCTGACAACCTTAGGCCATGAACCAACAAACAGGTACCATCCAGTACCCCAAGATTAGATAGAGAATGTCCCAAAAAAATGGGGTTGAAACAATTTCTGAGCATTCAAACCTCCATTTTCGGGTACCCAATGGACATTGACAGCATCTACAAGTGACTTGCAAACTACCCAACTCTAAGTCAATTTGTAGTTGGAAACCACTATGATCGAGACATCCTGCGGAACATGGCTCCTATGAACCAATAACCACCCTCTATTCTGTATAATTGATGTCCTAATCTGGTCAGTTTCTATATGTCTGCAAATGTCTTGATACCAGGTAGTGGACGCCCCGGATAGTTCACATGCTCGGACGTCAACCACCATCCAATTTTGGGGTGTGTCCTTTTGCCGTCCACTGCTCCCTGAAGTATGTGGACATAACTTCTTGACAGCCATGGCCAACATAAGCTACCAAAAATGTTTCACAATGAAATGATGCTGTTCCACTTGGCCAAAAAAAATATCCATTTACCAACTCGGTTCATGATTCACCCATTAATCACCATTAATCACCATTAATCACCATATATCACCATTGATTATGACCATTAACAGCTTGCAATCTACCCACATCTCGATTTTCTAGAGCCATGGCAGATCAGCATTCGGCGTTCGGCGCCTCCATCTCTGGAATGCTCGAGGGGGTTGACTCCTCCAGCCCTGAAGCTCCTGACCGAAAAATGGGCAGGTCATCGAAGTTCTCAGATGATTTCACATGATTTAACGGGCAACAAGTAGATATTTCATGGGCAGAACATGGAGATCTTTCAACAACTTGGTGTTTTTGTAGAGGTTGAAACCCATGGGGCCCCCATGGGGCCATAAAACGTCACCATAGGTCACCCCCTACAGCACTTCGTGAAGTTGGTCCATCCCTTCCAGCCCCCGCTGCAAATGGTCCATAAAAAGCAACTATAGGATTTGGGGTATCTAAATGGGGTACCTATAAATATCTATAAATATCGAATCTATAAATATCTATAAATATCTATAAACATCTATAAATATCTATAAATATCTATAAATCTAATTCATAAATTTGGGATGAATGGTCAAGCAGCTGTAAAGAAAGCCCAGACCTGCTTCCAATTCAGCCAGGAAATCTTCATCGTAGACCTCAAAAAAAGTTTTTTGCAAAAATGGGGGGGGTTCAGCAATGATTTTATGGGAATATCATGGTGGTATGTATATAACAATCTTGATATATCTTGATATGAAATGTGGGATAGCCCCAAAATAGCCACTCGATAGGGAAAATGATGATAGGCCAGTGGATTGAGGGGTAGCCTACTTTCGGCGCCGCATGTGTCAGTTGTGATATTGACCAGCGAAAAATGGAAGAGGACTACGGCTAAGCCACAATCCATTTCAATGGTCCATATTTTTCTTTGATGGACGTGTAAACCCCATACATGCACATACTAAGATACACAAATCATACAACTTATAAACATGTGTGTATATATATAATGTAAATATGTAGACATACTTAAAGACAATATAAATAATATACATGGATATTATATATTATATATATTATATATATATATATTAAATACATAGCTGGTGATATTCTGAGTCCTGTTCCTCTTCCGGCTGAGTGTTGCGCAAATTTCTTGCCACCGGTGGGCCAGGGAAAACCACAGCCTCAGCCAGCGATTTTTTGGGGTTTCCCCCAACTCACAAGTTGGAAATACAGAAATCCCAGGGAACCAATGACGGATTCCCGTCGGTTTGTGTGTGTTTACTGAAGGGTAATCCATGGTAATCCTTCAATCCATGGAATCTTTCATCACAACTCATCTCAAGGAATCCTAGGGAATAATCCCCAGGGTTAACATCATGGGCTTTGTGGGGGATCTAACTATCGTATTCATGAGGTTTTCAATCATTTATGAACCGATATGAAGCAGCTAAAATCACTGGGCCTCATCAAGACTTTCTAGTCGGGGCATCTGCCAGGCCGCAGCCGATATATTCCGATTCAATGACCGCTTTGAACCGCGCAGGTTCGAGCTTCGCCGGCCTCAGAATACGCTGAAAAAACGAAGAAATTTAACGGTTGATCCCCAACTGACATATCTTCTGACATGCTATATCTGCTTGCATTCTATCTGACATATGCGCTGACATGTTCGGCATTCCATGTGGCATTGTGGCATTACTCACATTGTATCTGACATGGTGCTCGGGTCAAGCCCCAGAGAGCCCGAAGTTGCCTGATGAATCCCATCCGGCAACAGACCATCTTTTTTTGGCACCAGAAAATGAAGAAATCCAGCACTGAACATTAGGGTACTAAACTGAGTTGGGCTCGATCCTTTGGGGGAAGGGATTACCCAGGTCTTGCGAATGGTGGATGATCAAGAAAAAAAAAGCAGCATCCGAGTTACTAACATTATGTAATGATTGTGGTATCGTTGGTTAATCAGCAGCGACCGGTCACTTGTCACATTCACCCTCTGACTTGACCCGCACTGGAAGCGCATATCCTAGACTCCTAGACTAAGACAACAAAAAGCGACGAAAGTTAGAATGAGTCACCAACAAAACCTGGTGATCAAAACTCCAAATCACGCTGCATCGAAGTCTTTCAATTTTTGCTGAAAAAAATACAATTTATGTGTGATAAGTATTGATAAGTCCCCTTATGAAACCCTTGTAAAACCAACCTAACATTATGGTAACCTTTAAGAACCCGCCAGTTCTGAGGGCAGAACACAGGCCTTCCAGGCATCTCTAAGGTCCTGGTGTGTGCTTGGATCACCGATGACAATGTGGGGATTTTGATGGGATTTTATTATCAAACATGAGGAAATTCATGATTTAGGACACTTTTGAAAAGAGAACATATGCGAATGGTAGATGGGTCAATTTTCATGGATTTTCCATAAATCTCAGGATACATCTCCTGGAAAATCCCAGCTATTTTAAGGGATAGCCCAGGGCGATCCCTAGGTTTTGACCCAGCAGTTGTTTGGTGATCTGGAGGATCACCCACGGATAAGTACGGGTTAAAGCTCCTGTGATGAGGCAACCCCCAACAATAGCTAAGTTTTTTTTGTTTGGCGATATATATATATATGTATAATATAATATATAATATAATATATATAATATATATAATATATATAATATAATTATATATATAATATCTTATATACATATATAATATTCAATTTATCTATTTATGATTTATCTATCCAAAAATCATCCAGATCTCCGAGATGTCCACTCTAAGCTGGCCTGCAGGTCCGCTGCGAAGCCTCCGATGCCTCCGAAGCCTCCGTCTTCTTCGTCTTCTCCACGTGCTCAGGGCGCAACAGCTCTGGTCTTAGGTGCACCTGAACTTCACAGATAGATCATAGCTCAGTGATCCATATATATATATATATACTATATACATACAGATATTACAATATATTATAAAATGTATATAATGTTATATACATAATATAATATAATACAATAATATAATTAATATAATGTAATATGATATAATATAATATAATATAATATAATATAATATAGAATAAAAATAATATAACATAATATATCATAATATATCATAATATATCATAATATATCATAATATATCATAATATATACAATACAATATATCAAAATATATATTGTAAATATTACAACAGCGAACTCTATGCCTCTATGCTTCAACCAAATGCTCAAACCCAAAGCAAGAAACACACCGTAAGTTCAGCCAATGAGAAAGACACTTTCTGAAGTCCAAAATTGTTGCAACAGCAACATCGGCCAAACATCTCATCTCTCTTTTGACAGCATGTACGGGATGGTCGTCAAGATTACCAGTTGCATTCACGACTTGTTGTTTGAAGATGTTTGAAGTGGAACGAGAAACCAGAAACCCATCAGTTTCATAATCCCAACAATTACCATAGGGTAAAAATGGGTAAAGTAACAAAACGATACAAAACAATCTGATCTACATTCATGGTGGCTTTTCCACATCAGTTCATTGGTTTACAGAAGGGTCCATTTTTTGCAGATCTGGCATTCACCAGTTCCAGGAAAATCATGAACTGTGGGGTCCCTAGTCGCTGATCACGGAATTGTCTTTGCTTGGAGGTCATGTTTCCTGCTATATCAATTTAGATTTCGATCACCCTGCGCCAAGTGCGTTGCTCTCCGTGTAAATCATGGTAAATCAAAATCAGAAACAACAAATGATGCAAAAAATGTGAACGAAACCACACATCTGATTAGTTACCCTCCGCTCATCAGTCACATGGGAAAATCCGCCAGCTAAAATTCCATGATTTTCCTAGCTATAAACAACCCTCATTTTGATCAGGGATTCCAGCCACGTTTGATGATGGTGAATCCCCATGAATTGTCATTCCAAATGAAATTACCGTAAACATCAGATAATCAATGGCCATTTCAGGAACCGATCTATTGGAGGTACCTACCATATATTATATAAAGCCTAAGGCCTATGAAATTTCAAGGAATATCCCCAGAACATATGCCCAAAAATATGGTACTAACGTAATTACCTCCATTTTAGGATCCTGAAATTTTGATCAATGGGAATTTCAGCATCCTAAAATGGAGGTACTGTACCATATAAGGCAATATTTTGTGGGGATATTCCCTGAAATTAAGGCCTTATATATGGTAGGTACCTCCAATAGATCGGTTCCTGAGATGGCCAGTGATTTGAGATAACATCAGAAAACATCAGTATGAGATCCCCATGAACTCTAGTCTTTCTCCAGCCATGTTGCCACCAAGGGGCTGTGGTGAACTTACTGTCTGGCTGCTCATCCATCATGGCAAAGGGATCAAAGGCAACTTCACCCTGCACCGGCATCTCCTGGGAATACTTTTTGTTGCGCTGCAGTTTTCCACTGAAGATTCTGGATTTACTACTGTTGATGGGCTAAAAGAAGGGATATCATGGGACATTTCATGGGATCGGAAGCAAAATTTCTGTGGGTGATAATGGTGATAGTGAAAACCATAGCTTCTTTTGGGCCCCCCATATCCCAACTTACGGAAGTTATTTCATCCCATAGTTCTACCCCCCTTAATCCCAACTGCCTGCACCCGCGGTGACACGCTTGTGAAGCTGCTGGAAGCTCCCAAATCATCCATATTTTAGGATTTTCCATGAATTTTGCACCATCCAGCAGGGTACCAGCATTTATGGAAAGCCCCGTTTCCATAAAGATGGCAACTTGGATAACTTGGATGATCGGAAGTGGAATCCTGGAAGGGGAGTCACTCATAAAATGCTCGTGTCCTCGGTGCGAAAGCGGATGGGTTTGCCATCTGCTTGTTGCCAGTTCACTTCGTAGACCTGTCGATATCTGCCGATGTTGAGATCGGCTGAGAATCGAATCCGATGAACTAAGACATGCTCCAAGCTCACAATGCGCGGAAAATCGGTGATTTTTTTTGGTTTTTTTTCTTCGGGAAAAGAAATCAAGATTGGCTCCATGTTCAACCCCAAACCAATAGGATTCAAACATGTACTGTATAGGTTCTATTGATTTTAGGTCTCAGAGATCCAAACCCTTTCGTTTGTAGACTCACTTCTGGTCGCCGAAATGGATTGGATCAGCTCTGCTCTACCGCCTATGTATTTTTATTCTAGAGCCTCTAGAAATGTTTGGAAATGTTTAGAAATGTTTGGAAATGTTTGGAAATTCACCCAAAGGAAACCAAATCCCGGCAGAACACATTCCATTCGTTCTGAGTTCAGAATTCCATGGCATGGACTTCCCACATCTCCATCACCAGCTGCCGCGCCGTCAAAGGGACTGGAAAGGTGACAGACAGAAGGTTGGCCCATTGCGACCTGGCTTCAGTGGGAATTTAAGTCATGGTTTTTTCGCTGGTTGGTGGTTTTAACCCCTCTGAAAAATGATGGAGTGAAAGTCACTTGGGATGATGACATTCCCAATTTATGGAAAAATAAAAAATAAAAAGAAATAACTGGTTGGTGGTTTTAAACACCTTGAAGAATATGAGTTCGTCAATGGGAAGGGAAAAAAAACCATATATGAAATGGAAAATAAAAGCCATGTTCCAAACCACCAACCAGGTAGATGTTTGTAGCGCAAAATTCACTCATGAAGACTAAAACTGTCAGACCTGGTCAGCCACTTGGGGCGTGTTTTCAGAAAATGTTCAAAGAAAGGTGTCCAACTCAACATCCATCAACATGGATATCCCATTTTACTGCCCCAGTTTTTTTTGGCCCAATTCAATCCACCTATCCCAATCAATATCCATCCACATCGCACTGTTCAGGCGCCATGCGATTGGATCAAGGTCAAGGGGAGTTGTTGTTGCTGTTATGTTGTTGTTGTGGTTGTGAAGCGCACTAAACACCATAATAAACCAGTAAGGATGTAGATTCTTGCAGACAAGCCTAAGTTGAAGATGATGAAGATGTTGTTCGGATAAGAAATTCGAGTATCACCCACGGTATTGGCTGTATTAATGAGCAGTTTCATGGTTGATTTTAGTTTAAATGTGTCTGCACCGAAAGCATTGCTTGTTCTGTCAAGGAACACCAGAAATTCTCCCGATGTTTTGGAGACATGCAAAATGGTTGCTGGGACTTTACAATATCCTGTTTTCTCGGTATAGCTTTTGCAGCTCCTTTCCTTTCCTCCCATGATCTATGTAATTAATCGCGTGGCCCAAAAATAATATTCTATATTAATATGTAGTTCACAATCCGACGTCTAACTTTGTTTATCACCATGTATTCACCATGTACGTAATAACTAATAACTGTAATAACTGTAGTAACTGTAATAACCTTGATCATCAATGTATCATCAATATATCATCGTTCATCTTCATCCGTGTTTTGACATGTGAATAATCCCATCACCCAAAAATCTTAAACACCCCATAAATTTCAGAAATCGTCCCAATGGAATGTGGAAATTCCCTACAAAACCATGGTTTCTAAGGGGGGGTTAATCTTCAGATCACCGATCACCAAAAGACAACCGCGACCTCCGTAAGCCCTTGAGGCAACGGAAGGCTAAGAAGGCGGCTTTCCTCAGGAATTTCCCGCTGCTTTTTCAAAGGTGGCCTTGTGGAAATAGTAAATTGATAGTAAACCATGATAGTATATCATAAACTATATTAGTGACAGTATATTGACATATAATTATCTATATATATATATATATTATGTTATATGATTATAATAGTATGAGACATTGATAACCTTAGTAATACTTAGTAACACCTTGGAACCATGGGGGGTCTTGGCATGTCTTTTTTACCATCTGGACAGATCGACAGAGCCCAGCAGATCCGAGTGACGAAAAATTTTCACAACGGTCTGTCCGAAAATGACTCCTACTGTTGATGGAAGAAATCCTACACCAGTTGATAGGTGGTTTATCCCATTATTTATAGGGTTTCAACCATCTAAGGTGGTGCAGGATTTCTTCCATCCACAGTATCATAGGCAGAAATCCGATGAGTGATCGCCAAAAACAAAAGAAACAGCTAAAGTTATCTTTAAAGATTCATGGTGAACGATGCCATGTTTAAATTTGGGGAGACGGCATGGTTCACAAATGATGGCATCCTCGAAAAATGCATGCAGATGCAATCGCACAAGCAGATTCTGCTGATCAAGCTTCAAGGTGGTCACCAAGCCAATCGTTCCAAGATTGATACACACCTGTCATCGCAGCAGTCGAACAACAAAAGGGGGATCATGGTGGAACAAACGAGGTTTAGCTGGGCATCCAAATGTCTATAAATCATTTGTGGGCAGGAAAAAAAAAACAAACAAAACTAAACAAAATTAAACAATTTCAATTTCCAAGCTTTACTCCCTACGAACCTCTAGGGTCTGCCAGGAAATCGCGGCGGTCGAAATATGAGCTGCTTGGGGGTGTGGAGCATCAAGCGGAGGTTGGGATCTTTGGTTAAGCGGCTTCACCCAAGACCCAAATTGATTGATCAAGAAACATCAAGGTTTGACATTGTTGGATAGATCAAGAATCAATGGAATTCAATGGAATTCAATGGAATTCTCATGGCCATTCAATTGATTCAGAAATATTGATCCAAATCCAAATATCAAGAAACATCCTAAGATAGATCTGACATGATGTTGTTTAGCCCTTCCCGGGCCGTTCCCATTTGCGGCCCAAATCCTTCAGCTCAACACCAAAGATACCCCAACACTTGAGCACCCCACATTTGAGGAAACGGAATAGTCACAACCGCAGGTGCAAAGCGTTCTGGCGCGGCTCGGAGATCAGAAACCCCAAGGTTCAGCAAGGCCAAATGGCTGTGTATATCAACTTGAAACATGGGGTCTGTAAGATAAGTTTGTTTTTGCTGGACTTGGCAACTTAATATGGGTTCCATCTTGAATTTAGGGAGTGAATCAAGATTTCTGTCATCTGGTCATGGCAAGTGTCATGCTTCCGCACTTACACCTGTTGAAAATGTCTCCGAACAGTTCCAATTACTTGCCTTGAGTGATCTCAACCATTGATTACATGACTTGGATATTACTTGGACACCCCAAGGGGGTCTGGAGTTCGGAATTGGATCTCGAGTACATCAAGAGAAGGAATGAGGCACAAGCGTTACTAAAGGAGTGAATCAGGCAAAATGAGGAATCAGGACAAAATATGACAAAATGCTAAAAACCTAAACTTCAGGAATTCAGGAAATAATATCTTTAAAAAAAACAACATCTATACATGGACTTTCGAAAAAGCAACAAAATCAGCAAAGCATCACCAACTCTCAGGCTATCTCAGGCTGCCACTGAGTTTGGTTGCTGGGAACCTTCCAAGTCAACGCCTCAGATGTGCCCACCATTGACTCGGCATCCGATGAATGGACTGGACGACAGCCGAGGACCCCAAACGTACTGAGGACGCAAGTCCATGGAAGCGATGTAGGCCTTAGCGATAAAGCCATGCGAAATAGCCTGGACGCTACATGAAAAATGTGGAACATATGGCTGCTTTTTTCTGGCAGAACGCCACCAAGAAACGAATTGATGATTTCTTCAGAGATTTTGTTTCAGCTGAAAGCCATAGCTGACTGGTGCTTTTTTTTATAGACTCATGGGTACTGTAGCGTTGTTCGCCCAGTTTTTGGGTACCCCCAGCCGTTGAAAGAGGTGGATGTCCTGGTCCATTCACCCTTCATTTCTCTGGCTGAATTCCATCACAGTGAGGTCATGATTTAAGTCATGATCCAATTCATCATATAATGGTGATACAATGAGGATATATTAGGATATATTAGGATATAATTGTAATAATATAATATAACTGTGATGTAATGGGATATATATATATATATACTGGTTACCCCAGATTTACTTTGCACTCGGTATTGTTTCTGTGGGTTTTCTGCGGTTTGTTGTGAGCTCGTGATCTCCCGAAACAACCTGGACCATGGTGCCATGGCCCCCAGGTTGGGCGCCCCCAACCAGCTGCTGCAAAGTCAGCCCGAGGCCATAGAGGAAACAAACCACGGAGATGATAAACACCCAAGCTCGACCTGGGCGAAGCTGGAAATCCATGGCTTTTGGGGATCATCTCAGATTGGTTCCCACTGGGCCGAGGCCAAGATGTGAATAAGAAGGCACCATGATCTTCAATGCAGGGAGCTAGTAACCGTGGTGTCAAATCTCCCAAAAAAATCTTCTCAAAAAGAAGGTGGGTGTTGAACTGATTCACATCATTATTACCATATACTATCTGATAGTATATCATGTTGCGGGTTTCAACCCCCCGAACAAAGATGCTCGTCATTGGGGATCAGAATCCCATTTTCAACGGTATCCTCTTGACATCCCCATGCTCTTACATCCACTTTGCCACATTTCTTCTATGGTTTGTCTCAAAGAGCTGGCATGTTGAACTGGTCACGTCAAAAAAATATAACATATTATATCACATAGCATCCAATATTAATATAATATAACATCCATCTTGCAACATGATCACATCCTAACTTCCACGTTTTTCTCCGTCAAAATCAATCCCCAGTCGCGAACTCCCACCTCTGAGTGCCTGACTCATCCTGATCGGATAGCGCCTACGAAATCCATGGCTACAGGGATATGCTGGCAATATATGGGGTATTTTGAAACTCAACAATTAGTGATACTATATAATAATATATATATATATATATACATATATATCTGTCAAAGTCATTATAAATATATATATATATGTATATTATGGTTGTATTCAGCAGTTTGACTATTGTTCGCAGGATTTCCGGTTCCATGTCAGTTGTACAGCTATGTACAGTTGGTCGGTCTTTGTCTTACCGGTTCCGGTCAGCAACAGGCTTTTCCGGGTTTTTCTGGGCGCCCTGCATGAAGGCAAAAAGGATCATTGGACAGACCACAAAGAGCAGCACCAGCAAGTTCCACACCTCAGCGGAAGTAACGACTGGAACCCGCGGATTGGACGCTGCTTCGACCAGGGGATCCAGGCCAGAATGATCGGGGCCAAAGCGACGGCCAACCTCGGCGGCAAATTTTTTTGGAGGAAAAGGAGTGGAACATTTGGACCCGTGATACGAAGCAAAGTCCGATGGGCGAAGCCACATGAGATGTAGCACATGCTATCACCAAAGCGAGATATCTCGGCAATGGTTCCATCATTGTTCGCTCGCAGCAAGAGGAACATCCTGGGCAGTCTGGCTGCCCAGCTGCTGAACGATATTTAACTTGGATTAGCCAGGAAAGGCATGAAAATAAAGTCTGATTGGCCCTTCATAATCCCAGGTGAAATAAAATCTGACGTTGGAGCCATCTTGTCTTGGAAACCCAAAGAAAACAACAGAACATGCACTTCCCAAAGCCTCCTCATCACAAAACAAACAACCAAGCACATGCATATGAATTGTCATCCTCGGCGAGATCGAACACCTGAGACTTCTCTGTTGCCATCAGCATCCATCGCAAGCATCGGATCTAAGTATGGGTCCAAAAAAGATTCACCGCCGATGTTGCTCATTTAACTATTTTACTAGCAGCATCTAGCAGCAAAACCATCCATCTTTGCCCACTATAAATGTACTTTACATTAAATTATGTTTTAGAAAACATTGCAAAACCCTGGAAAAAACTAGATTTTTTCGAAAAAACACTTTAAAAAAACATGGCAAAACCCTGGAAACAAACGATAAAACCATATAAAACCCATCAATTTTGGGGGATACCCCAAGGACCTCAACCAAAGTCGGCCCTGAGGACTCCTGCGCCATCCCGAGCACGCGGGCGCATGGCAGGTGCTCTGCTGTAGCAAGACGCAGCAAGGGCCTGGAGACTGGACCACTATGATGTGCCAATATTTTTGGCATGTGGTTCATAGATGTTCATAGGCCATATATTTCATCCAGTAATGATAGTAATGTTATAGCCAGGAAGTTTTCCTTTGATTTTTCTGGAAAATTAACAACTATAATGTAGGATGCATGTCCAAAGTCACTCTTCGATCTGGGAACCTGGGACGCAGCCCCCCGGGGACGAACCATTTGCATGTTTTTTGGTGAAACCCTGCCGGCCTCCCAAATTCCCATATCTCTGTGTGTGTGTGTCATACTAAGAAACTAAAGCCGCACGTGTGATTTTCTGCATGTCTTCAAGAAAAATGACCGGCAATATTCACTCAGAGCTCACATTTTAGCTCACACTGCTGGTATTTTCAATCCATAGGCCACCAGCATCAAAGTTTCTTGACCTCAAGCCATTAAGAAGCTGCAATCCACAAGGGCGTTGCACCGCTGTGTGCTGCTCGATCTTTGGCTGCACTAACTTCTACTAGAAACCGCACAATGTCGAGGTTGCCATTCAGAGCTGCAACCCACAACGGGGTTCTACCCTTATTATTTGTTTGATCTTTGGTTGCAGCATTTTTCGGCTAGAAACCGTACAATGTGGAGGTGGCCATGTCGTGCTGCAACCCACAAGGGTGTTCTACTATTGTTATCTGTTTGATCTTTGGCTGCACCAACTTCTACCAGAAGCCGCACCATGTCGAGGTTACCATTTTCAGCTGCAAGCAACAAAGGCGTTGCACCA
>Ga0126342_10014954_pt1 | contig 13643 bp, 11 predicted proteins | sample Cyp1metagenome_FD_92528 | JGI IMG/M metagenome (GOLD analysis project Ga0126342, IMG submission 92528) | Coral microbial communities from Lord Howe Island, Old Settlement Bay, Australia - Cyphastrea 1 metagenome | ecosystem: Host-associated > Invertebrates > Cnidaria > Coral ...
ACCCAAAGCGTACCAAGCGTACCAAGCGCACCAAGCGTACCGTACCAAGCGCACCAAGCGTACCAAGCGTAGCGTACCTATCTTATAGCTGGATATCAAGCACCTATCTTGAACTTAGATAATCGTTGCGCGTATCTCGATTTGTTTAAAGAAAAATTGTTGCGCTTTTGGTGGGGCGTAGAATAATGCAGGTTTTTCCGTTCTCGCAGTGGACCATGTCATGCGTGACCCTAAAGTCCCGGTTGCCCTCTTGGATTTAACGGACCCATACCATCAGAAGATCTTAATTGATCTCTTGCATAGGGCATAGTAGGCCACCAGATTACATCCATTTGGGTATGCCATGTGGAAACGCCTCCAGAGCACGAGAAAGGCCCGTTGCCAAATCCAAAATTCTCCGGCGGCACGTGTACAGGAACAGAACAATCGGAAACTAACCAAGTTTGGGATTATTTCACCGAAATTTTCTTTCACAATTGTTGCCATGGGGGCCAAAGAAAAAGGGGACAAGGTGGAAATCCACACCAACAGTCTTCCAATCTCTGACAGCTGTCTGTCAAAATGACCACAAACATTTGCCATATGTGGTCTTTTGATACCTCGAACGAGGCAGCATATCCCGAATTGCTTACCCAGAGGGTTGCATCAGCCATTCAGAAATTTCTGGACTCCAAAAACGTTTCTTTTGAACCCCCGCCGATCCTTAGAATTAACACTCTAGCCGTCCAACATCGGCAGCATAAGAAAAGAAATCAACTGATTCCCGAATTTGCTAACACTCGATGGCTCCCCGCAGATACAGTAATCCACGACTCCCAAACAGTAATGCCTTCTTCTCTTAGGGGGATACCAAGAAAGAGATCCGATGGAGAAATCAAATGATGACATCTTGGCGGGGACGTGGCACACTCCAGGTCAATTTGTAAACAAAGCCCAGCAAGTAACCCATCCCCATGGATGAATGTGCTTTGGAAGAAATTACAAAGGATGCGATCAGGTTTGTGTCCAAATCGGACCCCAGGCTGGCGTCAGTAGAAAGGAGAAAGAACCTCCTCAAGGCACGAATCATGGCCAAGCAGTTGGAAGAACAAGAGATAGATCTACACAGGAACCTGCCGGAGTCGGTAGAGAAAGTGGTAGGTGGAGAAAGGATCCTCTTGGGGAAACGCCTACTTGAGCAAAACGGCTATAACGATATGGAAGTGGTGAAGTTCATGACGGAAGGGGTGCCTTTGGTTGGTTCTCACGATCACCCGTCGTGTTACCCTCTGAAACTGAAAACCGCTTTGATGTCCGAGGAAGAACTGAGAGACTGGGCGCTGCCTTACAGAACCGCCTTGGAAAATAGAAGGCCTCAAACAGAAGCCCGGGGTTTTGCAGAACATCTTGAGGAGACAGCAGAACATCTTGAGGAGACAGCCGCTGAAGAGGTGAAGCTGCAGTTCCTCGAAGGGGCTTTCTATTCTTCAGCAGAAGTGAGTGAGGCGCTGGGACACGACCAGTGGAGGATCATGAGACGATTTGTAATTGAACAAGGCTCAAAGTTGAGACCCTCGACGATGGGTTGCAGGCTCAATCTAATGCGGCCTGCACGTCACCCATTCGGCTTGACCTCCAAGATGCAGATTACGTGGTTGCTTTGACGCTGGAGTTGGGCAAGACGGGAGATCTTTGTTAGGTCGGCAAAAACACTTGATCTAGCCAAAGCGGCCAAAACGTACAAACAACTTCCAATCGTGCCCAGCCAAACGGACCTGACAGTTACCTTCTTCAGAGACAGAACTGGGAAGTCGAGATACTATACATCCCTAATGCCTTGATGTTCGGATCCACTGCAGCAGCGTATGCTTTAACAGGTTAGCCCGTCCGAGTCCTTGTGGTTTCTGCTCAATGTGTATTTGAAAGTGCCGAGGACAGTGTGTTTCGATGACTATCCAATGTTCTCCCCAGACTCCAGTGCACAAGAGACGGGCACGCTGGTCTCAGATTTCCTCGGCCTTGTGGGGTGGCGTCATGATAGATCGGGGCCCAAGGGGAAACCTTTTGCCTCATCCTTCGATGTCTTAGGCTTGACTCTGGACCCAGCAGGGTTGCGAAATGACAGGGCCGCTATGTTGGGAAGCAAGGAAGGGAGGGTCGAGACGATCGTTTCCAAAATCAACAAGATCAAGGACTCGGGGGTCATGAGCCTTTCCGACGCTCAGAAAATACATGGCCTCTTGAACTTCGCGACCGGTTACTTTGTCGGCGGTCGGTCTCTGAAGTATGCCTGCTTCAAATTTTTTCCTTGGTAGACAAAGGGGGCCGCCACCTGTCCCAGTTGCAAAGATGGTGCGATGAGGTCCTTCTCTTGCTTGGCAGCGTCCAGCCCCGGACGATCCCGGTGAGTAACTCGTACCGTTCTGGTGTTCACTGACGGTTCTTGGGAAAGTGACGTTGCAGGATTAGGAGCACGTGCTGTTGGATGAGTCGAAAGGAAACCGACTGGTTGTACAGGACCGAGTGCAAGATGGGTTTCCCGACCTGCGGCGCGATCTGGTAGGAGACCAGCTCATATGCCAAATAGAACTTTTTGCAATGGTCCCAATCAAATGGGAATGGCAACTTGAGTTGAGTAATAGGAGGGTGTTGCTGTTTGTTGATAATAACTCAGCTAGAAGTGGGGTCGTCAAAGGCCGATCGGACAGCCCAACGATGGATGACCCCATCAAAAAGCCTTCTATTTGATTGAAGTCCATTTAACATCCTTCTGGTGGGTAGAACGACTGCCAAGTAAAAGTAACCCTGGTGATGAACCCTCTTGTTTCGAAGGGAAAGCATCTGCAGCCCGTTGAAGTGCACAATTTTTGACGGGATTCAAATGCCAATCCAAAGTGGCAGACTGGTTGATCAAAACTGCCAGCCAGAGACGCCTCGGTTGTTTGTCGGGGGAAAAAGGACACCGATCCGTACATGGAGAATGACAACCACTCAGTCACATATCCAAACCGATGGATCAGCTGATTTGTCTCCAGGCCTAAGTAGGTACAGGTCGCAACTGAGACATCCCAGTCTCATACTCGTTGTTCCCCGATCGAAAAAAAATTCGTGTTGCTGACTGCTTGGAGTTCATGTGAATCAGATGGTAGTCACAACATGCAAATTTGGAGTGAATTTGTTTCAAGGGTTCAAGGAAGTAGGGACAAGAAAAGAACAGTAACCGCCTGAAGTATCAGGTAACTGGGCTGGCGCAACACTGCGTAACAATTTCCGAAAATCAAGATTCATCTAAAGGAAACGCTTCTGCGACAGCGCTACAACATTTTATCGGAGTGACAACCACCTCAAATAAGCAGAGCCTCTGTTGATCACAGGCCTGAGTCCAATGCAGGGTTTTTTTCACTTCCACCCTTTCCTCCGATCCTTTTCTCCGGGACAGTGTGAAGCGGTGTTGGAAACAGATGGTCTTGCCAGGGCCGTACCGAAACTCCTAAATAGCAGTAACGCCTATACTAATACTCCCACCATTGTCGGATATAATTGCCCTAGGCAAGCTGCATTCGGCAATACCAAAATTTCATCATGTGTCCAGGTTCATTTGAACGTTGGTTTTCGTTTACCTTGTGTGGGCGTCAAATTGCTAACATATCCGCCACATAGATAAGTTGTTTAAGTACTTGATGAAGAAGGTGGTCCATATCAGCATCAACACCGGCCGGTCCCTTGGTCATGAATATGCGTTCGAGCCTTTTAACGAATGCCGCCGACTGCGACGCGAAACTTATAATTTTCACAATTCCCAATCCAAATGTTCTTACGGTTTGTGCGCGCAAATTCCAACAGGGCACAGCAACTTGCATGATCGAACGCTGTCGACAAGTCCAGGCTGACCAACCGTATGGGAGCATTTGCAGGTGGCATGTTGTTGACAATCAAATGTGTTGTTGTCTAAAACAATTTGAAGCGAGCACTTGGCCGAGATTCCTGCACCGCTTTGTGTCAACATCAAGAAATGTCAGTACGTTTGTAAAATCGTAATTCTATGACTATGTACATGGGGAAAAATTGGAAGTGTGTAAGCAAGTGTGCATATGTACGTATGTACCTGTGGACATGTGCACGTGTGCACGTGTGTACATATGTACGTGTGATTACGTGTGTATTTCACGAAAGGTAGTTCCATTGGTGTTACCTTGAATTATGGTTTTACGAAATAAAGGGGGGGCTGGTGCCCTCCGGGTTGTGTAGTGTATGGCATGACATGCTTACGCTTGGACCGAGCACGCTGGCACACATATACAAAAATATGGACTTGCGAGATGGCCTCGTATTTGCTTAAGGCAACATTGGAATTTTACGCTGCACGTTCCAAACCTTCCCAACATCCGGCGACACTTCATTGGAAACGTCTCTGGACCCATAGAAGTCGCAAAGGGAAACCTTTTCTTAATACCAAAACTATTTTCTTAACCCTAGCACAACGCAATGCAAACCAAAAGGAAATTGTTTGGCTGTTGCTCGTGAAAGGTCTACCTTTTTTTTTTCGCGAAACAATTCTGCATGACCCACGTTGTAACATCAATCTTGCGTTTTCCATTTTAATTTGGCAGGGCCGGCGCCCTAAATTGGGGCCGCCTCTCAGCAAGCACGTACTGTTACTCTTGCGCGCTTGCACACTTACACATTCATTAATTTAAACACGTGCGTACCCATATACTTGCATATATGTTTCCTTACATACCGACTCACATACTTACATACTTACATGCTTACATATTTACAGCCTTACAAATTTACAGACTTACAACTGTTTGCATACTTGCACACGTGCATGCATACGTACATATATACCTGTCCATTTTTTTCAAATTGTTAAATATTTACCCACTTGCGTGCTTACATATAACTGTTTGTCAAAATGTTTTTTTGTTCTGTTTGGTTGATAATTCGTAAACATTTGCGTGGGGTTTCTTGTTCCTTTTGACACTAAAACATTGGCAAACAGTCTGAAACCCAAATGTTACATGTCATACCTCAGGCCGCACTTCACACCTGCAGCACATGCTAACACACGTCCATATGGAGTGGGCGCGGCTGCTGGTTATCAGTCGTGGAACTGGAATATTTCTCATCTGCTTCGGGGTTTGTCGCTGCCTTTGTTGTCACTGTCGCTTTTGTCAGACCAAAAACATGGACTACAAGTTTTCGGGTGGCCACTGGGTCACGGGTCAGCTAAAACCGTTTTGATTTTTTTGCTAACGCACTGCTAGCGCACTGCTAGCGCACTGCTAGCAGGGATCTGGCATGTAAAATTACGTGCAAATTCGTGACATTGACCACAGTGTCCTCAATACAGGAAAATTGCTGAGTAGCACTGAAATTTACCAAGGCACCCTTAGGTTTAAGGAGTTCAGTGTTAGATCCTGCTTTTTCCATGCGGAGATAACAAGCACTCAGGAACATATAAAAACTACCTTTTGAAGATTGTTGTTGGGCAAAAAAACGGCGCAAACCCAGCGGGTTTGCCAAGCTGCCGCTTAAAAAAAAACAGAACAAACCGCCAGATGAAAACTAATCATCAACCACTGGTACAAAAAGTTCTGCCAACTATTTTGGGCAAATGGTCATACGCCATACGTGCACTTTCAAATAGTTACATGCTTGCCTACTTCGATACACGCATATTTGAAAAGCATTCGGCTGCGTCCTAATCGGTGCGGATTCAGTTTCGACCGCAGGATCGGTGCCAGCTACACATCTGGGAGGGCTCAGGAGGGCTCAGTGCAAGTTCCCATTTGAAGGCATGCCGGCGCTTCCGGAACCGTTCGATTTCTGGTCTGGTTTCGGGCAAAGGCAAGTTCATGTTCGGGTTCAGACTGGGAAGCACCAATTCTAAGGAAATCTTGGTGCGGGTTCCGGCTTGGATCCGTGTCAGACCGGCAAGCAGTCTGGGAAGGTCTTGGGCCCGCTTCGGTCGGAATCAATCACACGTTTGTTTGGGATTGGGTTTGGGGGCAGCCCCTTCCCACGCATATCTCTGAACTGTCAGTCATGCAAGGCACTTAACTCAAAACCGTTTTTCAGACAGTAAATGCAAACTTGAATTCACCGTCTGTATGGGCGAGCCTCGGAAGGACTGCACCAACTCTAATAGTGATAAAACCAATAAATTTCGCGGCATGTTGGATGCATATGTTTGTTACCGCTGCGGAACTTGTCTAATGGTCCAATTGCAGAAAATGATGTAATTTTATGTAAGTTTACAAAATTGGATCCCATTTTCCGGTCAATTCAATACCCGTCTTTACAAAGTTGAAACGCGGTTAAATACAGTATATATAGTTATAATCCTCAAGATCTTCCCAAATACCGATGCCTAGACCATCAAGTTTCAATTTTGCAATGAAAATGCCTGCACAAAAATTAGATCGTTTTGGTTCAAACCATGATTTTTGTTCATGTCATTTTTGTAGATGTTATTGGCAGGGAAATCAATGGAAATCAATATATAAGACTTGTTTTATTTTTAATGCAGTGAGGTGATCCAATGGAGACCCGTGCGAAACAAGGGACATTCCGCCGTCCCACTGCGCCTATATACTTATTAGACGACAAAGGGACAAACACGAAAAAATGCAATGAATGCAAATTTGAGGAGGTTTTGGACAATTTTTGTCCCAAGATGCCGTGATTTAAAAGTGTTTTTTATAGACTAAATCTAGCTGGAAGGGCGCAGGGAAAGTCATGGTTGAACTGCCCCGGAATCATTCGTTTGCTGGTTTTCAACGCTGATAATTTGTTTGTTTGTATTCTGGGGTCATGCTATCTTGAACCTGTATGGTCGACAGAGCATGTTTTTCCGATCCAAGCGAACACACACCATAGTACAATGTTGTCACGATTTTTTTCGCATCGGAAAATATTTGACTGCGCGAACGAACGGTAGACTGCAAACGCGGCACCAGTTTTCAGCGTGGTGTTGGGCGGAATTTTTGCCTTTGATTTTTTTGAGTCACCATCGGCCTTACTCCACGTTCCAAAGGTTGGTCTCAGGATTTTTTCAATGTCAACCGCCCCTTGAGCAAATCTGGTGAGGAAATAATTACAGTATATGATGCCCTTAATGTACCAAACATGTTACAAGGCCTGCGTTCCCCACAATGTCTTGCACCTTTGTATTGTTGTCTTGTTTGTGCTGCCGTACCCTCCAATACTTGTTTGTTCCCTATTTCATTCCATTAGAAACATACAGACGACAACAAATTGCCGGTAGCTGGGTGGAAACCACCGGTTTTTTTTCACTCAGTTATCGGCAATTTGTTGCCACTCATATGTTGCACAGTGTCCTCCGACATCGCAAGTTGTTTCCTCAGTGGTTTAGCGCCTGTTTAGTCAAGTAGCCGCACGAGGAAAACCATGGATCGGGTACTGGCATCTTGGGGGCGTTTGGGCCAAAATTTGGATGGATCCCCAAGCACCGCCAGATCAAAAGTGTGAACCTCGCGAGAGAAGGATGGGAACAGCATCCCTGCAAAACCGCCGCATTGCACAAGTGCTTGAAGTAGACCAGTGCGGAGTGTACAAACAGCATGCCCGTTGTGGCCGAAACAGTTCCTTCGCCATCGTTTGCATATGCGTGGGACCGACTTCAGAGGTAGGCAAAACTTACATTGGTGCCGGGATGCGCCCAACAAAATGTGACGACATTTATGTGTGTGCGCGAAATCTGTGTCCATTTGCGTTTGTGATTTTTTTCAATCAATGTTCAACCTCGGCACAGCCAAGTGGTCATCATTTCCCCGTGCGCATTGTCCAGGGGCCCACGTTTTTCACCCAACAAATACGGTGAGTATTTGAAAATTGCATTTTTTAACATACAAGAATGGCATGTTTATTTTTCCGCACGAGACGCCGGTAATTTCCTTGGTCCTTTTCATCAAAACTCCCAGTGTGCTTGTCCCGTGCTTTACTTACCATGGCTAAGCATGTGCGCGCGGAAAAAACATAGCATTCCTGAATTTAAACTAAGTGCCCCGAAAAATAAAAATATCATCGTCGCAAATTTGATGCAGACAGATTTGACAATGGATATCCGGCATCACAAAACGTCTTCAGTACCTTGAAGAGGTTCCCGATTAATCGATCACTCACTCAATCAATCGATCAACCCAGGGAGAGCAGTCATTATTTTTCTGCATAAAAAATTTGCACCAAAAAAAAACGGCATCAAAAAAATATGTCATAGCAAAAAAATATCAGCAAGGAAGGTAAAGGGGAAGGAGAAAGGAAGGAAGGAAGGAAGGAAGGACGGAGGGAAGGAAGGAAGGAGGGAGGGAGGGAGGGAAGGAAGGAAGGAAGGAAGGAGGGAAGGAAGGAAAGAAGGAGGGAAGGAAGGAAGGAGGGAAAGAAGGAGGGAAGGAAGGAAGGAAGGGAGGGAGGGAGGTTGGGTGACAATTGAAATTCACAAGGGGATGCAAAGATCATGGCAAAACATAGTGCCAAAAAATATCAGGTAGGATATCGGATTGGTTTCAGAAACAACGTCACAATACAGGCCGCTCAATTAATATAGAGTCAGAAAAAAATCAGATAGAGTTTCAGGTAAAATGTCCAGTGCCCACAAAGGGCATGCTCCACATTATAAACACATTGAGTGGTATATTCAAATTGTAGCATTGCGTGTGAAAACGTGTGTTGTCATTCTGTTTTGGGGGGTGCCCAATCTCCCCCTCCCGTTTTTTAAGTCAAGTCACATTTGCAGTACACTTTTCTGCATATGTATATATATATATATGTGTGTGATTTTGCATGTAGCATTGCCTGTGAAAACAAGTGTTGTCATTCTGCTTTGGGGGGAGGTGCTGCGCCATCCTCCTAATTTCCACTTTTTTTCTCCAAATCACACTTGCGTTACACTTCCTTGCATAAATTGATATATATATATATATATATATATATTTATATTGCGGAAATGGTAGATGGAGTTGAAGTATTCAACGGGGTTGTAATAGGGATGAAGACCCTCACCAATCAAATGGAGTACGCACCAGCGTCACTGTTTTCCCATCGCGCCACACAATTCGATCCGGGCCTGCAATAGGCACAAGGGGCCCCTCGGGCATACAAGGCAACGGATATCATGCCAACATGGTTAAGGACCTGGCTGGAACATGCAAGGTTGTGGACATCACATGTTGGAATTTTCACGCCCTCTTGCCGCAGATATGCCCCGAGGTTCATAGCATACGGTGTATTCTATGTTGGTTCATTTGAATCTCGGCTGAAAGATTCCTTTGGACCACCAGTTGGATTCCACTTATACTTCTGCAAAAACCTGGCGAGATCCTTGCCGGGGGTGATCTTCTCATCATTTGGCGTCACTCCGGGTGAGTAGCCAAAGCGGCCTTTGATAAAATTCAAGTACTGGCATACGTCCGTGTCAGTTTTGGCACGCCGTGTCAAGGTGGAAACTTTGGAGCTTAGGGAATTGAGCGCAGTACACAGTCCATTGTGCCGGGGCGTCCCCAATGGCAATGGCACAAGCATGATCTTCCCAGTCCATGAGGTGGACGATGTGGACAGACTGCCGTTCTTTGTGCATAATCTGGTAAACATATAACAGAACTTGTGCCATGGCTGCTGGGCTATTTATGCTCGCTTGGAGTTGAGCAGCAAGCCAGTCTTCGGCACCTGCACAATGGCGAGTTACCACGTTTTCAGTGTCAATACCAAAGAAAAATGGAAGAATGTGTTCAGGTTTGCTAATGCCGGCGCCAAAGAAGCGCATGCCCTGCAGTAGTTGTTGCATGTGCTGTTGCTGCAATGACTGTATGGCTTTGTCAGAAAGTTGCGTAGGGGGTTTGTCATTCTTGATGCCAAGTTCATCATCGGAAAACTTGCGGCGGGTAGTCTGAAGTTGGGTGGGGAAAATTGTCGGTGTGACAGGGGCCAGTTTGCCTTCAAGTTCATGAATAGGAAAGTCTGGCATTGGATCAAGCCCAACTTGTTGACTGTCAAGATTTTTAATTTTGCGAGCGTGCGCTAAGGTTTGGACTTGTTCTCGCAAGGCATGGTATTGTTGTCTGACTTGTTTGGGATGAATGACTCCTTGCCAAGCAGGGGTCGGTGGCTGGTCAACTGGCGTGGCAAGCCAACTTCGGAGTCGTTCTGGATGGCCAATGGCAGCTTGGATGTACTCGGGATGAAAGCTGTTACCACAGTAGTTTCGCACCGTCATTTCGGTGAGCAAGTTTTTGTGCGCATGCACTTTGTCAAAGTGGTCTTCGAGTCCAGCTAACTTCTGCACCTCGGCCTGACTCAGTATTCTCATAGGGGCTTTGATGAGGGGGTGGTGAAATATTGGCAAAATAGCAAGCACAAGCCGGTCTCTCTCATATGTGGTGATGTTTGATTGTTTGAGAGTGGATGAAAGCCTTCCAGGCCTTGAGATAGTGGGGCGGCAAGGCACTCGTAAAGTCCAAATGTGGCACAGAGTCGCTACTTTGCATTTTGACCTTTGCTCGAAATTCATCCCTTCCACCCCAGAACCAGTAGTCCCAAATGAGTGAAATTGGTTGGTACGACGTCCATGAGAGTTGGTAAACGTTATGACCAATGACAGCTCGAACTCGTAGTAAGGGACCAAACCGAATGGGGTATCCACCGCAATCAATGAGGGGACCGGATTCATCAGCGTTGGTCAAAATCGCTGTTTTGGTAACTGAGGAACAGTCATGGTAATTACGAAAGAAGAACATGTTCCGCTTGATGCCATGTGTATGCTTTGGATCAAAACGCAGGTGGTCAGGATTGAAGGAACCACAGGATGACGTGGGCGTAATAAAAGAGAGCTGCATGGTCCTGTAAGTCCAAGTAGTCCTCCGAGCGGTCCTGCAAGAGTGAGGTCTTGACAAGGGGAGCCTGCGATGACGATCCAACGACACTGGGGGCCAGCTATCGCGAAAGCTTCTCTTAGCACACGACATTTGTCCGCAAGTAATTTCCGAACATCGTCAACATAAATGGCGGAGGTGTGTTGGATTGTCTTTGACCACCTGCCATCGGTTCTGAAGTGAAATTGTTCTCCAACGATTTGACGGAGGATTGGGTCACACTCAGCATAGATGGCGCAAAACCTATTGCTTTGATAACTGCAGGCATGGCCGATCCAACACCGTCAAAAAGGCTGATGATAGCATATGGGTGGGATTCTGAAAATTTTGTTCTTTTGGGAGGTGAGGCATCTTTCTCTCGTGGATAGGCGTTACTCATGGCGGTGGCGACGTTGGCGCCGTCAGGCTGAGCCAGGAAATTCTTGTCAAGTAATGCATCGTCTGCTATCCAGTCAACTGGTTTGTTAGCCTCAGTGCCTACCTTCGGGCAAATGATTTCATTTGGAAGGCTGTCATCCTGAGTATCTCCATGGCTGGGGCGGACCTTGGGATTCTGTTGTTCAACTGCTAGAGGACCAGTCTTGGGACACCCACGTTGGTCCACTACAGGCGATTGGTCAGTTGCGCATACCTGTATGACTGCGGCATCCGGCTGGTTGGTATTGTCCTGTGCAGTCTGTAGGCTGGCAAGGCGGGGTGCTGGTGCTTTATTAACTTGTGACGGAACCTTTGAGGGGCCAAGTGGCACCTTTTTGGGCTTGGGTGTGTTGGAGTATTTGCTGGCATTAACTCCAGTGGGTACAATTTAGCAGGTTTGGTCACCTTGGACATCTTAGATTGGTCTGCTTCATTGAGTGTCGAAGGAGCGATTACTTTATATTGTTCTGGCTGAAACGAGTATGGTTGATAGTCGTGTCGTCGGAAGATAAAGCCCCATGCCCTCAACTTCGGTTTGAGCTGACTGGGATCCACTTATAGCCTTGAAGGTTGTCATAGATCAATACTTGTTCCTGGTGGGTACGTTCTGCAACAAGGAAATGGTGTGGAGGTCCACCTTGTACAATAAGTATTCCAGTGAGCACAAAGGTTTGGACAGCCGGATCTTGGTCAAAGGGGGACACTCTATAGTGTTGATGAAGTAGTCCGAGCACTTGGGTTACCGATGGCAGTTGTCCAAGGGGCTGGTGATTTTAAGGGTAAAAAGAAGCCCGTGTTTAACCTCATCTAAGTTCAGTTGGTCATGATTTGAACAGTGGGGCACATGTGAGAAACCGACATCATCTCTGTCGAGCGCCAGTCGCGGGTTGCGAGAGTTAAGCATCGTATTCAAATCAATGGAACCACCTTGAGCATGGACAACCAGAAGTGAGTCAAAAAGAGGAACCGAGATCTTTCCGATGGCTTGACAGCTACAGCATTGAACGCTGAATTGTGAGAAAAAATGAGCACAGTGTTCTGGATATAGATCGTCACAGACAGCAATGATGGCGGCGTCAAGGTCTGCAATTTGTCCTGGCGGGAATGCGGCTTTGTTGGAATAACTGGCAAATGCAGCACAAACTTCGCCAACACTGACCCTACGTCGTTGGACAGTAGTATTTTGATCAGTCCAGGTCCAGCCATTGCCGATAGCACAAAGAACAAGTTCTCGAATATGACCTTTAAACATGCTGTCAGTCCATGGGGCATGAGCGAGGACTCTCAAAGCTGTTACGGCATAGCACATGAAACTAGGAAATTGTATCATGTAACATGTTGCGAGTTTCGAGAAAAATTCAATGTCCGCGTGTGCAAAGGAGCCTGGCCACCCAGATAATTTCTCGGCAGGACTGAAGGTGGTCTCGACTCTGTTCATGTTGACAAAGAATGTTATCAATAGATAATGGATCAGCAATTGCAGTTTCACGAACGACAATGACTTCATCATCCGTAGCGAGGTCAACAGCATCACCGGGTTGTGGTTGAAATGCAGCATTCTTGGCAAGAAAATCACGTATGGTATTTGAGGCAGCCTTGGTCGTTGGCGTATTGTATTATTGACTGCATTCTTCTGATCGTGACTGGCACGTAGTGCTGCATTAGGGACCTCAGTGATATCATGCGTTAAGTGCACATGACAATCGTCCTCTGTGTGGCCAGGGCTGTCGCTCGAAGCGTTACGGTTCTGTGCAGGTACACCAGGGTGAACAGGATGCGGGTGAGCCAGCCGTGGGTCACCCACGTTGGTAGCATCGGCATCCACCAGTGAGCCATGATCAAAAGATTCTTCGGCAGTTCGAGGCTTAGCTTCACCAGGGTCTTTGGAGTAACAGGGTGATGTAAGCTCAACTTGGGATGCATCGGCTTCCTCAGGATCAATGGCCGTTGGGCAGCATTCCATAGCGGCATCTTTACACTTGGGCTTAGTCGAGTGCGGGTGGGGCTTCACCCCTTGATCATTTTTCGGTACAATGTTGATATGGGCAGGTGTCATGTCAACGTCACTGTCGTTGCTGTGGGTCTTTTCACCACGTTCTCGCACATGCTGAAACGGAGGGCTGTAAATAGGTCCTTTCTCATGAGAAGATGCACAAGCCGGTGATCGAACTCCATTATGAGAAGCATAAGATAGCCCATGTCCGTTGACAAAGTGCTTCGATGGGGTTGTATTGATATACTGACCTCTTAAACCAGTTTGGGATTGACTGGTTGGGGGTTGGTGAGAGCGCGGGTCTTCAACAGTATAACATTCTTGAAGTTGACACCATTCAACATTGTCAAGTATTTGGGAAA
>Ga0126342_10014955_pt1 | contig 13643 bp, 11 predicted proteins | sample Cyp1metagenome_FD_92528 | JGI IMG/M metagenome (GOLD analysis project Ga0126342, IMG submission 92528) | Coral microbial communities from Lord Howe Island, Old Settlement Bay, Australia - Cyphastrea 1 metagenome | ecosystem: Host-associated > Invertebrates > Cnidaria > Coral ...
GATCTTTAGACACATATTTTCTATAATTCAATATTCCCCCTTAAAATGCATTCAAATTGCGAATCGATGGACATACAGTCACCGACAGAATTATGGAAAAAAAATAATTATGGAAAAAAAAAAAGGTTCGTAACTTTTCTATCATAGACAGGCGGCGCCTGTAAATTGAAACGTTTTTTTTTCCATAATTCTGTCGGTTCCTGTACTCTGATCTGTGCCCCAAGGATGACGCAGGAGCTTTGGGAGGCGAAGCAGGGCGGTCTCTGCTGCTTCACGGGCTCCGATTATGACGACACCTGCGGCTCCTGCTATCCCACCGCCGTCGTCCTTGGGCGCTTTAGTCACTGACTCATTTAGCTGGAATGATTCATTTTATTGGGATTTAACCATGAAAACTGGTTATTTAATGGGATTTAATGGTATTTAATGGGATTTAGGGATTTAATGGAATTTATTGGTGATTTAGAGAGATTTATAGGATGTAATGATGTAATGATTCATTTTATGGGATTAGAAATCAGCTCATGATTATTTAATGGAATTTATTGGTGATTTAGAGGGATATAATGCTGTTTAATCGTGATTTAATTGTCATAGGATGAAATATAGTGGGGAAAAATGTATAGATATAATTATATTAAAATTATATATATTATTATATATACATTTATATATATTGTATACAACAGTTTGCTATGTTACTGAGAATCACCTTATCTTAACAGCTAAATCATCGAACTCAACGGGCTATTTAAAATACTATAGCTATGTGAGATTACCGGGGAATCATCAAACATGTGAAAATCTCAGAAATCGACGTTTTTTTCAATCCCAGGTTGGGGGTCTGAAAAAAAAACAGGATTTTTTTCGGCCGCCTTTTTTAGGGGATGTAAATCCATACCCTCTGGTAAACTAACATAACTATTGAAAATCACCATCTTCAATGGGTAAATCCACTATAAATCACCATTTTCAGTAGCAAACTGTTAGTTTATCAGAGGGTAATATGGGGATGTTTTTGGGCATGGTGGCACCCCACTGATCAGGATAACAGCTGAGTTGCTTCAGCACTTGGTTTTATTAAGCCAGCGGGCACCTGTCAAAGACCTATTTCATATGATAAGATATCAATCCCATTATCAATGTTTGATATGGATGTTCCTATTATAGAAGCTGAAAGTGAAAGAGCTATATCTTCAGGCAAAAATTGTTATTTGAACTGTTTCAAAAATAAGATTTATCAACTCATATCAACTATAAACTGGTTGGTGGTTTGGGACATTTTTTTTCCCAGATATTTCGGAATAATAACCCCAACTGGTTTTCATAGTTTTCAGGGTGTAGGTTGAAACAACCAAACAGTAAACGATTAGCTCATCACCATTCCATAATTCCATTACCAGTACCATAATTCTGAAAATTCTCCCATAATTCTCCCATAAACCACCACCATTGATTAGAAGACCAAATTCTCGTACCCCAAATCACTGGCAGAATGGAAGACCCCCATATAATTAGCCGTATATATATATATATCCCATTCTCCCAGTACCCATATAATTGACCATGGAAGACCCCTCTCCAATGACTGCCCGAGGCCTCGTTCAAGAGTCCCTGCGCCAAGAACGGCGACAAGTGCATGACCTGTGGTGGCTCCTGGTGCCAGCACCTTGGAGCGAAGCTGCTGCAAAGCGGCACCGTGAAATGGTGATGTCATAGGGAGGAAAAAACGCCATGAAAATGGTGATTTTTCATGGAATTTAGTGGAAAAAACGGGTGATTTACCATCTGGTTATTTAACATAGCCATGGAAAATCACAATTTTTAATAGGTAAACCATTTATTTCTATGGGCCATCTATACCATGGCTATGTTAAATTACCAGAGGGTGATACGATTGAATGGTAATTGTTCATGGGATGTCACCAACCAGAATGGTGATTAGATATGATTAGTTTAATAATCAAAAATTGATGAAAATTGGTATGTAATACACGTTGATTGAGATTTCACCATGAAAAAGTAAAGATGTTTCATGATCAAAGATCCAGAGGCATCGGCATGAGCTAACAATGTTTACCCTCTGGTAATTTAACATAGCTATTGAAAATGACCATTTATAGTGGATTTTCCCATTAAAAATTGTGATTTTCCATAGTTATGTTAGTTTACCAGAGGGTAATCTTCAAAAGAAGGATTTTACCATGAAACCATTGGTATGTTGCGGATTTTGCCAGGCCACAGGGATTTTTTTGTGGAATCAACGGTTTGAATCAACGGTGGCGAATGAAACCCGTCGGATTAACCAGTTTATGGTGACTAAATCCATGGTAACCAATCATAAAATCTGAATTTCTGATGTCTTTTCCGACTGGTTTGCCCCAAAAAAAGTACGAGAATTTTTGCACCAAATCTCTAAGAACCATGTCATGTTACGCGGATAATGTATATCAAAAGGATATGTCAACCGTTTTTCGCAGTGAAATTCGACCATCGATTGCATGTGACTTTTCTCTTTGGGGTCGAATTTCACAATAGGTAAAAATTGGCCACCAATTGCAATGTTGTTTACTCACCAGCTTAGAATCGGTGTTTTTTTGATGTTTTTGGAGTGGTTTTACGATGATCCTGATGGATTTCGTCGATTTCGTCAAAGTGATGCTATAGCTGCCATAGCTCATGGTTCTACCAGCGGGACTATACTGTAACCGTCATGATTTGATGCTTTTTTGATGGTACCTTCCCAATGAAACAGCTGTAAATCCAGGGTTGACATGTTTCATTAATCTATAATATGGATATCATAATACGAATGAGATAATAATAATATGGATATCATAATCTATTCATTAATCATCAAAAACTGAGTTTGAAGCGACTATAATATGGATATCATGGGATGAATTGGATGATCTTTTTGCAACGGCTGGGTCCCTGGGTGGTCCAAGAAATGGTGGATGAAAACCTTCGGGAGAATGAGGTTGAACAGCCATGAATGGGGACCCTGTTTCTAGAAACATCCAGGGTGTTGAATGAAGATATCGGAGGAACTCCTACGAAGCCTTACGGCGTCATTTTCTGAGTGAAAACCCTTCACGAATTCTTGATTTGCCACCTATGTTTGGTCTAATTTCGGATAATAATTGAGGTTGATTTGGTCTGAAACTCGGATCCCCCCGTTTATTTGCAATTTTTCCTCATTTTTCCTACATATTTTCCCCATTTCAAATGGTGATTTCGCCAGTTCCCCAAGGCCCAAGTGCGTCATCGGCGCTGCTGATCCCAACAACATGTGCAAGACGGCCTTCGACACGGGCGCCGCGGCCCCAACAAAAAGCATCGAAAATGGTGGAAGAATGGTGGACAAATATGGTGAAAGCGTGAAAAATGATGTTTTTCGAATTTGTTTAATGTGATTGAATCCTCCTGAATTCGGTACATTTATAGATAGCCAACAAGAAAGCAAATAGTTCCTATTTGGTCCCCCAAAATAGATAGATCAGATACTATATCCAGCTTTTTGGGGGTAAATTTCACTTGGACAAGAGATTTGCAAATGGGCAAATAGCTATAGGGGATTATTCCCCAGCTTATGGTGGTTACATATATGATTACAGAGCTATTCGCTACTTTCCATGTCATTATACTCCCAGCTGCCCAGTACAGATTAGAATTTTCCAATGTTTTCGAGGGAAATTAGGGAAAACCATGGGTTTCAACAGCAGCTAATGAGGTTATATATGGATATCCATAGATGTGTGTATATATATATTATGTATATATAATTATATAAAATTATATATATATTATACATATACATATATATATATATATGTATTATACATATACATAGATAGCTTGATGCATCATGCAGATATCTCCAAAAGCAGAGCCATCAGCAGCAGGCATCGCCGACAGCAAGAGCATTTGCGCCAGCAATTCCAGCAGCTGCGCCAGCTGCAAGGGTGAGTGGTGCCGACTAGGTGCGCAACCTTGATGCCGGACAAAAAAACCCTTGAAACTGGTGATTATTTGTAGAAGTGATATTACTAGGGCTTGAATGGGGTATCAATCAATATCAATTGACTTTGATTGACAGTGATTTTACTAACAAAAAATGGATATAAAGGGATCTTAATAGGACTTTAGTGAGTATTTGTTTTAGACATATTTCAATCGGTGGGGGTGGTATATACGTAGGACTCTAGCAGGATATCACTTGATTTGATTGAATATTTAATGGCATGACCAAAGATATTGGCATCAACATTACACTTTACTGTACCCAGAAAGTCTCTGTAAATCGGCTGGCAGCTGGAAACATATGCCCTTTCCGTGTCTGATGTTACAGATGATCACAGGGGTAATGCTCCCAGCATTGAAAAAGGTGGAACTGTTTGTAGCTCAGTTTACTGAATGTATCAATATTTCAATGGCCATTTCAGCAACCTAAATTGGAGGTACCTACCATATATCAGGCCTATATAAGACCTATGGTGCAGTACCTACAGTTTAGGATCCTGAAATTCCCATTGAATTTCGTGTGATGAATCAGATGGAGCTCATATGTGGATTCCGTCAAAAGTTGGGTAAATTTCAAATTTCCGTTTGTTGGGGGGATTTGAATCAATCCATTTTCACAGAGGTTTCAATCTGATTGCCCAACATGTTCGGATTCCCATCGTGAAAATGATGACTATAATTTATCATCCATTCATCCCATGTAAATGTAATTTGACCATGAAACAATGTGGAACATATATTTGTGTGGATTCAAGCAATCACTCTCCCTCCCTACAGGGCTAGCTTTTGACGTTTGCAGGGGAAATTATCTTTTCTCAACAACTTGTAAACTTTCTTAAAGGGGTATTTACATATATATATATATATATTGCCCGATTATATGCCCATTCATGGTTGGTTGTGTGTATATATATATATATACATGCAACCCCCCCAAGACCAAGACCTACCTTTTGTGTAGCAGATATGTTCCTGAATGCCTTGTCTTCCTTCTTATCTTATCACCTATTGTAGCACTGCATCAGGAAAGTATCTTGGGCGCATGCGCCTGGACACATCCTTCCCACATATGTAGCTGCAACATAGTGCTGTAACATCTATATTTGACATAATTATTCCTTTTTATGTTTTCAGATGTGTTCAGACACTTTTAATATTTCTATGATCTGATTCTTGCAAGTCTGCTTGTTCAATATCCTCTACAACATTTGGTATTTTTTCATAACCTGTAGGATTTGCAGCAATATGATTAGGGGAATAGATGGATTGAATTTTTGTTTTTTGTTTTTACCAAAGAGTATCACACGTTATTTTGAAAAATCCTTTTTGATGAATACAACTTTTTGTAAGGTGGAGTTTTTTTTTTTATAATGACTACTGGTGGAATTCATGTTTACCAATTTTGTATGTAGCAATTTGAAATCTTTCAGCTTCTACCGAAACTGAGCTTTGTGCAAGATTCGATGATATAGTTACGCATCTTGAGATTTTACATGTTTATTTACGTAAGATTTTGCAGATAATAAAGGTGTAAAAAGTACAATAGATATGTAAAAGATTGATCTCCAGTTAGAATTTTTAGGCATATTGATGTTATAATGCACTTACCTTTTTAGTTCTCCTACAATTTCATAACAATCCATCGAGATTTGCATAGTAAATTGACAATAACCAATCATATTCTCATTTGATGTTAATTGTCTTATTTGTTCTTGTGAATCAACGTTGTTTCCATTAGCTTTTTCTTCAGCATCTATTTTTGTAGAAGAGTTGACATTGTTCGCTGTAATAATTCATGTTTAAAAGCCTGTATAATGCAGATGATTTTGTAGTTTCATTGCTTTAAATCCAGGAGTGCTTGAGTTAGATATATTATGTGTCAAACATAAATGATTTTGATGATAATAAATGCATAGGTAAAAACACAAATTCTAGATCAAGTTTTAATATATTTGTTATATTGTAAGTTGTCTTACTTTTTGGAATTCTTAATTTTGCGATATGTTTATAGGTATTACAGGAGTTTCTGGCATTGGATAAATATGTAGTATTGAATCTTCAATCTTGAATCCTACCCCCTTGGATTCAAGACGTTTTGTGTTTGGGATCTTGAAACTTGAATCTTGGATCCGATGTACTTAGGGACAGGTGGGATGGCACACTGTAAGTACCACCAACTTTGCTTGAAAGGTAGGTCTTGGGGGGGTACCATATATAGGTATATAATGCAAAAATATAGGAAATCGTATATTGTGTCATGAATATACGTCTATATATATATATATACCCATATATATGAGTTCCTAACCATATGTATATATGTATACATAATTGGCTTATTCCTGGTGAACTCTGCAATTCTTTACACATATACATACGCATATTTACACGTATACATCTATTGCATTTATATTATTTGCATATATACACCATTATATATTTCATATTATAGTTCCATTTTGTATTCCATCGTGTTGCACCATGATGTGCTATAGATATCTCACCATATAAAACTATATAGCTACTATCTATATATATATATATATATATAACTATATAATGTTACAATTATCCTTTATATGTATATAATATACATGGAATATATCTATACTCCTATACTCCTATACTCTATATAAGTTCCAGATTGATTTCACCCGTCCCATTTCGTCCCAGGCGTCACGAAGGTGGCCGGCGGCGCCGGAGTGGTGAACAGCGGCAGTGGCCAGGCAGCCAGCGCCACCGCGGCCATCAACACAGGCGGTTTCTGCTGCTACAGGGGCAACGTCTTCGCCAAGGATATGTGTGCCTTGGCTGGCGAAAGGAGACATGGAAACAAAATGGTTAGACATCTCTAGGAAAAATAAATAATATATTTATATATCATTCATAAATATTCATAATTATAAAATGACATAGTCATAACATTCACATACTGTATGACCCTCTGGTAAACATGCAGAAAACTATGGAAAATCACCATGTAAATCATGGGTAAATCAACGAACTGTCGAACTGGCCATGTCCAATATCTATGTGAGATGAACATCTACCAGCTATGACTTGAGGTTCACTAGGTAGCAGGTTTTTGACCCATAGCCATGTGGCGAAAATATTGGTTGTTTAACGGTGAAATTCACGGTGATTTAATGGTGATGTTGTGTTTTTTTGAAAAAACTCTGGGAAAATCTGGGAAGGCATATGACGTTCTAGAAAAATAATCTACAGAACGTGTATAGACTATCTATAACTCTATGGTGATGTCAGCAAATTTAGACCCGTTTTGTTTTTTTGGAAATCCGTAGCATTGATGCCATGACCCAGGCACTGCCTGCGAAGACGTGTCTCAAGACATCGCTTGCGCCAACTCCAAGGGCTGTGGCACATGTGGAGGCGACTGGTGCAAGAACAATACGGACGGAGTATTATAATGTATATATTATAGCAATAAACATACTGTGGATGGAAGAAATCCTACACCACCTTGGATGGCTGAAACCCTATACATGGGATAAACCACCTATCAACTGGGTAAAACAACGCCATAAATTATTAGTTGGTGATAAACCATGCGGTATAAACCATTCCCATGCGGTGGAAAAATGGGGAGAAGCCAACGAAGTATGGGATTGTGTGGCCAATATGTTGGATTATGATGGGAAATTTGTTGGTGATATATAGTTTAGATATATACCTATTATTAATTTGTGATATACCCATTAACACTAGATATCCATTATATACCCATTATAACCATTATAACCATTATCATAAAGATGGTGATATAGCCATTAATGTGGGTAAAACGATGCTATAAACCACCCATGACTGGGAATGGTAAGCATACCACCTATAAAAATTGTGATGACTGGGGCATGGTTTATGACATTGTTTTGCCCACATTAATAAACGTGGATCGTTCATAGACAAACTATCATGATGGATGATAATATGATTACAGGACTACAAGAACATTCATTTAAGTATTAAATACTTAACGATATATGTTTTCAGTTTTCCAAGTTACTGTTCAGTATGGTTGTGATAAGTAGAAAGATCATTGTTATTTTTTATTATTATTATATTAACAATCTATTAATGATTATTGTTAGTGATCTATGTTATTAGTTTCTGAAAATATATTAGTATGTCAGAATCTAATTCATATCATATGAATAATAATGTATACATATCACTTCTGAAGGGATTTCTAACGAGGCTGGATGATTGAAATATTCATCGAATGACCCCCTAGCCATCTAGCTGGAACCTTGGTGAATAGCAGGTGGAATGCCATAGGAGACATGGCTTTCTGGCACAAAAAGGTGACTTGTTTGGGGAGTGCGCCTACTATCCAAAACTGGTTGGTGGTTTGGAACAGTTTTTATTTTTTCAATTCAATTGGGAATAGTAACCCCAACTGACAAATATATATATATATATATATATTTTCAGAGGGGTAGGCTCAACCACCAACCAGATTATTAACCATCATGAAGACCATCATCATAACCATCATCATAACCATATAATAGCCATAGATTAACCAGATATTCCATGGGATATACCCATCATAACCATCATCATAACCATATAATAACCATCATAACCATCATCATAACCATGAATATCCACCAAGCAATGGTTTGGTCCTTGTTTGGTCCTGGTCCTCCCACTCTGCTCGTTGCTCCCAAAGCTGGTGCATCATCACCGAAAAAAGTAGGGAGTCATCCCCAGACCTGGTGATGTTTTCCCTTGAAAATCCCAGAAAAGTCTCCATTATAAAAAGAAGGTAAAACACCCATAATATAGATGGGTATTTTTCTCATACATATCCAATAAATGGTAAATCCCAGAAAAGTCTCTCATACATATCCAATACCCTCTGGTTATGACTAACAGTGTGCCACAGTATAGATGGCCCATTTATAGAGGTTTACCGTGCTTAAAACTGGTGATTTTCCATGGCTATGTTAAGTAACCAGATGGTAAATGGTAAATCCCATCAAAATACCCATTTATTGGACAAATACTAAAATCCCATAAAAAGTTTCACACTATATCATATAAAATCCCATCAAAATCTATCATAAGTCATATAAATCCCATAAATCCCATACATATCTATCATAAGTCATACAAATCCCATAAATCCCATATCATAAATCTATATCCCATAAGTCTCTTATAGAACCATCCGAGCTTGCCGCAACTCCGGTGAGGCACCTGGTGCGCCGGGCCCAGGTGTGTCAAGGCCTTCAGTGACTCGAAGAACAGAAACGACCCGGTCGGTCGGTCATCGTTGAATGGGATGTTTTCCCTTAAGACATGGGGATAGAATTGGGATACCCTCTGGTAATTTTACATAGCTATTGAAAATGGCCATTTATAGTGGATTTAACCATTAAAAATGGTGATTTTCCATAGTTACGTTAGTTTACCAGAGGGTATGATCCAAGAAAATGGGGATAGAGTTGGGATATCTATAGTTGATTGGTGGCGTTCAACTCATGAAAAATAGGGCTTTGACATGCTTTGACCAACAAAATATGAGGGAAAATGACGGAATATGACTATGAATCAGTGGAAAACCAACCATTGATGGGCATATAATGAGTTTTTTTTAATGGACATATAATGGGATATACCCTCCGGAAATCAAAGATTGCAAAGGAACAATATGGGCAATCTCTCACCCCATTGGAGCCTGGCAAAAGACCAGCAGCTGCCTTTGATAGTAATCCCATCCCCCTTAATATTCAACGCCCCAGAAAGCATGGTTTAGTGAGGGATTTACATCAACTTTGGGAGCATTTTTTTGGGCGTATTTAATATTAGGTGGATGGCCTATTCAGCTGTGCCTCAAAGGGGCACAGCTGAAATAATCGCATGTGGTAGCTGGTGGCAATCTAAGTTAGTATTGGATAAACCTGCAATGATTACATGTGATCATGGAATCCATTGGTTGCTAATCATGAATTGCAAGAAGGCATGAAACGTGTGTGTGTGTGTGCGTATGTTCGACTCTCATGTTATTGCTTCGAATCCAGTACCGTTTTTAGTAAACAGCCCATTTTAGCCTCGTGATAAATAGCTAATTTGTGGGGCGATCAGCTGCTGAGTAGGCTGAAACAATCTATCAAATGGGATTTTGGCAGCGGGCATCCCACCATATCAGTTTGATCAAAACCCCCCGGCACAATCCATATCATGTTGCCCGGGATGATAATGGATGATATGGATATAATATATATATATAATATAATTTTATTTAACATAATATATATATAATATCTAATATATGATATATAATATATGATTTATAACATACAATATATAACATACAATTTATAGCATACAATATTTAACTTACAACATATAACATGCACTATTTAACATACAATATATATAGCATACAATATATAACAAACAATATATGACATACAATATTTAACATACGATATATAACATAGAATATATTACATACAATATATAACATAGAATATATAACATACAATATTTAACATACAATACATACATACATACATACATACATACATACCTACATACCTACATACCTACATACCTACATACCTACATACCTACATACATGCATACATGCATACATACATACCTACATACCTACATGCCTACATACCTACATACCTACATACCTACATACCTACATACACACATACATACATACATACCTACATACCTACATACCTACATACCTACATACCTACATACCTACATACCTACATACCTACATACCTACATACCTACATACACACACACATACATACATACATACATACATTATTCTTATTGCTATATATATATATATATATTATCATATTCCATTGTATCCCTAGAAGACTCTCCTTGTACATCTATTGATGATTCAGTTCCATATATTCATTAAGACAGCAACCATTGTCATGACTTCACGTTGTTTTCTGTCACTGGAATGATGGTTGATATATGGGAGTCATCCCCATAGCTGGCCACAAGTTTCAGCCATTTTCAGGTGAGTGAGTTGTTATCATTATTATTGTTATTCAGCTAGATTTACAGAAGTTATGTGGGGTTCCATCAAGAACATTGAGACTATGGGATTTCTCATGATTTATCCATCATTTATAGCGATTTTCATGTGGATCATATCGAACTCAGTGGTGTTCCTTTCCCAGTGTCGATCAACGCCTCCTCAAGGCGATACGAAGGACCCTTGCCACTCGGCCTACAAGGGCAACGTGGCGCCCGTGAGCGACTACTGCGCCAAGACCGAGGAGAGGTGCACCGACTGCGGCGGTGCCGCTTGGTGATGCGCCATGAAAAGTGTCCGGTTTTTTATGTGAAAACATAGGAATTTCACCATGAAAAGTAGTGGTTTAATGGGATTTAACCAACAAAAATGGTGATTTGTTAATGGGATTTGTATGTATAATGTGGGTAAAGCAATGCCATAAATTTACCAACCATTTTCCTGGGAATGGTTTTTATAGTTTTATATATACCAGCTATAAAAATACTGATGACTTGGGGGATGGTTAATTAATGACATTGTTTTACCCACAAGGGAAATATGTTGGATGATTTTCATGGGAATATGTTTAGAAATTCCAATGATGTTTGTCGGATTTTTGTCGGGATGATGGTGTCAATATGTGTCAATTGACCCCGAAGATTGGTGTTTTTTTTGGATGGTGTTATAACGGCTACCACATGGCTACCCAAGATTGGTCAAAGTATGGGAATATCCTTAGGGATGTGGTGGAATTTGGTGAGGTATCGGTATATGCATGCTAATGGTTGATTGTAACAGGGAACAAACCATCAGATGTAAAATCCATATGACTGAGGGAATTACCCTCTGGTAAACAAACATAGCTATTGAATATGACCATTTATAGTGGATTTTCCCAGCTAGAAAATGGTGCTTTTCCATGGCTGTGTTAGTTTACCAGAGGGTACCATCCATAAAGCATCTATGACTTAGGGGTACCATGATTTCTTTCCGTTGAAACGATGGATGTTCCGGGAAAATCATGAAGTTTTCATGGAACTTGACCAGGCAAAATTGGTACCCAACAAGATACGTGCATAGTTTTAAAGGTACAAAAGGGTAAAACATTGATATAACCATGTGGTTGATGATTTTGTAGCATTTTTTGGTAGGAAAATCTATCGAACACCATGGATCGTCGCATCAAATAATATAGGCTGTTCCTTTATGTTATCCCGTAGGCAAGTTGGAATGGGATTCACCATGATGCAACCGTTGGCCCATTACTTGGAGCATGGGGTTGGTAAGTTCTTAAATCGTCGTTTTCTGTGGGTAAAATCAATGCCATAAACTTACCACCCATTTTCCTGGGAATGGCTTACATACCACCTATAAAAATGGTGATGGCTGGGGGATGGCTTTCGATGCACAGATGCAGATCAACAGTGATGCGGACAGTTCCCAGATCCCCAGTTCATGGGTTGTTTTTTTTCAGTTTCCGCAATTAGTATTGGGTTAGTATCATCCCCAAAATAATCATCAACCAACCATGATAAATCTCAGTTATATAATGTTATATGCACTTATATCCGCATAGTTTGACAGTTAAAATCCCTACATGACAAATTATTTTATCAGCCACCGATCATGAATCACTCAAATCACCCATTTGATGACGATAGTGAAATTCAAAAAATCCCATCATCAATCAGCCATCATAAAATCTCATCACAATGCTTAATCTCACCATATAATCCCGTTATGATTTCATTTAATCACCACATAATCATCACCCAGATGCTCCATGTATGGTATATTTACCTACATTTGGGTGATTTATGGAGTAAATGTTGGTAAATATTCCATACATGGAGCATATGGGTCATAATCCCATAGAAAACATCACTCTGCCATGGATCCACATCCATCCGCCGCGGACCGGCGCTCCGAGAATCCGCGGATCCTCGCTGATCCAAGGCTTGGTGCTCCGCGAACGACATCACCTTCGATGATGGTGACAAGTTCGATCCGGATGCCACTGAGGTGAAGAAAATCCCCTTTCCGGTGGTGAATAAATGGGTTAATCTCCACAATGTGAGGCCCCCAAGATATCTAAGTTGATTTATAACTCCAATAACTATGGTTTATGGTAGGCAAATAACTACAGTTACTGGGGCTTATAAACCAACTTATAACTAGGGGGCCTCACATTGCATGAATAGTGGGTAGATGAAATATCTATATTGATTAATAGTGGTTAATATATATATATATGTATATATCAATTCATTGATAGATCCATTGATATATCCCTAAAAATATCCATTAGTAGTGGTTAATATATCAAAAAACAGTGATTTTCATAAGGGGAGTAATAAATATAATTCAAAAATACGAAAAAATACAAACAAATACGAATGCAATTGCTCAAAAATACAAAGTACAAAAAAATACGAATCAACAATTTCAAAAATACAAAATACAAAAAAACTACGAACCCAAAATTTCAAAAATACAAAATACAAAGAAAAGACAAATTCAAAAATAAGCCAGAGAGCCAACCCCGTGTTCACTGTGGAAATCAGGAAACAAATTGCAAAAAAAATGCAAAACC
>Ga0126342_10014956_pt1 | contig 13641 bp, 10 predicted proteins | sample Cyp1metagenome_FD_92528 | JGI IMG/M metagenome (GOLD analysis project Ga0126342, IMG submission 92528) | Coral microbial communities from Lord Howe Island, Old Settlement Bay, Australia - Cyphastrea 1 metagenome | ecosystem: Host-associated > Invertebrates > Cnidaria > Coral ...
CTAGTAGTGTGTAGTGTGTAGTGTGTAGTGTGTAGTGTGTAGTGTGTAGTGACTAGTAGTGTGTAGTGTGTAGTGTGTAGTGTGTAGTGTGTAGTGTGTAGTGTGTAGTGTGTAGTGTGTAGTTAGTGTGTAGTGTAGTGTAGTGCAGTGTAGTGCAGTGTAGTGTAGTGTAGTGTAGTAAAGAGTCTAGGGTAACAGAACAATAAACTAATAAACAATATATAGTAAAGTAGTAGTTATTTAAGAGTTCTGTAACAGTATAGTATAGTATAGTAAAGTATAGTATAGTATAGTAACTAAAGTAAAGTAAGTATAGTATAGTAAGTGCAGTAATAGTAGTATAGTAATAGTAGTATAGTATAGTACAGTGTATAGTACAGTATAGTATAGTATTTAGTATGGTATAGTAACTGTATAGTATAGTATAGTATAGTATAGTATAGTATAGTATAGTATAGTATTAGTATAGTAACTAGTAACTAGTATAGTATAGTATAGTATAGTAAAGTATAGTATAGTATAGTATAGTACAGTATAGTATAGTATAGTATAGTAAGTATAGAGGTATATAATAGTATAGTATATAGTAGTATATAGTATAGTATAGTATAGTAAAGTATAGTATAGTATAGTTTAGTATAGTATAGTATAGTATTAAATAGTATAGTAAGTATAGTATGGTAAAGTAAAGTATAGTACAGTATAGTCTAGTATAGTATGGTGTGGTATGGTATGGTCTGGTATGGTAAAGTAAAGTGTAGTCTTATCGTATAGTATAGTAAAGTATAGTATAGTCTAGTCTCTAGTCTAGTATAGTATAGTAATATAGTAACAGTAAAGTAAAGTAAAGTAAAGTAAAGCAAATAGTATAGTATAGTATAGTATAGTATAGAATAGAATCAGTAAGTGTGTGTATATATATATAAATAATAATATAGTATATTTATTTGTAATTAGTAAGTAATTAGTATAGATAGCTGTTATGGATGGCATATGGCATAGTTAGTTACAGTTACAATTAAGTTAAATTCAATATTCAATAGAGCATATACATGTCAGTTTTCCTTGGGCTTGTGCGGCCTATTATACAGAGGCAGCCACTGACCCGGTAAAATCACCAACATGAGGCCATTGACAGGCTGCTGTGTTGAGAGACACATGTTTTGCGCGGTCATGTCTGAAGGACTGAAGGTGATTTGACTCAGACTTCCCACTTTTGCATGATTCCCAGGATGCCCCTGAACATAGATAAAGAACAATTTTCTGACGTGTGCCTGCACCGAACCCAAGTTCTTGGCATTCTATATAGAATATAGGCCAGGCATCATGAGGGTAAGTCTAGTCATCGAGTCTAGTCAAGTCACCCTTTACAATGTGGTCCTGTCCTAGGCTTCTACTTTGCAGAAGAAGTTGCAGGGCATGAGATCCCCTCTTGCGGCCTTGCTGGAGTCCAGGATTGTGTTGATCGAGCGGTGCCAGGTGTTGCAGCACAAGAAGCTGAAGCAAGTGCCGCGTGGTGAGCTGACATCCCATGTTGAAGCCGTCCAGCGGGCAAAGGTGCAGCTACCTCTGCGGATCAGACTGGACCTTCTGGAGCTCCAGGTCGACTTTGCCATGCATGACCTGTTTGAGATGCCACAGGGAGACTTCAAAGAGGTCCGCAGCCGAGTGGATGCGATCACAAAGAAATTCCACTGGTGGATTCCTGGTCAGCCTTTGGATGAGCTCAACCTCACTTCGGCCGCCGTCCTTCAGGCAGCATCGGACATTGCAGAAACCAAGAGGTTGAATGGAGTTATCAGCGAGGATGACTTTGCAGAAGAAGAACAGAAAGCTCAGGAGGCCTGGTTCTTTTTGTTTTGGCACCGGGGTAATGGTGTGTGAACAGTTTGCCAAGAAACTTTTGTGTTGCTCTTCTGCTATGCTATGCCATGCTATGCCATGCTGCTATGACATAGCAGCAGTCCCACATCACTAGCAGTAGCAGAATGTAGAATAGATTGAATAGATTTGAGGAAGCAGACCAAACCTGTATACGCAATGTGCTCACAATGAGGAAGTCGAGTCTTGTAGAATTGTGGTATTTTGGGCTTGTCACGTCAACTATAACTAAAATTGAAAATATGATATGATTTAATACAATTTACTGCATTCCATCTGTCTAAAAGCTAAAGTTAGTCTAGAGGACTAGAGTCTAGAGTCTAGAGTCTAGAGAGTCTAGAGAGTCTAGAGTTTAGAGTCCTAGAGTCTAGAGCCCGAGTCTAGAGTCTAAAGTCTGAAGTAGTGAGTGAGTAGTGTGCCTGCTGCAGAAAAAAGGGAGGCCGGGTCAGTCATGTAAAATCGGTTTGGAAAACCTGAAGATGTTTCAGAATGCAATCCTCTCTCAGAAAATCAGTGCCCAGACTTATGTCTGATTCATGTGTCTCCTCGACTCTACCTTCTACTGCGTCGGCCATGCAAAATGCATCTTTGCAGATCTTTTTCACATGTCCCATACCTGGACCTGCCAACGTTTTTGCAACTGGTGCAGAACACTCATGCTTTGCTCACTTTTGGGAAGGTGTAGCAGAGTCCCTTGCGCCTGCCACTAAAACCACATCCAAACTTCGAAAAGTGGTCCGAGACCCTCAGTCTTTAATGGTTTTGACTTGGAAATGTGCTGGGCGCACAACAGTGTGAATGTTTCAACATCTCCATCCTGACTGCCAAAGGTGGGGTGGAGCTACGGCTTTTGTGCATTTTGACTTCCAAATGTGCTTTGCGCACGGTGTCGACTTTCTCATCATCTCAACTTCCAAAGCTGCTCCAAGCCTGTCAGTTTTCAACACTTTTGACTTCCAAATGCAAATATGAATAAGTCTTATAGTCTTATAGTTATTATATTATAGTCATAGTCTTATAGTAACTAGTAACTAGTATAAAGTATACATAAGTCTAAAGTTTAAAGTCTAAAGTCTAAAGTCTAAATAAGTTTAAGACCAAATTTAGGTTCAGCTTTGGCCAGGCCACTAGACTCTAGACTCTAGACTCTAGGGGTGTAGGTAATCTTGGTTTGCATGATTCTAGGTTCTAGATTCTAGATTCTAGATTCTAGGTTCTAGAGACTTGACTAGTTACTAGTTTCTAGACGTTAGACTTAGACAACTTGGACACAGCTTCAGGACTGTAGGGCTAGGGCCTATATTGGTATATGTCCTTCCTTTGCAGGGCCAAACTATACTTTAGTAGTCATGTCGCTTTTACTCTTACTATTACTACCACCCACAGTCTGTTAAGTCTATTGCTATTGAATGTATTGAAACTCAATCATGTTTGCTTTTGAGTGGATGATTGAGAAGATGAGTGCCATGGCTTGTGGCTGGCCGGCAGGTGATGGCAGAATGCTTGATGGAAGCATTCGGATGTTCCGCCTTCCTTGTGGGTGTGGGCGACCCTGCCAAGCACAGGTCGCGCTTGATGGCGCTACTGGACTCATTTGCAGACCTTGCAAATGGGTGCAGTGCATACAGGGCTGAGCAGGACTTGGAAGACATTGCTCTGGGCAATGTTTTGGAGCGAATCGGTGCTTGTGCCAAAGGGCTGTTGGCAATGGCCAACGTACAGCCTGGACACAAAGGAAGCACCGCACAACATGCGCAGAAGATCCGCAGCTATGCGGGGAGCCACCTCTTCGAAGCCACCCTGCGAGACGTCATTGCTTCGAATCCGGCCTGGAACCGCATGTACGATGACCTCGTTGCAAAAGGAGCTGGAAGCGTTACCCATTCACCAGAACTTCAGAGCTTGACCTCGAAAGTGGAAGGGGTGCACATGGAAGAGACTTCAGAGTCAGATGCTGCTGTGGTTTTCCGCACCTGTGTGGAACGGCTGCCCGTCCTGAAGCGCAACATGCGCTCAACAGCATGTGCTGACCTTGAGAAGTTGCTCTACAAGCAAGCTGTGTTGGCGGCGCGGGAGATTGAGAAGGAGGTCAAGTGTGGCCTGGGCTTCTTTGACAGTGTCACAGAGGTGCTCTCCATGTTCAAAGACACGCCTGGGGTGGTCCAGATGCTGACAAAGCTTGATGGCTTGAAGGCTTCCAGTATGAGCGTTCTTTGCACCAAGGAGATTGCAACCATGGTGGATGCTTACCCTGAGAGCTTTGGGGATGACATCCCTGAGCAGCTGGATAGCTACCTCAAGCGCTTGATGCCCGCAATGCGTCAGATCGAGAAGGTGGGTCAGCCAGACTTGCACAAGAAGATGAAGCGTGTTTTCTGGTGGCACCTCCGCCGCTTGAACGTCCTGTTCCAGGCAGGTGTGGAAACAGGCATGAAAACATGACTTGTGGTTGCAGATTGTCCTTAGAATCGAATCAGAATTTGAACTTTGAGCCTTGAGCTGTTTTTCCCCACACCATTGTGTACTGTTCTGGTGATTCTGGTGTTCATTGACACACTGCACATGTTGGATGTCACACCTTGCGGACCTTGCGTAACAGCGTAACACGAGCGCGTGTTTTCTACTACTAATTAATATACTATACTTACTATACAGGTACTATACACTATACTATACTATAGTACTATAGTTACTATATACTATATACGCAACACTATTCCTTCCTTTTGGACTTCTTGTGTCTCTAGGGCCCAAGTATAAACTAGTAACTAGTAACTAGCACAACTGATAAAGATAGTCTGATAGTCAGTAAATAGTAATGATGGTAACATAAGCTTAACTGCCACTTTCCAAGTAAGTAAGTAAACCCACTGTAAACAATAGAAATTTGAAATATTATTGTTGCACAATACTGACACACAAGCACACATTGGACTCATTGGACTGGACTCTGCCTTACACTGACACACGCATACACAACATTGGCCCACTGGCATACCTGACTCTCCCAAGGACCCAAGGACAGCTCTTTCTCATGCAACTCTTTCACACACACACAGCAACTCTGTCCCACTGTCCCACACAGCTCACTCACACACACAACTCTTTCCCACATAACATAACTCTTTCACATGCAGCTCCTTCACACATTGACATAGGGGCATAGCCAATTCACACACAACTCTCACACACCCAACGCTTTCACACACAACCCTTTCACACACATCCTGCCAGCTGCTAGCTGCTAGCTGCTAGCTGCTAGCTAGCTGCTAGCTAGCAGCAGACTCTTGCAGGCAGCAAAGAACACGTTCACACATCAAGCTTGCACATCCGAACGGCATGCAGACAATTTATATTCTATTTTTTACTTAGACTTAGAGACTTAGTTACAGTTACTATATACTCCTCTTGTTGTTGGTTGTCCTCCTTTTCTACTTGGGGATTACTCGAAGATTGACTCTTGTCAAATCACAACAAATCAAACATGTCGGTAGGGATATGAACTTTCACACATGCCATTCAGCTTGCAATTCGGCTCAGCAATTTCTTACTGTGTTTTTCTTCAGTGCATTGGTACAATGGCATGCCAAGTACAGAACTGACTAGGCATTTTCAGGACTTCACTTTGGAATGGGAATTCAGTTTATTTATGGCAACATCTGGCTTCAGGGAAGGGTGGCGGGTAGCCTCTTTTCTTTCGTGCGAGCTTGAAACTGCGAGCATCCAAACATATGGCGTTTGGCTTAGGGTAACAGCAGCCACTAGTCACTAGTAACTAGTAATAACTGTAACTAACTAACTAATGCTAATAATACTAGTTATATACTAGTTACTATACTACTATACTGTTACTATACTGTTACTATACCTGTACTATACTACTATACTTACTATACTATACAAAACTATACAATACGATACGATACGATACTATACTATACTGTACTTTACTATACTATACTTTACTATACTATACTATACGTTACTATACTAATACGTTACTATTCTAACCAAAGGAAGTTTAGAGTTTAGAAGTCAATCTTCTGACAAAATGGACAGAAGGAAAAGCGGAGATGGGAAGAGTCAGAGAGGAGAAGAGAAGAAGAACGAATATCAAAAAGAGAAAGTCTGATTCTAGAGTCTAAGCAAAAGAAGATGCAGGTGCGAGAAAAGGCAGAAAAGTCGCAATTCACTGTGTGTTTTCAAATGATTTGTGGCCCTGGGGGGTCAAAAAGTAGGCTCGCGAAAGCAGAGGGTGCAGAGCCAGTTGGTCAGATGAGAGATTAAAAGTTGTGTTCTGTTGTGACACAAAGCACATTTCCAAGTCAAAATGCACAAAACACACCAACGTCGGACCACTTTTGGAAGTTGAGATGCCGAAGAAGTGCACAGTTGTGGCCAGGAGCGCATTTGGAAGTCAAAATGTACAGAACACCCCAGTGTCGGAGCACGTTTGGAAGTTGAGACATCGAAAAAGTGCAAGCCATTGTGGCGAGAAGCACATTTCCAAGTCAAAATGTACAAAGCACACCATGCTCGGACCACTTTTGGAAGTTGAGATGTCCAACAAGTGCATACCGTTGTGGCGCCAAGCACATTTAGAGGTCAAACTGTTAAAAGCACTACATGTTTGGCATCATGTTCGGACCGCTTTCGGAAGTTCAGATGTTGGTTCGTGTGGCAGGCACAAGGGATTGTGCACCTCGCCAAAAAGTGAGCAAAATGTGAGGCTTTTGTAGCATTTCCAAAAACGATGGCAGGGGTGGGACATGTGAAGAGGATCTGCAAAGATGCATTGTCCATGGCAGGCACAGTACTCAGTACAGTACAAGAGACATGTTCACCAGAGATGCTATGTTAGGACCTGTTAGGACCTATAGGAGGTCTGGGCGCTAATTTCATGAGAGGGGTTGCATTTTGGAGCATCAGATCATCAGATCTTCAGTTTTGGGAAGATGATTTTGTGTGACAGGTGCAGCGCTTTGTATGAAGGTGGCACAGTACTTTAAACTTTAGACTTTAGACTCTAGACTCTAGACTTTGACTCTAGACTCTAGACTCTAGATACAAGGCCGTCAGCTTTCCATTTTTGAAGGAAGTCTTGCAGCATTCTTGCAGACTTGTTTCGTTTTTGTTGGCAAGTCAAGTTCGAAAATTGAGGAAGTCTTGCAGAATTGTTTCGGTTTTGATCTTGTCAAGTTTAAAAATTGAGGAAGTCCACAGAATTGTTTCGTTTTTGACGTTGTCAAGTTCAAAAACTGAGGAAGTCTCGCAGAATTGAATAGCTTCGTTTTCAAGCTTGCAGATTGCAGCTAGCAGCTAGCAGCAGCTAGATAGATATAGAGTCAGAGTGCTAGAGAGTGAGAGTCAGCTACAGCTAGCAGCTAGCAGCTAGCAGCTAGCAGCTAGCAGCCAGAGTCTAGAGTCTAGAGTCAGAGCCAGCTAGAGTCAGCTAGAGCTAGGGCTAGATAGGCAGATATCAGGTAGAGCAGATAGATAGATTGAAAGATAGATGCAGATAGATAGAGATAGATAGATTCAGATATATAGTTAGATAGACAGACAACTACAATGACAACAACAACTACAACTACACTACACTACTATTACAGCTACAAATGCAAATAAACTATGCTACCGCTACATGACACTACACTGCACTACACTTCACTAGTAATTACACTACACTTCACTAGTAATTACACTACACTTCACTAGTAATTACACTACACACTGATTACATCTAATTACACTACACTACACTAATTACACTACAATTACCAACAACTACTACCACAGCTACAACTACAATTACAACTACACTGCATTACACTACACTGCGCTAATTACACTGCAGAACGCTACAACTACAACTACAAATGCGACTACAACTACCTACATTACATTACACAACACTACGCTACACTCATTACATGACAGTACACTACAATCACTACAATCACAACTGCAACTACAATTGCAACTACCACTAATTTCACTAAATTGCACTAAACTCTAAACCCTAAATGACACTGCACTAGTTGCACTTCACTACACATCACTACACTACAACTACACTACACTGCTACACTGCTACACTGTACGCTACCTTGCACTGACACTATCACTGTCTTAAACTTACACTTACACTACACTACATTAGATTCTAGATTCTAGATTCTAGATTACTAGATCACACTACACTACACTATACCAAGCTACAGCTACAGTACACAACAGTACAGTACACTACAATATACACTACACTAGTTACACCACACCACAACTACAACTGCACTAAGCCATTACACAACACTACAACTACAACTCCACTACACTACACTACAACTACAGCCACAACTGCTTTACGCACCACACTACATCCAGCAGTTGTGGTGAGGTGACCGCTGAAAACATTGCAACCACTCCAAAAAACACAACTCCAACCAGCTTTTGGTCCATCAGTGGAATCGCTCTGCCATCCGTGATTCACAGCAACCAACCTCTCCTATATGTTTCCTTTTTTTTGAAACTTCCGCCGCCACCTTGTGTAGTACTGGTACTCTACTATACTCTATACTCACTCTACTCATACTATATACTATATACTGTACTGTACTGTTCTGTACTGTTTCTATATACACAAATCTTTCACACAATCCGTCCTCCACGGTTTCCTTTGTCTTTTGCAAAGCCATACGCTACACTACACCATCCAACCTGATTGAAATTATTGGAATAAGTTGATGTGTGTGGCGTTTTCCATCCCTTTAGTTTTCCATGGGTGATTCAAGGGCTCATCTGCTGATAATCTGATAGACAGATAGATTCAGATAGATAGATAGTTAATTAATAATTAATAGTTAAGTTAGTTAATAGTTATATACTAATAGTTAGTTACTAGTTACTAGTCAGTTACTAGTAACTAGTAACTAGTAACTAGTTACTAGTTACTAGTTACTAAGACTAATACTAGTTACTAGTTACTAATACTAATACGAGTTACTAACTAATTATCAATACTAGTTACTAGTTACTAGTTACTAGTTACTCATACTCATTACTAGTTACTTGCTGGTTCGTGGGGGCGGCCAGAATCAGCTAGCTAGGATACTAGAATCCAGCAGCTAGGGCTGCTAGACTAGAACTGCTAAGGCTGCTAAGACCTCGACCTTTCAAACATGTGTTTGTGCTGGCAGGCATTTTGGTTTTCAACCAGCATGGTCAAACCTTTTTCACTTGTAGACTTGTAGTAATAGTAATAATAGAATCGTAGAAGTCGTAGTGGTAAGACATGACATCAGATACAGATACAGATACGATATCTGACATCTGATTTCAGATTGATTGCAGATTTGCAAGGGCCAGGGAGGAACACTCTGTTGCAGGATCTTGAGTTCACTGGCCATCAGAGCATCATCTTGGCACTGAAGGAGTTGCTTGGGAAGTTGGATCCGACTTTGGAGAAGTTGGGATCTGATGGCTTTGAGGCCTTTGACAAGAACAAGATCGAATGGATGAACCTTAGCCTGGATGGGTTCCTGAGTTCCCGTGAGCTCGCGGTGGCGCTTGTGGCTTTTTCTGAGTTGGACGCTGCTGCCAAGAACAAGAAGGAGACATACACCCAGCTTGCCAAGGTTGCCAAAGCTGCTCAGGTCATTGCAGATCGCTTGCGGGAAGTTGAGACCGACCTTGAAGCCATCACCCTTGGAGAGCACAGTGTGACCCAATGGAGCTGGCTGGAGAAAATGGATGACCGCCTGACCTGTGATGAGTTGAGAGATGCGTTTCAGTTGCGAGAGGCAGTCCTGATGAACGAAGTGGCCGATGCTCAGCGTGCCATGCATGTTGCTGCCAGGGGAATGGCTGATCCACATGGTGATTCGAATTGGAAAAATGGCCTCCAAAACGAAACGCCTCTCAACAGAGTTTTGCAGGCTTCAAAGGAAGATGGTGGTTTGACGTCAATCGATGGTGCTGCCTTTGCTGCTGAGCTGACTCGCTTGGAAGAGGCCATTGATTTTACAGAATTGAATTCTTATTGATTGTTTTTAAGCCAGCCATACAGTCTTACGGCTTTGGGTTCAGTGTCACCTTTTGTCTCTTGTGAATTGTGGAAAGGAATCTTGTGCATCCAAACTGGAATCCAAACATTGTGAGCAGTCTAGGCTAGGCCAGGCCCTAGGACCTAGGACCCTAGGACCCTAGGATGCTGTCATGAACTGCACCCTGCAACTTTCTCTTGCTGAACCTTGAGCCATGCCATAGCTGCTGCCATTCTTGCTGCCGCTTTTTGATTTTTAAGGCTTTGCTATGCCATGCTATGACATGCCATGCCGTTGCTGTTCCTGCTTTTGACCATGACTATGAGTGGCTATATTACTAACTAACTATACTTTACTATATTATATATTACTAATAATAATAACTAATAACTAATAATTAATACTATATATCTCTTTATACTGCACTGTAAGTAGTAAGTAGAAGTGTATACCATGCTAATTACTGACTGCAAATTTTAAAATGCTATTGCATTGTAGTATACTTAGTATACTTAGAATATTTTGATCATATACGATACTAGTGTAACTATAGACTATAGACTATAGTAGATTGTGTGCCCGCACAACTCAGCTCACTCAGCACACCTGTCTGCAGGCCATCAAAGCCGCCAGGGATTTCCAGAAGCAGACCAAAGTTCTTGAAATCATGAAGCATCGCGATGCTTGGGCCGACTTGAACGTCTCGGAGAAGATCATGGGCTATGGGAAGACCCTGAAAGCCGAAGGCATGCTTTGCACAACCCTGGCCCAACTCAAGCCAGGAGCCAGCTCTGCCACAGTGAAGTGGGCAAAGGATGTCTTGCGTGATGTCTTGGGCGACATCGCCTCAAACTCGATGATGGAGGAGAATGTTCACCCCGCTTTGCTCTCTGAGTCTCGCAAGCTCATTGCCAAGAATAAGGATGATTAGGTCCGGTGATTAGGTGACTAGGGCTATGAGTATGACTAGTGACTAGGATTCGGTAGGGCTGGAAGCAGCATGATGGAAGTTGAAGAGTTAGCAGTTGACTGCTAGACTGCTAGACTAGACATAGTCAGTCAAGTCAAGTCATTGGTCTAGTCTAGCCTGGTCAGCACTGATTGACTCACTTGTTGAATTCAAATAATTTCAAACAAACACTTCTAGATTCTAGATAGATTTGTTCGATTCGAGATTGACTTACCCGTATCAAGTTTTGAGTACTGAAGGACTAACTGATTATTTTAATCGCTCCGCGCCGAAGACGCATAGGCATAGATGCTGGCTTTGTCATTGTGATTCTCCTGCCTACCTACTTAGATTACTTTGGGGCATGCAGTCAGCAGTCACAATCTCAGCAAGCTGCTTTGAAGGATGCAGCAGCACAAACTTTGCAGGGGATCAAGCTCCACTGCGCCAAAATAGCCAAGCCAGTATTCAGTAATCAATCGCTATCAGAATCACTATACACTAATCACTACTAATCATGAGCTCTGTCTACTTTGGAGCTGGCTTGCTGCAGCGGGGTGCTACTGCAGGGTGCTGCTGTTAGATCAGTGTGTGGACTTTGGGAGCTGGCTGGCTGTTTGCGCTTTGGGGCTGCTGCTTGTCAAAGAAAGGGCTGTCTGCACCTTCTGAACTTGGATGCTGCTACTGCTACAGGGTACTCCTGTCAGAGTGTGGACTGACTAAGTGACTAAGTCTAAGTCTAAGTCTAAGTCACTAACTAACACAACTATCTAATCAAATCTAACAATGAATGCCGCTATCAGTATCAGATTCACTATCACAATATTTACTATATTTAACTATGACAGACAATTTGACATGTCGATATTACTTTGACTATGACTATGAGCGACTATGACTATGTGACTATGGCTATGGCTTATGGGCTATCGGATACCGACTATTGATTATTGACTGTGACTATGGCTATGGCTATGGCGCTTTGGTGACCGCTGGTGCTGGCCAGATTCCAGATAGATATCAGATTCAGATAGAGACCATAGAGGTAGATACAGAGACAGAGATAGAGAGAGAGGTATTACATATATAGTATATAGTAAAAGTAGTAATATAGTAATATAGTAAGTAGCATGGCATAGGCGGATCAGAAGCAAGATACAGATAGATGCATGGCATAGATAGATAGACTCAGATAGACAGGTCAGATAGGTAGGTAGGTGGTAGATTCTGGTAGATCAGACTGACAGGCAGGCAGCCAGACAGACAGACAGCGTAGATCGATCCAGATTCTATGAGATAGATAGACTGACAGATAGACTAGATAGACTGACAGATAGATTCATAGACTGACAGAAAGATAGATGGATAGATAGATAGACAGACAAAAAGATATATAGATAGATGGTAGACAGCTAGATAGACAGCTAGATAGATAGATTGATCGATAGATAGATTAGATAGATGATAGATAGTAATAGTAGATTAGATTAGATAGATAGATAAATAGATCGATCGATCGATCGATCGGTCGATAGCAGATAGATAGATAGATAGATAGATAGATAGATAGAGAGATAGACAGATAGATAGATAGATAGAAAGATAAATCGATCGATAGATAGATAAATAGATAGATAGATCAGATAGATTCAGATAGATTCAGATAGATAGACAGATAGATTCATAGATAGATAGATAGATAGATAGGTAGATAGGTAGATAGATTCGATAGATCGACAGATAGATAGATAGATAGATAGAAAGACAGACAGATAGATAGATAGGCAGACAGACAGAGAGAGAGAGAAAGAGAGAGAGAGATAGATAGATAGAAAAGATGGAAAAGATGGATAGATAGATAGGTGGATAGATAGATAGATCGATAGATCGATCGATAGATAGATAGATCAAATAGAGTTAGATAGATTCAGATAGATTCAGATAGGTTCAGATAGATAGATGACAGGTCTGAAAGATAAACTAGGGAACTAGATAAACTAGATAGACATATATAGGGGCAATAAACAAAACAGGCACATGGACAAACAGATTGATAGAGGTAAGTGGATAGCAAGATAGCAGGCAGATAGACTGATAGATAGATAGATGGATGGATGGATAGATAGATAGATAGATAGGTAGATAGGTAGATAGGTAGATAGGTAGACAGGTAGATAGATAGGAGATAGAGCCATAGATTTGTATTTTCATGTATGCATGTCTAGCGCCTAGCTGCCTAGCTGCCTAGGCCTAGGTAGCCAGCAGCTAGAGCTAGATTCTAGATTCTAGATATTCTAGATGAGACTCAGACAAGACTAAAGAAGGAAAGAAATAGGTTAAATAGGTCTTCTGAGAGATACAGAGCCAGATAAATAAATGGATATAATAGGATATACATGGATATGAATATAGATAGATAGATTGGATAGATAGATAGATAGATTCAGATAGATAGACAGATAGATAGATAGATAGATAGATAGAGAGATAGATAGATAGATAGATAGATAGATAGATAGATTGAATAGATTAGATAGATAGATTAGATAGATTAGATAGATAGATTAGATAGATAGATTAGATTAGATTAGATTAGATAGATAGATAGATAGATCGATAGATCGATAGATCGATAGATCGATGGATCGATAGATAGATAGATAGATAGATAGATTAGATAGATTAGATAGATTAGATAGATTAGATAGATTAGATAGATTAGATAGATTAGATAGATTAGATAGATTAGATAGATTAGATAGATTA
>Ga0126342_10014957_pt1 | contig 13641 bp, 15 predicted proteins | sample Cyp1metagenome_FD_92528 | JGI IMG/M metagenome (GOLD analysis project Ga0126342, IMG submission 92528) | Coral microbial communities from Lord Howe Island, Old Settlement Bay, Australia - Cyphastrea 1 metagenome | ecosystem: Host-associated > Invertebrates > Cnidaria > Coral ...
ATTATATATCATTTATATATATATCATATATTATATCTATTCAAATATATTATATATTCTATATATTATATATATTATATTTATTATTTATATATATATATATTATTATATGATATATATGATATACATTTTATATATTTTATATGTTTTTATTTATTATATATATATATTTATTTATTTTATATATTTTAATTTATTATATATATATATATTATTGTATATATATATATATATATACTATATTTATTATATTATATATGTATTTATTATGCAACATCATCTGCATGTTGGTGAAACCAGCAGTTTAATCCAGTTGATCAGGTCTGAGCTGACACGGAGGTCGCTGGTAAAACAGGTTTCTCACAGATTTTCCCCTCAATCCAATCCTGAGCCGTTTTGAGGCGGTAAAGCCTTAGCAGTTTTGGCCAACGGCCACGTACCGGCTCCTAGCTGTGATGCCCCGGCCGTGTGCTTGTTGTTACATGAAAGTACTTCTGAATGAATTATTGGCTACTGTAAATGTCAAATGTTTGCAACAAGTTCTGTACATGGAGAATGTGGGAATGACAATACCAGTCCCAATTCAATAAATCAATACACATCATTGCAATTTCCAAGAAATTCCATGGGAAAATCGCTCAACTTAGGCCCCATTGCAAGGCCCCTTGCAGCGCCTGGTCGCTGAAAGCCAGACCCCCAGTTTTTTTTTACGTAACTGGAGCGACACCCCGAAAAAGTCTACCATTTTTTTTTTGTGGTTGCCTTTGTTGTTGGAGATCTGTCGAAATTTCCATAGCACCTGTGGATTTTGGTCAAGAATGGTCACTTGCTGGTTGAAACTTGGAGATTTTATGGCCGAAATGGTTGGAATGGTCGGAATGTTTGATGTTTTGGACGATCCAGCCATAGTCATCCATATGATTCATATGATATTCATCAACATAAGGTCGTTTGCCAATGATCACCTCGATTTGCCGATCGTTTTTTGTGGTTACATCACAACTGCCATGAGGCCAGAAGCGCTTGTGGATTTTGCGCCTTGGTATGGTGGTATGGTCTGATGGGGCCGGAGAGATCCTGGCTCCTGGGCTTGTGGCTATCCCATGGTCTCCCAAATTCCAAGGATGACAGCTATTTGGAGGCACACCATGGCATGCCACATTTTCAGACACATCATGACACATCATGACACATCCAAATGGCCATGAAAATGTGGTGTTAGACATTGAATTTGTGTCTTGGTGACTGCTTCACAGGGTGGATTGTTTAAAGCTAAAACTACATGGAGCAAGTTCTCCATGGCTCGTATGTTGTTGAATTCCTATAGTTTCAATATGTTTCAATCTCTTTGAATTGCGAAAAAGATCCCCCTTGAGCTGATGCAACTGGTGATATCATGGCTCAAAGTCCATCTGGTTTCCAGCAGCTTCTTCCCTGTCAATCATCCACTAACAAGTGGCTTTGGTTTGTCTAAAGTCTAAAAATAGGGCATCCCACATATGATGATATAACCATCCCACTTACATCATGGACAAACCATGATGATGTTAGTACTGTTAGTACGGCAATGACAAACCACTCATATATTAATAATATATTCATATTTCGATGGTTCACCATTGCTTTACCAACATTATTAGATGGCCATATTTTCTCCGCATTTTCCGGCCATTTCGCCCCAAGTACCTGGCCGACCTTGGCACTCACAGGCTGCGAATGGTGCATTTGTCGTCAGTTCTACCCATTGAGGCGCTGGGATGAACGGATGAACCGAGAGAATGGGGGGGTTAAGCATCATCCAATGTGGGGCCCCCCAGTTGTTTCTTAGTTACAAACCCATGATGAATTACCCTCTGGTAAATAAACATAGACCCTGAAAATAGCCAATTTTTAATGGAAACTAGTCTTCCAACCCCTATCTGCCAGTGTCTATGTTAATTTACCAGAGGGTACATTGAATTACGTTTGTAATTAGTATCATAAACCGTACTTGATATGTGTTGTTTGAGTGATTCTTTGCCAACTTAGCGTTCCATAGAGCCCACTTGATTTGACCTCACAGCTACTATGTCACGATGGGAATTGGATTGGCGGAACTCTCTAGGTTTAGCTGAACTTGTGAGGCTAGCAATGACATATCTTATGTTATTTGAATTGATCTCTAGATGGATGAGATGGGCCAGTTTCCCTGAAGCGCTGGGATGAAAGCCCGCCCTCTCCGCTAGTCCAGGGAGCAGATCGGATACCACACCAAAAAGATACGGCCATTTTAGGTATACGGGAACATGAGGATCAAAATCCATAGATCAAGCCACATATTGATACTGGTTGGTGGTTTGGAACAATATATGGAATAATACGGAATAATAATCCCAACTGACTGACTAATATTTTTCAGAGGAGTTGAAACCACCAACCAGGATAGATATCCATAGATTGGTCAATAGCTAAAAGGACTTGAAAAAGTTGTTGAGCCAGCTGATGTTCCATAAAAAGCAAGGATATACGCAAGGACTTTTTTTGTAGCAACGCACTTGGATTCTTAGCATGCTTAGATATGTTAGTCCTTTTGGAATGAGGTTTAGCATGTATCCTACCAAAAGTTGAACTCTCAGCACGCTATCAACAAACCAGCAAGGAAATTAAATGTAGCTGAGCAGTGTTCGAAACCCCTTTCCTTTGATAACTATTATATACACATATATGTATATATATATATAGGGTTATAGGGTAGTATACTACACAATTTATGGGTTACCATCATCCATGGCAGTTCGTGTTAACCAACCAGTTTTTAGAGGGATGAGAAGGTTTTTGAAGACTGCTCAGGTGATTCTTGTGGATCCTTCCGGCAAAGACCATGCTATGTGTTACGCTGACTTCATATGCCATACATTATCACACACTGCCATACATTGCCATGCGCCGCTTTCCGGCAGCGCTTCAAGATGCTCCCATTGGAACTTCTGAAATCAGGTCTCACATGTCCAGGATTTGGAACACTTTCCGGCTCTGGGGGACACCCCTTCCGACTCCGACTGAGGCTCAGGGTCAACTGGGATCTTTAGTCCAGCGATATGCCAGGTGCGGGTACTGAGATGAACGTGACCGTAGGATTCGGGGACTATCTAAAAATGATGAATGTGAGCTACGTGTGTCATATGTGTGTACTTTTACATGTCTATATGACTATAACATATATATATATATATATACATATATATACATATATATATAACCAAAAACAGTTATTACATGCTATTACATGTATATATATAGCTATATATGTTATTTTTGGATCTGCAAATAGTGCCCTTTTCAAGTAGGGAAGCCCAGGTATAATACGATATGTTTTTTGTCAGCAAGTATTACTCTTGATGTCTAGACACAATGTCAAGTTTTGCAGTTCGCAAATCACAATTTGTAGGTGTTGGTCATGTTCTACTTGATTTGTTTACATATCTGCAAAATTATATTTTCAAATACCATTTTTGAAATATATCTTCAAATTCCATGTTTCTACTTGATATGTATACATATAATTACGTGGTGTTTCTCATATCCCCTTCGATGATGGGAATCAGATGCAGAACATTTTTTCCAATCTTCTGGGATGTATTTATTTATGGGTTCAACGGATATTATTGCTATAGTTATTGAGTTTGAGTTTGCTATAGTTATTTAGCCCATTGTTTTCCTAGGATTTTACAACGGTCTGCATCTGTTGTAAAACGTTGGGCTAAATACCTAGGTGAATAAACTAGGAAAATATTGGGCTATTTTCCAATCTTCTGCATCTGTTATTAACTGTTATAGTTTTCCTTGTGAATCAACGTCGTGAACGGTGAACTGAGGCCCATTCTGATTGAAGGACGGGTGCCCCTGCAGCATCAACCCCTGGAGATGCAGAAGACAACGCCCAGGTGCGGTGCAGCCGGTGCAGCGCGCAGTGCGCAATGGGGATGAGTGGGTCAACCTATGTAAGATACTAACACATCAGTCCTAGTACTAACCAATAGTCCTACCATTGATAGCAAATTATTAGTTAGTACTAGTTAGATAGTTAATTATCCCTATAGATTCTACCATAATGGTAGAATCTATAGGGATAACTAACGATCTAACTAGTACAATGGTAGAACCAGTCCCAGGTTAGAATTAGATATTTGTTTGGCAAGTACCGAAGAATCACCATGATATTGCCATGAGCATAATTAGCGATGATAGTGTTTAACAGATGGGGATTGATGGCCAGAATGGGGATGTCACCAATGGTTTGGAATCTGAGTTTTCATAACAGGCAAGGGATTGAAGGGATCCCCACAGATGGTTGCTTCAACAAAAAAAAAGATTCTAAGCCATTGGATAACTTGGATAACCAGAAACTCAAGATGTACCCAGGTACATATCGTTCATTGAACATGATGGCCCCTGCTATTTGTTGTCCCTATGTGTTTGATTACATTTAAACGTGTATCTGAAAACGTTCATTCTACTCCATTGTGGATCATCATTGTCCTCGAAGAAATGCCATGATTTTTGGGGTAAACCCAGAATTTTTAAGGACGCACCCACACATCATATTGTTGGTCATATAATTCTCCACTCAAGTCCACTATGTCACTATGTCATCAGTACCTCATGACTATTCCATTTTCAGACACCGTCAAATATCATATCAAGTTGGTTATATCAGTTATATCTGTATTGTTGTGTTCTATCATATCAGGTTTTTATCATGTTATATTATGTATATTATGACGCAATGTGATTATGTCATATCATATTATAGTGTATCTTATTTTTTAATTTGACATATATTGTATTTATTTTAATGTATATAATTTAAATATGTATATATATATTATAGTGTTGAATTCTCATTTCTATGTCCACTATATATCCTTGATCTCCGGTCCAGGGAGATGGACATGAAATCGACACCGCGGGTCCCAAGTTCCCGCGACCGTGACACACGACGCTCCACTCCTCGCGGCCCTCGGGTTCCACCCCTTGCGTTGAGACCTGCGTTCCCGTGAGTTCAGTGAGGCTATTGAAAATGGCCCATTTACAGATGAGTTTTCCCATTAAAAATGGTGATTTTCCATAGGAATGTTAGTTGGTTGGTGGTGACTGGAACCATGGAATTTTATGACTTTCCATTCAGTTGGGAATGGAATCATCCCAACTGACTTTCATATTTTTCAGAGGGGTAGGTATACCACCAACCAGTGATGTAAGTGGGATAGAATAGTTGGTGAGTCTATAACTCCAATTTCATGATTTTTTCTATGGTACTTAGTGAACTATACTTAATGGGTTTATATTCTATGTCCAATAAATTGGCAATTTTAAATAATGCCAAGGGCATTAAATATTTTAATTTACCAGAGGGTATGATTGATGTGGTAAGGCCAACAATAAACCTCCACCTTTGAAGGGTTCACACAACCCAATTTCTGGTGAAATTAGGGATGGTTTATTATTTGGGTTATTAGGAATACCACATTAGAAAAAGATAGAAAATGAGCATCAACAAAGTTGGATGAGCATAGTTTTTGGTTCATGAGTTGGGTCAGGAGTACTAGAAAGATATGAAGACCATTATTGCCACTATGGGATACAGGTGCATATATATATATAATTATATATATATATTATATTATGGGTAAAAATCCTAGAAACTAGTTGAGTTGGGTTTTCATCAGTGCTTCGACCTCATCATTCCAAGAATTTTTGAAACTCTGATACGACAGATTTGAAATTCGTGCCTGGCTGCCGAGATTGGATCTATCTATTTTGGGCTCCTCATTGAGGGTAAATGGGAAACCTCAACATGATCGGGCTATCCCTCTTGAAATCTACCCTCTGGTAAACAAACATAGCTATTGAACATGTCCATTTAGTTCGTTGCTTTACCCAGTAACAATGGTGATTTTCCAGTTCGTTCTGTAAGAGTTTACCAGAGGGTACTTATTTGGGGGTTGTATCCTCCGGCAATTCATTTCTCCACCATCCAATTCTTTTGGATACCTAAATTTCCCAAAAACACTGAAGCAAACATTTGAAACATGACGATTTACAGTTGTAAATTCTGGTTTACCCGGTTTTGTGATTTTTTTTGACAACTCCAGTCCATTCTTCATTGGTCCAATCAGCCTTTTTGATGGCTGTTTGATGGTTGAATCCCAATGTTCGACAGTTTAGAAATCATAGTCGAATCCCATGTTTGATAGTTTGGTTAAATCTGGTGAAGTTAAATCCCAATTTTCGATAGACTCCGCATCCACAAGAACATGTAGACATCTCGCCAGCTTGCATTGACGTAGCTCGGCCCTGACAAAGTCAGGGGAATAGAACCGGGACGAGCCCCCTCGCAGGGCTCGGCCTGGTGGCGGAAGCTGGCTTAAGTTCCACTTGAAAAATGGGGAGAAATCAGGATATAATTGGTCAATATATGTGTATATATAATAATATATATATATATAATAATAATATATATTATATCATAATTATATATAATACTATACATATTTAAGAATATGTATATATATATGTATAATAATATACATATATATATAATAATAATATATATGATAATGTATATATATATAATAATATATATGATAATGTATGTATATATATTATTATTATTATTTTTATTATTATTATTATTATTTTTATTGTAATTATTATTATTATTATTATTATTATATATATAGTAATATACATATTATGAATATATATCATAATATATATATATATTAATAATGTATGTCATAGTATATAATATGTCATAGTATATAATATATATATATATATATATATTTAAGCCCAATGTGCAATGTATTTAAACCCTCCGAGTTATAGGGGTAAGGAGCAGCTCCGATCCACATGATCCACATGATAGTTGATCAATGGGATGTGATGGGATACGAGTGTGATAAAAATGGGATTTCACCACATCACTACTGAGTTGGAGCTGATTGGTTTAGTTTTTTCTTTGTACAGTCAAGGAATGCTCAAACAACCCATAACTTCTTGCGCTACCTTCGAGGTGGGTTAGCTTGAAACAGCAAGGTGACTCAAAGCTGAAGACTTACAACAAGATAAGGATCAAGTATGGCGTTGGAAAGCAAGGTCAGTGATCAAAACAAGATCCTCAATTATAGTAATTATATAATGTATGTGTTTTTTTTTTTTTCGCTAATACACTATATGTTCATATCTTTGTGATATGTGCATATAACATATATATATACATATTCATTGTACTATATTATGTTATATTATGTTAATAGATTGAATTATTTTATTATATTATATCATATCATATTCATATTTTGTTTTAATATCTTTTACATTAATATATTATATATGTTATACATAATGTTATATTATATATATATGCATATGACATTAGCAATATCATACAAAAGCAACCTGGCTGAGTCAGACGGACCCCTAAGACAAACCCCTGGGATTTGCGTGGAGGATTTTCCCAATGGGAAATCCAGTGAAACTATATAGGGATGAAAGCTTTTATATAATATATATATATATTCACCATAAGCACTACACTTTTATCTACTTATTTCCTTTTCAATGCAGTACTTACAATGGGGTTCCTTAAACTTAAATCCAGCTTTGAAGTTTCTGAAGTTCATCTTGCATTTGCGCCCCAAAAGCTGCACCAAGCATAGCAAGACTTTCTCGCCATTTTCCCTTGGACATCTGCCAGCTGCGAAAAAGCCAACGCGAGATCCGCGAAATGCCGAGTTGATGAAAACGGTCGAGGACACGGGAGGGGAAGTAAGTGATCAATACTATCAGAATTACCATGAAAGTACACAAATCAACATCAATTAGATTATGACCATAATCATCATATAACTATAATATAACTATAATCATCAACAATTGGATTACCATAATCATCAAACATCCCATTCGAATGCCATTTTGAAGTACAAAAATCCCAACTTCATCGGCAGATGGGATGAATTCCCTGTGGAAACGCGCAGGCATTGGCCCGGCAATCCACGGTGGCCTTCACAACAGAAGCGGAGGTGGTTTTCAGGATCTCAAAACGGCCTGTTTCGGAGTAGAAACATGGGATCTTCACTATCCAAACATAAGATGGTGTGATATATATATATATATATATTGATTTATTTACAATATGCACGAATGAACATCATATATCATTTATATATATATATATTAAATCCGAAATATTCCAAAATTATGTTCAAATTCAGCAAAATGTAGGAGAATGTAGCGTGGAATTGGGTTGAGTCACCGCACGGTTATCGATTTCTATCTGAAAATCGAGCAGTGATCGGAACATCTACAGCAGAGAAATCTCAATAGTCACATTTCATTTCATTGCTTTGGGCAACAGTTCAGCAAACTAAGATTTGCGGGAGTGTTTGGCTTGTTGAACAGGCGGTTGAAAAGGTACCCATCATTTCATGCGAATATGATTTTGCACTATGCATATGTCGGACTCATTCTTGTCACAAGTTCTACATTGTATAGTACAATGATAATCAATGATATACAATATATATATATATGTATTATATACACTGTACATATTATATATGTATATATGTACCATACACATGTATAAAAAGGTATCAATGAGATGCAGGTGCAGAACCTCCGCAAGATCGGTGAGGGCTTCGCCAGGCCGTTTCGTTGGATCCTCCCAGGGTTCCTGGGGATTGCCAGGGTGAAGCATAGTCACAGTATGTCACAGTGGTAACTAAGGATTAAGAATGACTAGTAACTATGCCAGTTACTATGACTAGTAACATTATAAGTAAGTAACCAATAAAGTAAAGTAACTAATTAGCATCATTATGATTAACCTACTGGATTAGCTAGTGACCATGCCTAACGCTTAACCATAATCCTTGTTCCTAAGTGGGACAATCCGATGTCCCCAGATTATGTAGTGGATTGATCAACCAGGTTTTGCGATGTGACTGTGAATGAAGGTGAAGGGTTGCATTACATACAATGGATGTATCATATGTATCATATAATGTCACCGGATGGGAGATAATGGCATTACATCAGGGATGCAATCAGTGACTTGGTCGGTAGTTTTATTCATAGAATCAAAAAATACTTCCTTTTGCAACTTGAACATCAGAATAGATATATATAATTATATAGGATCTACAATATATATCTATATACTACAATAACTATACAATGTGTCCCCCCCAGTTATAAGTTGCTTTATAAACCTGAAGGGACCCTTGTAGTAATTGGCCTTTCACCAGGTCATCCAGGTCGTTTCGCGCGTTTCAAACATCCAGAACTAGCGATTTTTGAAGTGAACAGAAGGCTGGTTGGTGGTTTCAAACATGTTTTATGTTCCATAATATATGGGTGTTCATCCTTCCCATTGACCAATATTTGTCAGAGGGGAAGGTATACCACCAACCAGGTGAATATATATATATATATGCACATATAACTGGTTGGTGATTTGGAACATGAATTTGATTTTCCCCAATAGTTGGGATGATGATCCAATCTGACTCTTATATTTTTCAGGGGGGTAGGTATACCACCAACCAGGAAGGGTATTGAATGGGTTTTGACCCATAGCTGTATTATGCAAATTATAGCAAAGTGAAAACTCACTTCTGACCATTGATTCATGAATGATTGGGGCCCCATATGTTTGGTCTAAATGCCTATTTTGTCCAACAGATGCGTGCTTCATATTGGGTTGGTGGTTTCGGTCTTGTTGCTTTCCTGCTTGGGGTCATCAAGGGACGTATTTTTTCATTCGGATGTGTAACACATTCCTGGTGTACCAACACTGTTGAAACCACCAACATGATTCATATAATCACAATATATCACAATATATAGACATGTGACATATTGGATTCCAGATTTTCCAGATTTCTTTATACGAAGCCTTGAGCTCAAGCGAAACTCTCAGGGTCGACTGTTGAAGTTCAGGATGGTTTGTGCATTAGAAAGGAACCGTGTAGAGTTTTTTCACATCCACAAACTGCAACTTCTGGATGCCTAGCGCGGAACCGGACAAAGACCCTCTTTTTCTTCCAGGAAAACTCCAAGCAAAGTCGTTTTTTCATGTTTGTTCATGTTTTTTCATTGTTCACATGTTGCTCAGGGAACAATTTGGTCGGCAGGTCCTTCTTCCTGCAGACTGAAGAAGAGGATGAAGAGCAGGTTGGGACGTCTGAGCCGTGAAGATTTTGGAAGCGTGACAGAGGAAAATGTTTGTTTTGTTGTTCAGACGGGGTCATAGATCGCTCCTGTTTGGTTCATCCCAGATTATATTCATGATGTGTGTTTTCTATTGATTTGGGCAAATCTGCTGCGTTGGTGATAATTTATATGTATATCTAGAATTACGGTTTATGGATGGTTATGGATTGTGTATCATTCTTAACCAGTTGATATGATTGATGGCAAAAACAACAGACACACACCCAGCATAGGTCACTTCCATATCATCCCTAATCATCCCCTAGCGATTTATCGGTGGCAAAAGATCACCTGGTGATTGTGGATGGGAAAATCCATGGAAAACCGCAGATGTAAGGTATATAATTTGCGGCTCCTAAATTTTTTATAAACTATTTTAAACATGATTTTTATATCAGCATCTCAGAATATCAGTATCTCGGAATAATATAGGGCCTTCAGTAAATCTCAAAGCCATTCTGGGATCACATCACTGGTGTCCAGCCAGTTGGTTGTATTTCCGTGATGCAAAGTGGGGTACCTATGGGTACCTAAAATACAATTCAATTCCACATATAGAATATATATATATTCTATATATATCCATTGAATCCAAGAATTCAGAGAATCCACAACTTCGGTTGATGGTAACGATAGAATTCATGGGGGTGACAAACCAACGCCATCGGTAGCCATCACTGGGGCATCGGTAGCCATCACTGGGGCCCACATGTGTATTGTTTATTACTGAGTATTACCCAGTTATGTTTCTTGATTTACATCCACCATGAAAACTAGTGGGATAGACCACAAACAAAACCACTGTTGGTGATATTCCCATACTGTTGGTGATATTTGCACATGAAATGTGTTTGCCACTCCATTTTCCTATTTGTTTTCCCATGTTTTTCCCATGTTTTTCCCATGATGTCCCAAGAAACATCTGGCGACAGATCCCCATTCACACAGGCCCGTCGCATGGTCCGACGTCTGGAGTCACGCTCCAAGTCGCGGTCGAGGCACTGTGGAAAATTGCGATGTTCGACCAAAAAAAGGGTGGATTTATCCGTGAAAATCACCACCTTTCATGGGTACATATAGGGAAATCATCCATGAATGGACCAGGGAAATGTTCCATAGATATGTTCAACAACCAGATGGTACTGTGGAAAAGCGGGTGGTTTCAGGAAAGGTGTGGATTACTTGAGGGAAAGATAAGAATAAATAGTAAAAAATGGTATGTCCATCAAGAAAAGTTGCGAGTTCTTCATCGTCGGAAAACTGGAGGATTACCCAGCACGAGGCTGGGACTTTCGTAAAGAAAAGCTGTGAAACATGTTTTTTCTGACCCAACAATCGATACTGACATACACTGACTACATATCAAATATGGTGGGCATGTTATTAAAGATTTCAATAGTGTTGAGACGTTGTGGCAGCAGACTCTTGAGTTCTAGACATAGTTGGCTCACTGGATTTCAGTGGATAAGTAAGAAGATTTAAGAATCTGCCCGGGTAGGTAGGCATTGTGCATGTGGATGTCAGAATGGTAACTTTCATTCTGAGTAGTCAAGGCATGTGCAATTATCAATATAGGGCATCAATGAAAGGATTTTACTTGTTTGAGCATGTCTCAACAGATTTAACACGTATGTACCATGCATGTACCAACTTAGCTATCACCACATATAAATCACATATAAATCACATATAAATCCTGATTGTCCTATGGTGTTCCTGTGGTTTTACTATGGTTTCTAACCCCTCAATGGAATCCAAGCCCTCAATCTTTGTTGGTCAACACCAACATTAAACCGGTTAGGCCTGGCACCGCAGCAGCATCTCCCGAAACAAGTCCTTTGCGTCGAGGTGCAAGATTTTTCCTGAGACCCCCCCTGGTAATAGCCTATTTTCATAGGATTTAATATGATTTAATGGGATTCAAATTTGATTTAATGGGATTCCAATTTGATTTAATGGGATTTAATTTTTGATTCAGACAATGGTATTTATAGAAAATGGCCATAGAAAAAAGTTGATTTACTTGTGTTTCACATGGTGATTTTCCATAGCGAACTGTTAGTTTACCAGAGGGTAATACCCTATTTTAATATTCCCCTAGTTATTAGTCCCTTATAGCATGTTTTTTTTTGTAAACGACCATCTGTGTATGAAATGGCTGACGCAGGTGGCTATGGTCTAAGCATGGGGGATAGTTTTATAGGATTTAATATGAGTTAATGGGATTTAAATTTGATTTCCCCCTGGTAATTTCATGGTGGTTTAATCGGAAAACTTTATCTCATGGGATAATATTGGGATGTATATAATGGGAAAATCATATATAATGGGAGATAATACCCTATACCTTATTTCACATAGCTATAGAGAATCGCCATTTTTTAAAACGGTAAACCATCTAGAAATGGGCCATGTTCCATGGCTATATGAAATTACCAGAGGGCGACCCCTATCAACCGTATAAATTCATACGCTTAGTAAATCCCTCACCTTCGGATGCTACTCTCTGTTCTCATCTATTTCTATGGGCAATGGGCCATGGCTTCCATAGCTATGTTACATTAATCAGAGGGTACAGTCCGGTATAGTTGTTACATGTTGTTAAAAAATCCAGTGATTAGGAGGGAGCGGTTCGGAGCAAGGGGTATCCATATTCCGACATCAGGGATGCTTAAGAAGGGGAATCATCCCCAAATGGCAGCGCGTTTCAGCTATTTTCACGTTGGCGTTTTTTTTTTAAATAATTTCAGCTGGATAGTTGTTAGCATTAGTATGCAATTATACAATATATACTTCAATGTATGTTTAATATCGGCCAAATATTCGTTTTTCAATATGGGTTGCATTAAACAAAGTTGGTTAAATGTTGGTATATCCAATGGGTGGGTTCATATTGATTTAATCCACTTTCTGGAGGATTTGCCATCAATGGGAAATGAAACCAGGCATTTTGGGAGATGGTTTCCGAGGGGAATCCTTGGATGGCTACAGGATGGGGCTTTTAGTCGAGTTCGCGTGCGAAGTTGAGTGACTTTCAGTGGCTGAATTCGGTGGTTTATGATAGATATAACATGATATAACTACAGTTATGGGTTTATAATGGTTTATAATGGTTTATAAACCAACAAACATCACTGGGGGGGCTCATCCTGTAACTTGATGCGATGTTTTTTCCCCACCTGCCAGGTGAGGGTTGTTAGATTTTATGTCAGTTGCTTCCTCCTCGTCCTCGTCCTCCTCCTTCTCGTCCTCCTTCTCCTCCTCCTGCTCCACTGCGATCCATGTCAGTGTGTCCTGCCGGACCTCAACCACGACCATCCACGTTCAGTGTGCCCTGCCGGACCTCAACCACGACCATCACCGCCCAGTGTTCCCTGC
>Ga0126342_10014958_pt1 | contig 13641 bp, 12 predicted proteins | sample Cyp1metagenome_FD_92528 | JGI IMG/M metagenome (GOLD analysis project Ga0126342, IMG submission 92528) | Coral microbial communities from Lord Howe Island, Old Settlement Bay, Australia - Cyphastrea 1 metagenome | ecosystem: Host-associated > Invertebrates > Cnidaria > Coral ...
ATGACACCTCGTTGTTTTCCTTGGCAATCTCAGTTTGAGTCGCCTTGAGCCAACGCATTGGCCAGGCAAAGCTTTGCAAAACCTGAGTGCGACAGGGTCACAAATTTGTAATGTAACCGCATAATATAATATAATATAATATATTATATTATATTATATTATATTATATGTATACATCATTATATAGTCATATATCATATTCATATATCTGTATAATTATAGATAATTATATCACACATTTTTTGAAAATCCAATTTCATATAGGTAATGTCAACCCCGGATTCATAGACAGCTGGACTGTTGATCATTTGCGGGGAGTAGCCTTTTAGTCACAACTGATCACTTTCGTTGCGGGGCAACGAGCATCATGAGAAATCCTCGTGTTTCAGGAGGAGCTGTGGAACTTGGAGGTGGATCTGGTGCTGGCTTTCAGGTGGGGAGATTTGCCGGAAATCACTCTCCAGCCAGCCAACCAATGGAAAATCAACGATTTTCTGCATGATTTACCCATTTAGAGGATTTTCCAGCTAGCCATGTTACCTCCATTTTTTATGGGAGACATATGGAGAGATGGAAAAAAAACATCATAGGACGACCTGAACACGTTCTTAAAATCGCAAGATTTTCGATGGCCGGGTGAGATTTTCAGGGACGCCTGAAACACACTCAGAAAACACACAAGATGGAATACAGTGATGTGGTGCTGCTCCCAGTTCTGAATCATGACTAATTGTTCAACTGAGGTTATTAGAATATTAATCAAAATCATAGTCCAATAGTATCTAATAGTCATAAAATATATCTTTCAATTCATAGTCAAAGACTTTTTTTTTCAGGGCAATTTTTTCGAAGGTTTTTTCAACAGCATTGGCTGTTTCGATAGGTGATCTGTGAGGATCGAGGCATTGCCACCTTGGGTGGTGGCCGGCTGCCCAGAAGTGGCTGACAGTGGCTGATGTTGATTTTTTTTGGTCATTGAATCACTAAGAAAATTCCTATGGATTTTATGTTTCGAAACTGGATTTTTGGGAAAAAACCAGCTGTGTTCCTCAGAGTTTCCTTCAAAATCAGTCGACAGTAGGAAGTGACACCACCTCCTTGGAATCAGATTTCCATTTGCTGATGGTTAAACCATGTTAAACCCATATTGTTGATGGCTAAATCCACATCTTTGTTTCTACCTTTACCAGAGATTTTTGATGGTAAAACCACATTTAGTAGATGTTTCAAGCCCACCTTCTTGGATGATTTTTTGATGGTTCAACAGTTAAACCCAAAAACTGATAACGTCTAACTCAGAACCCAGGTGGAGGTGGTGGAGCCTTTGGCTGGATCGAAGATCACTTGGGATACCTGGGTGCCTTGGATACCTTGGGATCTTTTTTGTGGTTCTTGGCTGGAAAAAATGAGACCTGGCTTTGATTTTTTTAAAGCTGCTATTGTTGGAAAATCTCGAAAATCGCTGGATCTGTGAGTTTAGCGAGCCGTGTGTTTTTTTCCTTCCTTTTTTTTCCCTTTTCTATAGATCTATGAAGATGTTGGGAACGCCAAGTCTCAACCTGCCCCATGGCCTGCGATACTACTATTGCTAGAACATGCTAGAACCACATCATGGATGGCTTCGCAGGTGCCCGTCCAGTGGTCCGACTCCCCAGTGTGGAAACATGGAAACCAAGAAATTTGAGTGGCAAACCAGCAACCACCACTTGGTACCACGAAAGATCAGCATTCACCATGAGCCAGCAACCCAGCGAGACGTGGAACTGCAGACATTGAGATCAGAAACTGAATTCATCACTGCGTGGCGATCCTAGGACACAAAGAGGCAATGTTTGAAATCATCCACCTAGGTATGTCAGGAAGTCCAAGACTACCTTGTTCAATTCAAACCCGCACAGCCAAAACTCTGCACGACATGGTGGCAAGTTGTAGTTCAGCTTCATGCCATCTCCAGTCTTTGCTTCGTACAGCCGAGTTGGTTTTGTTTGAAAATCAAAAAGCAACAGTCAAGAGATCATTGAGAGAGAGAGAGAGACGGACCCAAATTGCCTATACTTCAATTATCAGTTGATCACCACGAATGCCAAAAACATTGAAACCTTTTGGCCAACTTGCCATCGACCAATGGGCTGCACATCTTCGGCCCCGGCCAAGAAGTATGCGCCGCCGGCCACCGCCAGCGGCGCGGCCAGCGCGGCCGGCGCCTCTCCGAGCGGCGTGGCCACTGGGACCCCCAAGGCATCCCCCAAGGCATCCGGTGGCAGTGGCCCCAGTGGCCCTGGCGGCCCCGGGGCTCGGGTGGTGGAGGAAACCGATGTGCCAACGGTGAACAACTCAGGCGTGGCCAGGGTGATGCCCGAGGGTTTACTGTCAGATGCCGATGGTGATGAAGCTCATGAATTTTTCGTGGAGGATCCAAGAACTGGCGAAATGCGAAAGGTAGTCACCAAGGATCTGAAACAAGTTCCATGAGCTCTGAGAGGTGGCAAAAACTGAGTTTGAAGACGGAGGGGGAGGTGTTTGTGAATCGAGACCGCTGCAGCAAAATGGTGGGTTGAACTTCCAGATGCTGAGTTTCAGTTGAAATTGAAAACAAAAATGATTTGGCACCTGCTTCAACTAGAAATCGTAGTGCTTATTGTCATGTTGGCACAAGACATCTCAGTCCAACCCCTGTTGCTCATTGTGTTTAATGCCCCATGCTTGCAACACTTGCACGTGGGATGTTTCACCGACCAGTAGCGACAGAAACCAAGCTTGGATCTGCCAAGCAGACCAGTTCATCTGCCGAAAAAGTGATCCCTAGTGTGACATGGCTGGCAGTCTTACCCGGGTATGGTACGGGTAAAAATCAGTGGAACCATAAAGTTTGGCAATCTCCAGTACCAGTATATTGGGTGCCCGGTTTTGACCAACGTTCAATGAGATGGAGCAGAGCCCCCCTCTAGAAACTAGGAAATCCGCTCTACATGTACTTGGGGACCACTTTGCAGTGTGATGGGATTCCATTCGAAGCGCAGATTTGTGGCAGCTCCAGCAGAAGGGAGCGTTTGAGATTTCAGCCCAGGGACTCCAAGATTGGCAAGTTCTTCTTTGCGGTATTGAGCCATCCAAAATTTTGGGTTCTACTTTCATACGCAACTCTCCAAGAATTATCCATGACTATCCAAAAGAATAGGCAGGTGATAGCTCCTGGTGGCTACGTTTCCACCTGGCTCCGAGGCCAAGAACGAGACGGTGGGAGGTGAGAGAATGCGGCAGATCCAGGGGAACAAAGCTGAGGGTTTGACCAATATTCAGAAGGAGATTCAATTAGAATGACATGGGGATAGCACCAATCAAAACTGCGGACGACCGGAATCTGATGCATCCGTCCTCTGCGCGGTCGAGTTTCTCTGAGAGTGATCCCAGGTGGTGCAGGGGGAGGCATGCAGCTCTTCTTCCCGGCCAATGTGACGGGCCGCCCCTGGGAGGCGGAAATTTGGGTGATGAATCCCACAACTTATTGAATCCTTTAGCAAATTTAGTCAATTAGTCTCTAAAGTTTTAGTACACCCATATAATTGTGTATTCTAGTAAGTACTAAGTACTAAATCAAATCATTTTTTTATCCCGGCCCATTGAACATTAAACACTGGACCTTCAGAGCCTGGTGAAGTATTGGATTTGTTCATATGATCCGAGGATGGGATTATCAATGGGAAGCTGTTGACATTCTGATGTTTTAAATGCCACTTTTGGTGGTTGGTTTTTCCCGGGGGTCCAGATTCCGACCGGTCACGCTGAAAAAGAATATGGAGATGTGAGGGTCGGCTCTCGCCCCCCTCTTTTGCTTCTTCATCGTTCAGTTCTCATGGCAGCAGCCACAGTTTTCAAATGTTTTCAAACACTAAAGTTGCAGATCACGCTTGAAGAGCTAGAAATCATTTACTGTAGTCAATAGTTAAGCATTCGTATTTATAATATCTTATGCAGTGAACAAAACATATATGTCAAGTAATTCATTCTCATCACCGTTTGCAAATGATCTCCCACACAGGCAGACCACTGGATTTCATGGGGATCCGGAGGTGGCCACGGCTGTCAGCTTCTGAGTCCGGATGACCATTAGGGGTAGCCTATTTTCTGACGCCATTTGAGTTCTGTCAGCTAGAAATCTTGGGGGGATTCTAGAATTCTAGAATCCATCTTTGCAGGCTAAGCTGTGAATTTCTGAGGCGGCTCCTGCAAAGCGGGTGACACTTTCTGTGAGGTTGGCAGGGCCTGGAAATGCTTGTGGCAGACTGTTTCCTGCTGACATTAAAAATGACCTTTCAAACTAAGTGGAGAAGCTCTTCCCATTCCAAGCCGATTCCAAGAGATTGACAAAGCTGTTCGGCGGGTCCGGTCGCAGGACTCCCCCCTGCGGATCACATGTGGCGCCAAGTGGCGCTGGCGAACAGTTGATGGGCTCCAGGGGTCAGTTCTGTGGCTGGGTGGGATTTGGTACAGCCAGGATGGACGACAATGGAGCTGTAGATCGTGCTGCGGGCTTGCAGGTCCACCCGTGATCTGGACGCCAAAATTGTGGGCCCCACAATTGGGACTTTGCCACCTAACAGTGGGTCCCAAATCCCACTGGTGAATCATATTTGGAGATGATTGGCAGTTATAATCCCACTGGTTATAAGGTTGCTTATCTCCCATGACTGGACAAGTTTGATCATCATTCTCCCCATGAAAAACTCAGCGGAGCCGCCATAGGCATTGAGGAATTGGCGCGTGGGTGCAACTCGGCTACTGGTGAAACTCAGGGGAATCCAAGATTGAGATATCAAGATCCTGGTTATAGCATTTAATCATATGGGTATGGATCAATACCTATTAATACCATTTATAATGGGATCACAAGTTATAAATGACTTATACTCCAAGCTATAACTTTAAACTTATTACGTACAACTTGTATTGCGAGGGAAGATTCCCGTCCTAAATGCTGCTGCATAGGGACCAGTGGGGACCAGTTTAATCAGGCCTTTGAGCTGCTTCAGGTCTTGCGAGCCTGCTACGATGCAGGGAAACTTGCTGTGATTGGCGGTGGTGGTGGCGGGGTCTAAGCCTCAGAGGTTGAATTTCATGTCGCAAGAAACTTGTGGAGCCAATGAGTAGTTTGCTGAATGCCAAATGCATTGTAATTGCATTGTACTGCTGTTGCCCTTGCCACGTGCAGCTCATTGCAGCTCCCAATAACACTAACGAAGACATGGCTTGGTGTTTTCCTGTTCTTTCCTTGCGTTCATTTACCCAACATGCAACTTAATATTAGAATGATGAAACCATTCTTGGGGTCAAGAGCCACAACACAGAAGGTCATTCTGGGTTCTTGTGAGCGGCAGCTTGCAATGGCGGAGTTTCGTGTGGTGCGAGCTGTGCTGACGCACAGCACGACTGAGGAGAGTAGACAGTCAATATCAGCAGACCTTAGGATTGCAGGGCACCTCGAGGAGAGAAACTTGGCTGTGAGGGCGTTGGAGCAGAAGGTTGTTTGGACCGCTGCTCACAGCCCAAGTTCTCCATGCTGCGGTCGCTTTGGCAGGTATCGCATCAACATTAGTTTGCACCACCTAGAGGCTGTGGCTGAACGCCAGAGTTGGAAGGTCTTGCGACCTGTTAGTGACCGGCTGTACAAGTCTTGCAGCAGACACGTGTTCTACACAATGCTCTTGACATACTCTGCCGTGCCCAGCGGCTGGCGTGAAGTTGAGCCTTCAGATGAGATGCAACTCCATTTCACTGATAGCTTTTACGGCTTCGAGGTGAAACACATGCATGCAAAAACACGTCAGCATTGCCACGTTGCTATAGCAGTGGATGAGTTGAGTATGATCGCATCAAAGACGAATGCTGTTGCGCAAAAGGGCCTACCTTCTTACTTGAACGACCTGCAGTTGCATGCAGTCGGCCGTCAGTATTACACCGATTGCAAGTGTCAAAGCGATTTGGTGGGTGAGCCTTGCTGCCGAATGCACTGTGACGAGCTGTTCCAGCCATCTGCCAGCATCACGTTGGTAGCAGATTTCGAAAATAAGGAAGACTTGCTGGCCATCAAAGTGTTTTGCAACCAGAAGCACGTCGGGCACATCGCATGGTTTGATTGCCTCCTGCTACATCTCCTTTGGAGGCGTCTTGGTGGGTTCCAAGTGGGGGAGGAAGAAGTGAGCATAGAACTTGGGACGGAGGAGGCCCCAATAAAGCTGGAAAAATTTGCCATTACGTCAGCAGGTTTCCAACGTTACGTTGGTGGTGATGACCAAGGTTCCAGCCCAGATGGAGAAGATTTGTACAACCGTAACTATGCAGTCCATCCAGCACTTCTGAGCCTACCGCTCCCGCTTCCGCAGCAATTAGCACGCGTGCCTGTTCGAGTCAAGGCCAGAGAGGGTTATACCCCGCAATACAACCGGGCATCCCCATATTTTAGAAATGCACCGTTAGATATAAACCCAAGTGTGAGACCATAATTGCCATAGGCACCAGATCATATTCAAATCTTCTACGGAGGTTGCCTGTGTTGTACTGGGAAACAGGGATGATCTCACTCTGGCGGGAGCAGCTTGGTTAGCTAGTTGTGCTTTGCCCAGAAAGGGCAAGGCTTCTGCTGACTGGCCTCCAATTAGTCTTGTCAAACCAGAGTCCGAGTGAGTCCAAGACTTTTTAAACCCAAACTTCTGAAATGCTCGCAGGAGTTTGCAAATCCATCTGGGTTCTGCTGAACCCTTTTTTGACATCTACGGCCATGCAGAAAATGTCCGTGGAGCTGACTTTTTTGCAGGAACTAAACGTCGTTCTGTCCTTGCGGCATCAGAGGCTCTGTTCTGCCCTTGACAACTTGCCCCCCCCTTGTTGAATTATCCCAAAACAACCATTCCAGAATTAGTTAAAGGGACAACACTTTGGCCGAACATCTCAATTTTACTCATGAGTTCGGAAAAAGATCGGTGTACGCTCAATTTTTGGGAAGTTTAATGGGGGGGAAAATGGCAACAAACGGATTTGGGGGTTCCTGCAGATCTTCCCTAACGCCAAAGCAAGAGCCTCAAGGGCTCCCGGCAAGGCCGGAGGCGCTCGCTGCTGCGCGGCGGTTCCAAGGCACTGTTTTGGTCGCCGATGGACGCGTCAAAACCGATGAAATTTCCATCTGGGGAAGAAACATCCATTCACCAGCTATGACTTAGGGTTCCGGGTCCCAGGGTTTTGACTCAGAACCATATGATTACAGTAAATGTTATATTTGTATATAGCCTCCAGTAATCGAATATGGCAATGGATAATTCGTTTCCCAGCTATAGATCCCCATATATAATCATCTATAGGGGATTTGCAATTGCCACGTTTGACTACCGGAGGGTAGTATTCACACATATTTGATAATATCTTGCTAGTAAGCAAATATGTGTACATATTCACAATCTTTGCTAGTTATAATAGTATGTGCACATATTCGACGAATACATTTACCTTTTGAATTATTACATTTTTCATTAGTCTAAATTGTATTTATGATTTTATGATGTCTTATATCATCAAATATACGAGTCCAATATTAAGGTCAGGCGTGTATTTGGCCTCCCAATTCCCAATGTGTAAGATCCAGAGTCTTTTCACACGATAAATAATAGGATGATTTTGCACAGCTTCATGATTGTGCCATATTCCATCTACCATTTTTGAACTCGTTTTGGGTTCGCATAGTTTGCCTGTGCAAGCGATTTCTTCCAGGGAACCTGACCATTTGACACTTATGGGTATCCTTGAGCCTGGCCCCAGTTGACAGGAGACCCCAGCTGCTTGCGTTGACAAAATCCAATGACACTGCCGTTTGAACGATGGAATTATGCACTTTTGGATCCAAACCGCATAGACCTTGTTCCTGCTTCCGGCATCACACCTTGAATTGCTTTTCCACCTTGCAGCCATGGCCACCAAACGAGTTGCCTGATGCTTGGTTCTGAAGGAACTCTGCCTAGGAACTGGGAGAAAAGCTACTGTATTTTCTGCGGCCGCAGCCAGACCTTTCGTCGACCCCAAGACTTGCAGTATGGCCACAGCGGGTTTTTCCCGTGGCCCCAACAGCTGGCTGAGAAGTGGGTGACCCTGCAACGTGATGAAGCAACCAATGGCTTTCTCAAGCGATGTTTGGCTGGACCCACCTTTTGGGAGGTCTGCAAATTGGCGCCGTTTCGAGTGCTTCGTTGGTTTGTCTCTGCCACCGATGCCAATGCAATCTTGAAGCGGGGCGATGCTCAGTTCAAGACTCAAGACCTGTACCTTTTTCTGTTTGTGCCACTGCTTCAGCCCAGTTCCTACTTGGATACGGGTTCGCAAGTTCAAGTGAAGTGGGTCAACTGTTAGCCACATAACCTGTTCACCTGTCACTCCTGACCCCTTCCAATTTGTTCCTTGACGGGCTCCCCACACCTGCAAAATGCCATTTGGAGAAAGGCTCTACGGAATAGTCTTAGGTGAAGAGCATTGCTATTTACAGCCTATTTGAACATTCACCACATGTCAAAAAACGTGTAAATACCAGAAAAATTGAGCGTCAAACAACGTTTTTTTGTTCTTCAAACACTGGTATTTACGATGCTTTGTCCATACACAGTTTGAAAGCACTGCTACTTGTATTTGATATGTTTTTGTATGTTTTTGTAATTTTCAAAGTCTACCGGCAACTACAGACATAGCACAAGACATTCCCTGCCTTTTCAAGACATCTCCATAGTACATCCACCAGGGAAAACCTGGTCCGGCTCATGGCTGGACCATGTTTTTCGCCAAGATGGACATCTTGAATTTGGGATTTCATGTAAAATCCGACTGATCCCCCAATTTTTGGCGGCTTAAGAAGTCTTTTTCTTTCCATTTCTGCCAGGAAATGTTTGTCCTCAGCTCTCAACAGCTCCTCCAGCTGGGTTGTCCAAGCAGGGGCACTTTGCTGGACATTGGCGCGGGGGCGGGAGATGTGACCTGCCAACTGGCCCCGCTCTTTGATCAGGCTGATGGGATCCTGATGGGTAAAGATTGGGGACTTAAATAAGAATCATTGGATGGCGAACATTAAAATAGATCCAAACTATGCAACATGTGGGAACTGTTTGATGGGGAAATATGATCCTTTAGGAAACAGTGTAAGTTTTAAAGAATCATTTTTGGGATGAACATCCGTAGAAGTAAGACAACTTGCCAAGTTTGCCGTTTTGCTGGAATTTTGTCATTTCCGAGCCATAACTGGTGATGGGTAAAAGTGAAAAATGACGAAACGAACAATTTGAATGGGGAATACACATCCATGAAGCACCAACTGTTGTGATGTCCCCAGAGTACCAGGTTTGATCCGTCAGATTTTCAATCCGAGGGATGGTAGATTCTGGCATTTTTTGAGGGTGTATTGGTGCCCCTACACACATACCCCGAATTGACTCATATCCACATAGATGGATTAATAATGATCAATACATGTCCAAAGGAGACAATGCCCCGAATGCAGCTGCATTTGTTTGCCAGCAAGTGCATCCTGCACAGATCATGCAATCATCACAGTGAAAGTCCCCAAATTTGAGAATTTCAATCATGGTTTGATCCAACATTTACACTTTTAAACAGATCCAAACAGTAAAATTCACACTGTTGGATCACAATCAAACAGAATTTCTGCTTGCAGATCTAACATTTACACTCTTTGAAGTCGCGAGGTGCTGGTGACCGAAGTAAGCCGACCAATGGTGGCCACTCTCCAAGAGAAGGGTTTCCCCGTGCTGTCGGCCCCTGATCTTACCGGCCTGGAGGCTGGGAGAGTTCGTGATTGACACTGGATCCAAGATGTTTAAACATGATATGGAGGTTTGCTCAAATGAAGGTTACCCAGCCCGTATCTTTTTAATATTTTTTAATCATCCATTTATAGATGGATTTTGGTTTCTAGAAACTAGAAACCATTCATTTCTGAGGGGTTTTACCATGTTTTACCATTTATGGAACCCCGCTTAAATGGGCCATGGCTAAACTACCAGCTATCTGCATCCAGGGCTTTCTGTGGAAATTTGGGACGCAGGCCTTAGCTGAGAAGCATGAGATCTCCTTGGGCCCTGGAGCTTCGGTGGACTGCATCGCCTTGATGAGCCCTGGCCCCGAAGGATTGTACGGTTTGACCATGGCTGCCATGGCTAGTTGGGATATGACCCCAAAAAAGCTATGGCGCTATGGTTACGGCAAGAGCCTACATTACTGTCTTGAGCTTTGTTCCTCTCTGTTGCCCTGACGGTTTACCCTGGCTTCATTCTGTACTGCCAGTTTTTGGAGGTCAGCGGGTGTCATTGTGTCTGCGGGCATGGTGTGCTCACGTGATCTGCAGCTACCAAGTCCGTCCCAAAATTTAACGGGGATGAAAGCAGAAGATTTGCACGAGAAGTCTTTAAATTGTCTTGCTTTAGAACCATCAAAATACAGCCTTCCCCCCCCGGCTAATTGATGTGGTTGATGTGACTAAAGGCCTCCACTGCAAGATTTGCCTGGAAGGTTCGAACGGTGTTCACACATTATCCTTTGATATGCTCACAGACTTGCGCAGGGCCAGTGTTTTGGTATTTCCCAAACGACGAACCCAAAACCCTAAAACCCAAAATGCTGAAAACTCTAAGTCCTGAATCAGAAAATACGCATACGCAGTTCGACAACACGACATCCTCAATGTTGCAGTCTGGGAAAACTAGGGGGTCTGTGCATATGGTTCGACACCCACTTACAACTGCAACTGCACCCCCAATGCACCCCCAAACACTCTAGGACGAAGGGGGTTCCAAGCGCATGAAAACCGCAGGAAGTTGAGAACCCAATTTCTTCTCGACTGGCCCCATCACTGTCTGTAGATCTGTAGATGTTTGTGGAAGTGGACACTTTTCTGGGGTCGTAGCGGCGTAGCCATGTTTCCAATACATTCCTTAGACAGGTCTCTTTGTGGTTCACTAATGTTCACTGTTCGATTCCCCTGAAGTGAACATCCCAGCGATGCTTCGAGCTCAATCCTGGATGTCCAAAGGCACCTTCGCGAAGAGTGTCTCTCCATTCGTATGCTAAAAATGCTTGAAACACCTTGAAACCCTATGGCTACATGATGGCCAGTTTTTGTTCAGGTGGCTTTGTCTGAAAATGTTGGGAAAAGCACCAAATTCCCAAAAAAGCTTCTCATCGCTTCCCAACTGAAGTTGCCATCAAATGGGGGTATTAACGATATATGGTATTCCCGGTATTCCCGATTTTCATGCACCATGTGGACGGATTTCTGGATCATCCGTTCAGGAACGTCTTGGATCGCTGCGATCGGCCTTTGACGCTGCTGAAAGACGTGCGCGAGCACCTGAAGCCCGGGGGGAGGTGCGAGCCGTGTAGCCGCAGTCTGGTAGAAAGATGGAACACCGATTGAAGACTTGCTGTGGTTCTTAGATCGCCGAAACGGACAATCTCAGGCCAAGCAGATCCCATGGCCCATAGCTTTAAGTGACCGTAAGAGTTGAGTAAACTTTTCATATCAGTTGTACCTGATGCACTATAGGAGACTTCTTCTTTTTCTTCTTCTTTCCGACGCGGGATATGCTGGCATTTTGTTCAACCAAACACAGGGAGGTCACAAATTTGCGATGCTGTCTTCGAGAAGCCAACTGACCTTGTGATGTGCTGAAGCTTGAAATTGGGGTCTGGGGTCTGTTCCGCGAGGCTCCTGCTGGCCGTGGTTCTTCCCTTCCGACCCTTTGTGGAGCCCCTCGGTGTTTAACTTGATCTCAGACGCTCAGAGAGACGATTTTGACATGGCAGCAGAGTGGACACCTGTTAGCAACTGCAGGTGTTTTGGATGATTTAGTATGGGTCAAAAAGTTGGGTGGACTACCAATCAGCACTTCATATCCACCCAGTCTGCGCTGGGTCAAAATGTCAGATCCCGGAACTCACAGATTCTGGTAACTGTGTGAGGATTGGGTGCAGGAACTGGTAAACCTGTTATTCCTTTTTGTCTCTAGCCGCTTTAGTCAAATCATGTCAACCCCGCCTGGATTTTTTCGAGCAAAATTTGCCAAACTTTCACCAAACCTCTCCCTGTTGTGCACCCAAAAAGCCTCCCAAAAACCAGGCTACACTGCGCCCTCCCCACCTTTCAGGAGCGGAATCTTCAAGCTGCAGCCGAGTGAACAGCTGCATCTGAATCGAAGTGCCACCTGGGAAGCCGCTGTCGAAGAGATGTGGCAGAAGGTCCTGGTGCCCATGGGCTTCAAGTTGGAGGCCCCTGGAACGTGGTGGATATTCAGCCATTGTCATGGGAGAAAAAACACCACCGGTTTTGGATAGCACCAACATTCTTGAGAGAATCAAAATATGGTGCGGATGAGGGATCCATTAGTTGATATGATGGATATGATGTTGGATGTGATAGATGTGATGGATGTGATGCAAAAAAAAAGACTTTGGGTGGAACTTGCAAGTGCTGAATGGAGGTGGTTTCGTCTGAAACATCCCATGGTTTTCAAGGATTCTTGGTATACAATTGCCAGTTTGGGGCAAGTCCGATTTCCAGACACAGCCAGATAGAGTCAGGCCGATAGTCCCTTTGTTTTGCAGAGTCAGCTGTGAGGCTTTGGCCCGAGTCCCCTATTTGTGCAAGGGTGACTTGCAGCTCGACTTGTTTGGGAAATCCAAAGAGCTGGACCGGACCTGATTTTTGAGTAAACAAACAGCAACAGATCACCAGTAGATCTGTAGGGGTGTTCTCTTCGATCCTTTAAGCATTAGTAATGCAGTGCTCGACCTTTGCCAGAGGTTTTCCAGCATCTATGTGTTGGACGATGCGATCTTCGTCTTGAGCTGTGCATAGCGTTCGACTACGGACGCGATTCCCGATATTGCGACCACTAGCAGACACTTCATCACCGTGCTATCCATCTATGAGCTGCAGCTGGACCAATCGTAAATTTCGCGGATGAGGCTTTGGTGAACTTTTAAGCAGAATGGGACCCACTGTCTTTTGTACATGTTCGCACCGTGAATGTTTTGCAGCCAAGCGATCGACTGACATACTGGAAGAAGTTGCAAAGCTTATCGAGCTCTGCTTCCCGGTCACAGCATTGCATGATGTGGTGGCAGCTCATTGACGGCTCGTAGAAGGTCTTCCCAACAACCATGGTTAAAACGTGCGGCTATCCTAGAATTGGTTGAAGGGAACAATTGCTGGAAACCCTACATTTGGGGGCAAAAACGATGGTTTCCCCAAATTTCTCCTTATGCCTAACCGATCTATTCAGGCTAATACTGTTCATGTTGGAAAAAACTCCCGTGCAAACTTCACACTCCCAACGATGATCTTCAATTGGAGTATGGCTGCCGCAAGACATTGCAGGGATGTGTGACAGGAACTTTTTTGTAACCAGCTTTGTAGCTTGTGATATCTTATGACTGCATCAAAAACCTTGTTTCAGGGGTAGATTGTATAGTATGTATATGATTTCAAGCTTCCAACTGCCGATGTTCCTGTTTCAAGCTTATGGTTCCAGGTGTCTGGTCCGTCCTGTCCTTTGCTTTGGAGGGGTCTCGTAATAACCTCTTTGGTCTGGGCTGTCC